>Ga0255765_1000937_pt1 | contig 37986 bp, 40 predicted proteins | sample 041ome_8_FD_179965 | JGI IMG/M metagenome (GOLD analysis project Ga0255765, IMG submission 179965) | Coastal salt marsh microbial communities from the Groves Creek Marsh, Skidaway Island, Georgia - 041407BS metaG (version 2) | ecosystem: Environmental > Aquatic > Marine > Intertidal zone > Salt...
AAGTCTGAGTCAGTTGTTAAAGCACCGCCCCAAGCTGAGAATTTCTCTTTGTTGTACCATACTTTTTTGTTAGTCATTGGGTCATAAGCAGCAAAGCCACCCATTACACCGTCAGGACCAGCAAACATAGTAAGTGTTGCACCAACCCATGGCTGACCAGCAACATACTTAGACTCAACTGGCTCGTATGTCATACATACGTGGTTGAGTGGTGAGTAGATAAGGCCAGTTTTAGGTGAGTATGCAGCAGGCTGTTGGTCTTTAGTACCAAGAGCTGCAGGACATGTACCTTTTGTGTTGTAATCTTGGTGTGTTGAGTGCTCAGCTACCTTGTTAGGTACACCAGATTTAAGGTCAATGTCTGTTGCCCAGTTCACGAATGGGTGAACTTTTTCAGCAGAAACTAAAGTACCGTTGTCAGCTTGCCATGTGTAAGCAAAACCGTTTCTATCATGGTGCCATGCATATGTTTTACCACCTTTGTCGAAGAGGATAACTTCGTTAATACCGTCGTAATCCCACTCGTCGTGTGGTGTCATTTGCATACCCCAACGTGCCATACCTGTATCAAGGTCACGAGCAAAAACAGTCATAGACCATTTGTTGTCACCTGGACGTACGTCTGGGTTCCAAACAGATGGGTTACCTGTACCGTAGTACACTAAGTTTGTTTTTGCGTCATATGGCCACCAGCCCCATACAGAGCCACCACCATGTTGCCAACCGTCTTTAACAGCTTGTGGCTTGAGCCAAGTTTTAACACCTAGATCAGCAACACCGCCTTGTAATTGGTCAGCAGGGATTCTTTTGAAAGAACCACCTTGTTTGTTACCACCGTTCACGTCTTCATATACTGAAAGAGCTGAGAAAAGTGGGTTTTCTTTGTTGAAGTCTGCACCGATTAAAACTTCTGAATCAGGACCAGTACTGTAAGCTTTCCAAGCTAAAGAACCGTCAGCGATGTTGTAAGCTGCTATGAAGCAACGAACACCGAATTCAGCACCTGAACAACCAGTAATTACTTTGTCTTTGATTACGTGTGGAGCGTTAGTGTTTGTAGCGCCAACTTTAGGATCAGTATTAGATACATCCCAAACTTTAGCACCAGTTTTAGCGTCAAGCGCAACTAACATACCATCGTTTTGTTGTAAGAAGATTTTACCGTCACCGAAACCAAGACCACGGTTAACGTTATCGCAGCAAAGAACTGCCTGAACGCTAGGATCTTGTTTTGGGAAGTAAGACCAAACGATTTTTTGATCGTTGTTAAGGTCTAAAGCGTAAACGTTGTTAGGGAAAGCAGTATGAACGAACATAGTGTTACCAATAACAAGTGGAGCACCTTCGTGACCACGGTTAACACCAGTAGCAAATGTCCAAGCAGCTTTAAGGTTTTTAACGTTACCTTTATTTACTTGTGTTAATTTTGAATAAGCTTGGTTGTCATGCTGACCACGTGGGTGAGCCCAGTTGTTAGCATTCGCCATAGCTTTTTCTTGATCAGCAGCAGCTGAAGCAACCATTGGCATAGCAACAGTTAAACCAGCAACGAAACCAAGAGCTAATTTGATTTTATTTAATTGCATTATAAATCTCCATAGTTTTAACTAAGGGTTTAAAATAAAGTGAAAGAGCCACTCATGCAGAAGAACTGCAAAACAGTATATCTGGCCAAGGGAAATTTCACTCGTAGCACAAACTTCACGTGCTTGATGTGTACTCTATACCCCTAATTTTTGAATTGCAACACTTTTGTAACAATTTTGTTACATTATGTGATTTATTTTACTTATCAAAAAAATTGCCCTAAATAACCCCTTTTTTTGATTTACAATGAACACCAGCTAGATAAAAAATATAAGGTTATATAAAGTATGTTTTCAAAATCCCCGACTGATCTATTTCCCGAAATTGAACCCTTCCACTCTTGCCATCTTAGCTCTAAAGATGGTCACGAAATTTATGTTGAACAGTCTGGGAATCCAAATGGGCAGCCAATCCTTTTTTTACACGGAGGTCCTGGCGGTGGCACAGGCGCTAAACAACGACGCTTCTTTGATCCAAAACATTACTTAATTATTTTATTTGATCAGCGAGGTTGTGGACAAAGCAAACCGTTGGGTGAGATTAAAGATAACACCACAGCTCATTTGTTAGATGATATTGAGGCCATTCGTAAACATTTCAAAATTGATTCGTGGATATTATTTGGTGGGTCATGGGGCAGTTCACTTGCCCTTGAGTATGCTATTAACTATTCTGATAAAGTTAAAGGTTTAATCTTACGGGGAATTTTCTTAAGCCGTGAATCTGAACTCAATTGGTTTTTGAGAGACGTTGAACATTTTTTCCCAGAACTATACAAAAAATTAATCGATCATCGTCCAGGGATCAATAAAGACAACTTGATTGAAAAGTATTCACAGCTTATTTTTCATGGCTCGCAAGATGAAGCAGAAAAGGCAGCATTTTCATGGAATCAATTTGAGGGCAGTATCCTTAAACTTTTTCCAGATGAGGGCGTGGGGGAAGTTGATAGTATTAATTATGCATTTGAACTCGCTCGTGCAAAAGTGCAGATGCACTACATAATTAATAATTGCTTTATCAATGGAGAGGAGATTCTCGATAAAGCGAATGTATTAAAATCTAAACCGATCGTTATTGTTCAAGGCCGTTATGATATGGTTTGTCCTCCAAAAACAGCTTATGAGTTAACTGTCAAATTACCACAGGCAAAATTAATTATGGTGCCTGACGCAGGACATTCAGCCTCAGAGAAAGGGACACTCAGCGCACTCATAAAAGCAACAGAGGATTTCAAATCGTTGTGAGACAACAAATAAATAGCCTAATTTATGGATACAAATACTCTCTACTACGTATATAAGGACATCCTTAGTAATCTCAAGCAACATCAATTTGTAGCAATGAACGCATCTATTGCATTCTTTTCATTGTTTGCCATCATTCCAATTATACTTTTAATCATATTTGTTCTCGGCACATGGCTGAATGAATCAACGTTGGCTTTTGAGCGTCTGCAAGAAATTACACAGCTCCTATTACCTGAACTCAGCCAACTTATCATGGGTGAGGTAAGAAATATTGCCAGCCAACATGTAGGCTGGGAAATATTTTGGATTCTTCTTTTATTCGTTGGCTCAACACCACTTACTTCGACCTTAAGATCCTGTATCACTAAGATTTTTGGCGAGATGAAAAGACGATTTTTTTTAATTAACAAATTATTTGATCTACTCTCGGTTATTACTATTCTTATCTTGTTTACATTTTATTCCTTTATTAATGTTTACTTGGATGACATGTCAGCTGTCTTAGCCGAATTCATTCCTCTCGTTAAAAAAGAGGCATTAACCTCATTCGTCTCTTTTATTCTTCTAGTATTAATTATGATTTTTTTCTTCAAAAGTTTTATACCGGTGAAGATGAAAGCAAAATATTTACTTGCAGGAAGTTTAGTCACCTGCATATGTTGGTTTTTTCTGAGTGTTGTATTTGAATTTTTTACCTCTTTAAGCGCTGGCTACGGCCTATTTTTTGGCGGAATGCGAAATATTTTTATTTCTATCATTTGGCTTTATTTAAATACTGGCGCCTTGTTACTTGGCTTAGAGGTAATAGCTGCTAGCAAGAACCAGGATCTTATCTTAATTAAGCAACTCTTTAAAAATGATAATATGCATCGACACCCAATTTTACCGAAACTTATGAAGCTTTTTGGGCAAAAAGTAAAAAAAAATCACATACTATTTAATGAAGGCGATCATGATCAAAGACTCTTTTACGTCGTGGAAGGGGAGGTTGGTATTGTTAAATCAGGTAAACGGGTTGATATTGTTAAAGCGGGTGAGTATCTTGGAGAATTATCGCTTTTAAACAAAGTTCCGCGTGTGGCCTCTGCTTATATAGCTTCCGACTGGGCAAGAGTTATTATCGTTGATGAAAAACGAATGCGTCGTTTAATCAAAGAAAATCATGACATTGCAATGCAATTTCTGAATCATATGGCAAGAAAATTACAAGCTACTTAGTCTCTGGTCGCAAGTCAAAAGCAATACAAATTCTCTCTTTAGTTGAATTAAAAGGGATAGTTCGATGAAATACCGATGACGGAAAAAAAATAACGTCCCCCACTTCAGGTAAGATAGTTTTTTCTGGAAAATTATCATGCATCTTTGGGTAATTATCGCCATGAGTGCTTAATTGAATTGCACCCTCATTCGAACTCGAATTTTCATTAGGAATACTAAGATATACAGCACCACTAATCCATCCGTCTTCATGAATGTGTGAGCTTAAGTGCCCACCTTTTTGCATTTTCACAAACCAAGAACTGCTAAACTCAATTTTTTTAGGAAATGACTTTATAAATTCACAAGATTCATTTGCAAATCTGGTGCGGTAATTTTTTATCATTAGTTTCAAAGCATCAGCTAATTTTTGAAAAGATGGCTCTTTACGCCTAAACAAATTTCCAGATGACTGAACCCCAAACGACAATCTACTCTGCTTTCTTTCAGAAATATTTGCTGTATTGATATCGTGTAAAAGTTCTCTTACCAGCTTGGAATCGTTTTCAATTAGCGCAGGAATCTTTTCATGGCAAATAAAATTAAGTGGGTTAGGGCAAAATTGATACAAATCCTCATGATTAAAATTCTGCGAATAATGTGTTGAGAGTGTTGCCAAAAAGGGAGATTTGTTTTTAACTGAAATTAATTTCTGCAACTGCTGATAGAACTCATCGAATCGTTTTAGTTTGTACAAACAATAGAGCGATCTTTCCTGATAATCTTCAAATCTTGATGCTGAAAAATACTTAATTGCCTCATCATAATTTTCATTATCATACAAAAAAATAGCCAGCTGGTAGTTTGCTCTTGAATGATCGGGGTCCTTCTCTACTGCAAGTCTCAAAAAATTATTGGCTTCTTTGATTTGCCCATCATGCCAGAGCGCATCGCCCAAATCAGAATAAAAGTCTGGCTCGTTCGAACCTAAATCAATTGCTCTTTTGAAATGCTGTATCGCTTTCCCCAGATTTCCCTGATTTCTATAAGCACCTGCTAGATTATAGTGGCCCTTAGCGTCCTCATGAATCTTAATGGCCTTTTCAAACAACTCAATGGCGCCATCAAGATCGCCTTGTAATTGTTTAATTGTGCCAATATTTGTTATTGCTTCGTAAAAACCAGGCTGGATGCTTAGAGCATTCTTGTATGCTTTAACTGCATTATCAAATTTTCCTTGTGATTGGAAGGTGATGCCAAGATTAAAAAAAGCCTCAACAAAATTTGCATTTAACTTGATAGCTTTTTGATAATGCTGAATAGCTTCTTCAAATTTATTTTGTGCATAAAGCATTGCTCCAAGATTAAATTGTAGCTCGGGAATATTTGGATTAATTTTCAGCGCCTTTTGATATGCGGTAGATGCCTCCAATAGCTTACCTTTACTTTCAAGGCTGACTCCCAACAGATTAAACAGGATAAATTCGCGCGGATGCTCGGCAATGAGTCGTGTGGCCTCTTGAATAACTTGGTCATGTCGACCTTGCTGATGCAGCATAACTAACTGCTGAATTTGTTGCTGAGAGAGTTGTTTCATAGAAAAAAATTTTTTAAAATCAATTTAAATTAAGCATAACAAACATTTTGCCAATGATTGCATCTAAGCATATTTTAACAAAATTACTTAAACAAGCTGGAATTACTGTTAATGGTAATCAGCCATATGATATTCAAGTTCATAATGAAAAATTTTACTCCTATGTGTTGGGAAACTGGTCGCTTGGGTTTGGAGAAACATATATGCGCGGTTTTTGGTCTTGCGAGAGGCTTGATGAGATGGTCTGTCGACTTTTAAAATCTAATTTAGATAGAAAAAAGGTTGCGTGGAACAATATCCCTTTGCTATTTCATTACCTAAGTTCATTAACACTCAATTTACAAAGCATTAGACGCGCCTTTCATGTTGGAGAAGTGCACTACAATCTGGGTAATCAATTTTTTTCCTCTATGCTAGATCCATATATGCAGTATTCATGTGCTTATTGGGAAAAAGCAAAAAATTTAAATGAAGCTCAACAAAATAAACTCGATATGGTTTGCCAGAAACTTTACTTAAAGCCAAATGATCATGTCCTAGAAATTGGCTGTGGTTGGGGAGGCTTCGCAGAATATGCAATTAAAAAATACAAAATACACTACACAGGCGTTTCTATTTCTAAAGAACAGATTAATTATGCCAAAAAAAGATGTCATGGACTCAAAGCAAACTTTACGCTAATGGATTATCGAGATATCCGTGGCGAATTTGATAAAATTGTTTCTATTGGAATGTTTGAGCATGTGGGGAAAAAAAATTATGCAGATTTTTTTAAGGGTGCCTACCAACATCTTAAGAAAGATGGACTCTTTCTTTTACATACCATCGGATCAAGTAGGTCAAAAATTGCTACCGATCCGTGGATACATAAATATATTTTTCCCAATGGCTTCATCCCTTCTTATCAACAAATTACAAAAGCGATAGAGGGTAATTTTCATCTAGAGGATTGGCATAATTTTGGGGTAAATTATGATTACACTTTGATGGCATGGTATGACAATTTTAAAAATCATTGGTCACAACACCAAAGTAGCTTTGACAACCACTTTTTTCGCATGTGGGAGTACTATTTGTTAAGTTGTGCAGGATACTTTAGAGCAAGAAAAGGGCAATTATGGCAAATTATTTTAACCAAAATTGAATCAAGCCAAAAATATATCTCATATCGCCCCTGATTCTTTTTTAATCTATTATTTGAATGATAGAATCTAGCCTTTATTAACATTAAAAAACTAAGCATGGACACTTCATTAATAAATATTATTGGCGCCTCACTTTTTGCACTTGCCATCATTCATACGTTTTCAACGAAGTATTTTGAACACTTAGCTCATACTAATCCCCGATTTGAAGGTATTTTTCACTTATTGGGAGAAGTCGAGGTTGTCTTTGGCTTCTGGGCAATGATTCTCATAATTTTTATGTTTATGATTCAAGGTGAGGGTGCAGCGGTTGAATATTTAGATACCCGAAATTATACCGAGCCGATGTTTGTCTTTGTGATCATGGTAATTGCAGCTACAAGACCCATTCTGCAGTTATCGCAAAATTTTGTCTTATGGTTAGCGAAATTAATCCCTGTAAAAAAAGAGGTTGCTATTTTTTTTCTACTGTTAAGCTTTGTGCCTTTATTAGGTTCATTCATCACCGAACCGGCCGCCATGACCTTAGCCGCCCTCCTGTTGGGAAAAAATTATTTTAAGCAAATTAAGAGTAATAGATTTAAATATGCCACCATCGGTATCTTATTCGTCAACATCTCGATTGGCGGCACGTTAACCCCCTACGCTGCCCCCCCAGTGCTTATGGTAAGTGGTACATGGGGTTGGGACCTACAATTCATGCTAACCCATTTTGGTTGGCGTTCTGCTATCGCGGTCCTTGTGAATACAATTTTGTTAATAAGTATTTTCAAAACCGAATTATTGGAAATCAAATTTAAAGATGATACAAGTGAAAAAGCTGTTCCTTTCCCTATCATCATTATGCATTTATTATTTTTAGTGGGGGTGGTTCTCTTTGCTCATCATCCTGCAGTCTTCATGTCACTATTTTTATTCTTTTTAGGTTTTACATCTGCCTATAAACATCATCAAAATGAATTAATTCTGAAAGAGGCACTTCTAGTTGGTTTCTTTTTGGCGGGTCTTGTAGTCCTCGGTGGGATGCAACAATGGTGGCTCGAACCAACCTTAATTTCCATGGATAGTACCGTTGTTTTTTACGGCGCAACCATATTAACGGCTTTCACTGATAATGCTGCCCTTACTTATCTTGGGTCACTTGTGGAAGGTCTATCAGATGAATTTAAGGTTTCACTCGTTGAAGGGGCTGTTACCGGTGGAGGCTTAACAGTAATTGCTAATGCACCCAACCCTGCAGGTATCTCAATCTTACGTGAATATTTTGATGAGAAGGTAGTCAGTCCGCTTGGGCTTTTAGCCGGTGCTCTAGTCCCTACTTTTGTTGCCATATTGGCCTTTCGTTTAATTTAAATATGGATCAAAGTAACAAAATCTCTTTTAAAGGTGAGGCCTTAGCTCGCAAAAGAAAAAAGTTGCGCTTGAGCCAGGCCATGGTTGCCAATAAACTGACGTTAAGTATTGACCAAATTAATGCAATTGAAAAAAATCAGGATCGTGGGTTTATCAACTTTCATTTTAAAGCGTTGAGTATCAAGCGTTATGCTAGACTTTTAGAGGTTGATTTAAAAAAAATTATTATCGCCAAGGATGACTCAACCGAAGCTCCAGCGAAAAATACTCCTGTAAGTCCGCGACCTTTTTTTAAGCCTTTTTTTACTCTAATCTTCCTGGTTTTCTTGCTAGGTGTCATGATGCGAATTTTTATATTTGATGCCCCAGAAAATATTGAAGATGATTTGTCCATTGCTGCGTTTGAAAAAAGTATTATTGCTGAAATGAAGCCAATGGAAAATGAGGATGACACTTTACCAATCATTATCAATGATCCTGAGCCAAAAGCAAAAAATACAAGTGATAAAAATGAAGAAAAATTAATCCCGCAGAATGAAACTATTGCCGCCCCAATTGCAGCTGAAACCGAATCTAATTATGAGTTTCTTTGCACCATTCGGAATGCTACGACAATAGAATACACCACCAAAAATCCTGAAAAACCTGCGACCTACTTCCATTTAGTTAGTCTTGAACCGCAAACAATTTGCTCTATCGATGATGCGGGTAATTTTAAAACCGTGGAATTAGAAAAAGAGGGGCGTGTAACCATCCGAGGTCAAGCTCCTTTTAAAATTCAACTGGATCCTTCAAAAAGTCGACTCTTTTTTCAAGGATGGATTGTCAGAGTTGATCCGAGCCACTCTTTTATTCAGCTCAATCCTTCCGAGTTACCCGAGCCTCAAAATTAATGCGCCACTAACAGTTGATCCCATGCCGTCGTATAGGATTGACTTTTTAGTGACTGCTTCATTCCCCACAAAGGTTTGACTGGTTGAGTAGCGATACGCAAACTAGTTTTATCGAAACGATCATTAATATGGTCTATGACCTGACTGAGTACCTCTTTTTCGGTAGAAGAGACCGTCCATAAATCATTTTGTACCGCATCTATATCAACCAAATCAGAAAGAATAACGCCACACTTACTGTACCTGACGCCTGGTTTATAAATAGTCGGCAAAATCATCAGGGCTGATTTTAAAATTAAAGCTGAGTTATTTGTCATTGGCTTGAGCGATAATGTACCACTGTTTGCATAAAATTTTTCTTTTGCGTTAAAAGGGCTGCTGCGAATGAAGACGCTAATAGAGCCACACAACGTTGATTGCTGTCTAGCTTTACGTGCAGCTCTAGTCACAAAAGTTGTAATCGCTTCCACAATCTCGTTATAACAGACAACAGATCTGCCAAAGCTACGAGATGCGATAATTTCTTTTCTTGCTTTAAATTGTGTCTCAAGCTCAAAACACTTAACCCCATTAAGTTCTAGAACTATACGTTCCATATTGACACTAAAGTATTGCTTCATATGATTAGGATTAGCCTGCTTTAGGTCTAGTACTGAATGAATTCCCATGCGCACTAATTGTTGTGCCAATCGCCTGCCTATTCCCCAAATTTCACCTACAGCTACCGATGCCATCAATTGATGTAAATGGTCATCCAGAAATTGGTCTTTTGAAAAAACACCATCCCAACACGGCTGTTTTTTTGCGCAATGATTCGCAAATTTTGCTAATACTTTAGTGGGGCCGATTCCGACACAAACTGGCATCCCCAACCATTCAGACAGTCGTTTCTTAATCATGAACCCTCTACCGAGTAAATCTTTTTGCCCTGACATATTTAAAAAACACTCATCAATGGAATAAATTTCTTGCTGATCTGTAAAGGTTGCTAAAACCTTCATAACTCGCTCACTCATGTCGGCATAAAGCGGGTAATTTGATGACAGGACTTTTACTTGATATTTTTTAATAATCGATTTTGCTTTAAATAAAGGTTCGCCCATTTTGATACCAAGCGCCTTTGCTTCATTGCTGCGCGATATAATACAACCATCATTATTACTCAACACAACTACTGGTTGATGCATGAGACTCGGATTAAATAGTCTTTCGCAACTTACATAAAAATTATTTACATCCACTAACGCAATCAATTATTTAAACTTTCTTACTGCGCCCGTTACCTTGCCCCAAATCTCAAAAGTCGTATCTTTTTTAATATCAATCGGCTGGTACTTTTCATTGGCTGGTAATAAACGTGGTCGCCCCCCCTGCTTGGATAAGATCTTGACTGTAAAATCGCCATCAATTGATGCCAGCACAATATCTCCAATTTTAGCTTGCCTAGATCGATCAATAATCACAATGTCACCGTCATGGATACTGGCATCAATCATCGAATCCCCTTTAATCCTAACAAAAAAGGTAGTTTCTTTTTGCCCAATCAAATAATCATTTAGATCTAATTTTTTTTCTGCATGATCGTCGGCTGGTGAAGGAAATCCAGCTGCCACTTTATGTTCAAACAAAACTCTTGGATTGGTATTTAGATTGTTTTCTGTGCTCAGAAACTCGACGATATTGCTTGATTGCATTCGCGCAAGATAATCCCTGATATCATAAACGCGACTCTCGGGGACACGAATTACTTTCGTGCCTTCACCATATACTCCCGAGCCAACTTTACGCCCAGCTCCTTTTCTTAATCCGCCCCAATTCTTATTTTTCATTTTGAATATTGTAACATTAATCAAAATAAAAGAGCTATCATTTAGCAGAAAAATTCAATAGAAAAATTCAAGAAAATTAAAGAAAACGTGTTGACATTCCTATAGAAAATAGGCAAAGTGAATCAAACCAGCCTATAAAGCAGTTATGGCAAGGGTTTCAAGAGAGAAAGATTAATACACTAACTAATTCATCGGAGGAATATTGAATGAATAAAGGCGAACTCATTGAAGCAGTAGCTAGCGCTACAGGTTCAACAAAAGCAGATGCAACACGCGCAATTGATGCAACCATAGACGCAATTTCAGGTGCACTTAAAAAAGGTGACAGTGTAACTTTAATTGGCTTTGGTACTTTCAAAGTAAGTCAAAGGGCGGCACGTACAGGGCGAAACCCACAGACCGGTGCGGAACTAAAAATACCAGCTAGAAAAGTTCCAGCGTTTAAAGCAGGTGCTGGTCTTAAGTCAGCAGTAAACTAAAAAAATTCTTTTAAAAAAACGCCCATTTATTGGGCGTTTTTTTTGGGTACAATAAACAGGATTAAAAATAAAGCGATGTACATTATTAAAAAATTAAAATCTAATTTAATTAAAAAATAATAATGTAACAAGGTGAAAATGATAACCAAATAAATGAGCTTATGAAGCTTTCCCCACCAATCAGATAAGAGCTTCTTGGCATAGTCATTGGAGGTAATCACCAAAGGTAGAAGAAAAATAAGCGCAAGAAGGCCCAGTTGCAAATATAAATGTAATTTAATTTCATGCAAGATACTTGGCCATGCAAACTGATAATCAAGAGCAAAAAAAATTAAGGTGTGCAAAAACGAATAAAGAAAGACATATAATCCAATCGGCCGTCGATAGAAAAATAAATCTATTTGTAACCGAAAAAAAATATGTGGGATGAGAAGTAAAATGATTAATAGAATAATTGCTGCATGACCTGTAATTGATAATAAATAATCAATTGGGTTGGTGACATAATAAATACCGAATAAGATTGCTAAGATGAAATAAATTGGCGCATTACAAAAATTGTAAAAAAGAAATAATTTCATTGAATCAGAAATTTTTTTTCAGATCTAAACCCGAATAGAGATAGCCTACTTCCTCAGCGTATCCATTTAGAAACTCAGTTTTACGACGCTTGGCAAGAATCGAGTCACCGATACGTCGCTCTGTTGCCTGAGTCCAACGGGGATGATCAACATTTGGATTAACATTAGCATAAAAGCCATATTCATTTGGATTAGATAATGCCCAAGTCGTTTTTGGCATAGACTCAACAAATTTAATCTTTACAATTGATTTGATACTCTTAAATCCATATTTCCAAGGAATAATAAGACGCACAGGGGCGCCATTCTGATTAGGCAATACCTTTCCATAGACGCCAAAACAAAGTAATGTCAATGGGTGCATTGCCTCGTCTATCCTCAAAGCTTCAAGATAAGGCCAATCTAATACTCTGGATTTTTGCCCCTCCATTTCATCAGGTCGAAAAAGTGTTTCAAAAATAATATACTTAGCCCGACTGGTAAGGGCTAATTTTTTTAAAAGAACACTTAATGAAAAGCCTATCCAGGGGATAACCATCGACCATCCCTCAACACATCTTAAACGATAAACTCGCTCTTCAAGAGAGGCCAGCTTAACGAGGTCCTCGAGGGCGTAGGTTTTATTTGTTTCAATATGGCCGGAAATTTCTACTGACCATGGATCAACTTTCATCTTATGAGCATGGGCTTTTGGAGAAGATTTTTGTAAGCCAAATTCATAGAAATTATTATAGGAAGTGACGTCTTTGAAACTTGTTAAGCTATCTTTGATGTCATGGGGTATTTTTTTTGCTTGGCTCATATTGGCAAAAGACAAAAGGGGAGAAAACCCAATCGCAGCAGAAGCAAAGCCTATTTTTTTTAAAAAATTACGGCGGTCATAATAAATTTTTTCTGCAGTTATTTCAGAGGCTAATATTTTTTTATTGGCCACAACTCTTGCACTTTCCTTTGACTGTATTAAATCCCTTCACAGTATCTAAACCTTTGACAGCGGCAAAGTTCGCACCATCTACCTCTGCATCGGTTAAATCAGCACCGGTTAAATCAGCACCGGTTAAATCAGCTTGTATTAATTCTGCGCGATAAAGATTAGTATTTCTTAAGTTAGCACCTTTTAGATTTCCAAAAATAAAACTAGCAATGTTCAAATCAGCTCCCTCGAAATCAGCGCCCTCGAAATTTCCACCGGAAGAATCAAATTTCATTTGCCCCATAGGCTGATTCCCCACATCCAAACCTAGGCGACCTCCTTTTAGAATCGCTCCAGACATATTAACTTTACCAAGGGTGCCTATGAGTCTTGCGCCTGATAAGTTTGCTGAGCGAAATATAGTCTCCCCAAAAATGGGTTGGAAGATGGTTGCCTCCTTTAAATTCGCTCCTGAAAAATTGGTCTTTTCGAGTCGCGCCAAATTAAGATAAGCTCTCTGAAGATTTGCCCCTGATAAATTTGCACCTCGTAAATCTGCTCCGAAAAAGCTTGTATTTACCATGATGCAATGCGTAAGATCGCGTCCATTGAAATCTAAATAACCCACATCCTTATTTGAAAAATCACAATCAGGATCCTCTAAGATTTCATCAGCTGCAGCTTGAGTGATTTTATCTCTCTCTTGGTTGCTCTTTACATAAAATTTACTTGCTTTTGCCAAAACAGCTTTGGGATCTTCGGTAAAAATCGTCAAGGCTGCCTCATTGCCAAAACAGTACTCTTTACCATCAAAAGTGGTTTTAATAGAACAATCTGTCTTATTATAATTTCCGTCGGCGAGACTTGTCGTACAATAACGATCAAACTCAGTTGCTTGGAGGGATGAAGTGAACAAAGCGAACAATGTAATAATGATTTTTTTCATGGTATTACTTCCTAAATGAGGATTTCTTTTATAGACTACTCTTAACTTATGAAAGTTTAAAGTAAATGGAACAATCGACCGTCTTTATTACTGGCTGCAATCGAGGTCTTGGCTTAAAGTTTGTGGAGGCATACGCCAAACAAGATTGGCATGTTATTGCTACATGCCGAAACCCTCAGGATGCTAAAGAACTTAACTTGCTCGCACAAGAGTATCCATCCATAGCCATCTATCCTTTAGAAGTTGAAAACTCTGAACAAATTAAACATTTAGCGGATCACCTCAACCTTGAAGCCATTGATATCTTAATTAACAATGCTGGTATTTATCGCGCTTGCACACTAGGGAATCTAGATAAAAAAGCATGGTTAGAGAGCTTTGCTATCAATACGATTGCGCCCTATGAAATAGTTAAATCTTTCTTGCCTCACCTGCATCGCGGTAATCAAAAAAAAGTCGTCTCTATCACCAGTAAGATGGGCAGTATTGATGATAATACTAGCGGAGGCTCTTATATTTATCGAACAAGTAAGTCGGCGCTAAACTCTATGATGCGGAGCCTGCAACATGACCTTGCCAATGATGGTATCGCAACGCTCACCCTTCACCCGGGTTGGGTAAAAACCGATATGGGGGGACTTGGTGCTTGGATAAGTGCTGATGAGAGTGTAAACGGAATGCTCAAACAAATAGCAAAACTCAATCTCAGCAATTCAGGTAATTATGTTGACTATGCCGGAAAAAAAATTAATTGGTAAACATGAGCTGAAAAGGGCAGAAAAATTTTTAAGCAACATCGACCTTGACTGGAAACAACTCATTCAGCACATTGGCTCTTGTAGAATTAAAATCAATACATCGTATGAGCCCTATCAAGCTTTAATCAAGTCTGTGATTTTTCAGCAATTGAATCCCAAAGCAGCCAATTCCATATATGAAAAATTTTTAAATATTTTCCAAAAAAATTTTCCCACCGCTGAACGAATTTTTACAATGGATAATGATCAACTTAAAAATTGTGGATTATCAAAAAATAAAATGAGCTGTATTCAAAATATTGCCGAATTGCATATTCAAAACAAACTGCCTAATAAATTTGAGATCCAGAAAATGACAGAAAGTGAAATTAAGCATATTTTTCAACCCATCAAGGGTGTGGGGCCTTGGACCATCGATATGCTGCTCATCTTTAACCTTGGTCGAGCCGACATCTTACCAAGCAACGATCTTGCATTAAAAATTAATTATTCCAAGTTGAAAAAGCTGCCGGAAAGAATTAACCATGAAGATTTAGCGAAGCATTCCGCTGCCTGGCAACCTTACAGGTCTATTGCCGCATGGTACCTATGGCAATTGAATTAACGTTTTCGAATGCCCCACATCAAAATACCTGTAATCGATAAGAGGAAAGTTAATACGCCAATGGCATCTAACAGGTATTTCCCAATTTTCTTAAAAATAGCGCCATTGTGGAGGTCAAGCAAGAATTGCTCTAACGTGACACCTTTACTTAGAAAATAATCCTGCATACGTTGTCTTTGGCTTGAGGACATAGGCTCTAATTGGCTCCAATCATGAATCTTTGTAGAGTCAGGTATCCATTCACTATCTGCTGCATTATAAGTCCAGCTCTGATAATTACTATCAAGAAACCTGATTTGTTCATCATCTGGATTGGTTCCAATCAGTTCAACTGTGGCTGGCATATTCACTAAGGACATAACAATTTCCATTGCGTCATCGAAGATCATAATCTCATCAGATAATGCAATATACAAATAATTATTTTTTAAAATTGCCCCTTTAATTTCATCACTCGTCTGAAATAGCTTTACTTCATTATAGAATATTTGACCATCAACATTGGTCACTGAGTTTGACCCTAAGTTAAAATTTTGTTTTGGCTCTGGTGCCTCGAGGCCATAATGTTTCAACAACCATGGCCAATTGAGATAATGCTTATTCAAACTCAAATCATCACTGTGATTTAAAAAAATCCCTGTCACTGACAGGAGAACTAAAAAGGCACAAATCAAAATACCGATTTTACGGTGCAAATTAATGATTTTAGTATTCCGTCTCATTGTTACTTATTTACGTATGCATCTAAAAATAAGGCTAATTTCGCAACAGAGGTCATCGCCCATACTGAAAGTGTGGCTCCTGCAACACCGTCGATGTTTTGCGTGAGCTCGTTATTTAACAGTTGTCCACCAATGAATTGGGTTGTAAAGGCCGGGTATTTAATTTCCCACCCTCGAGTCTCACGAAAAATTAAGACTTCTGCTTGGCTGATCTTTTTCTCTTTGATGGCAAAACCGAAAGTAATTAATTCATCTTTGCCAATTTCCTCCAATATCCATGCGCTAGTACTTTCATTTTTCCAGTACTTAATTCTCAGACCCGAATAACGATGACCTAAAATTTTCGTCACCGAGGCACGAAGCTCGCTCTTTAAAAGGAGCGACTCACTTGCAGGAACATTTTGATTAAAGACGTCATTTAAAAACTTTTCTTCAGTTTTGTAGACTCCTTTTGCCTGTGCCATGGACATCGAAAAAAGGAGCAGTAAAGCTAAAAAGATTTTTTTCATACTCAAGCTCTAAAAAGCGTAGCCAAGACCAGCATTAATGCCATCTAACTCAGCCATGCTCGACGGCGCAGATTGGTTTTGATAGTCAAGTTTGACGACAACATCTTTATGAAGCCACCAATTAACCCCTATATCCCATTGCTTGATTTCCGTATCACTGTTGCTGTTTGCTAAATTATCATAAAGGCTATAGCGTGTGAAAAATCCCACGTCATTAATACGATAAGATGGCTCGATATACCAGCCAAATTGCTCATCAGCGCCAATCGATTTTGGGCCACTACCATTAATATCCCACATGGCATACATAGCCCTTAAACCATAATTGCCTTTTTGGATAATCGTATGAAGTTCGAATAATGTTGCGTCGTCCACATTACTTAATGAGTCTTGGCTGTAATCGACCTGATGATTAATCGAAGCTGCCAACTCAATACCCGGCAACCCAGTATATTTCATTCGCCCGGTAATTGATGGGCTTTTAGCAGTTGCTTCGCCAACTTTTTGGCGCGCACTCCTTGGCGCATAATTACTATCAACAGTTGCTTTAAGGCCTGAAGATACGGCAAAATCGACACTCATGCCGTTATCATATTTACCAGATAGCATGGCGCCACCCTCCCACCAGGTCGTTGGCACAATTTTACTTTCCACATTATTTCGCTCAACCCCATAAAAGGTGGCTGGATCATGGGTCTCATTAAGAATACCCACCGGCATTAGAAAAACCCCGCCCGAGAGAGAATATTTATTGTTCAAGTCATACTGGATATATGCCTGCTCGAGCTCAAATTCACCCACTTGATCCTCGCCTGCAACGCTGTGTTCGAGCTCCACCTCAGAAAAAAATCTTAGTCGATCTGTAAACTCATGATTAAACTCAAGCACAAACCGATGAAAATCTAATTCATCTACGTCCGCGTTGCCATTCCGATCGTTCAACCAATTACCATGCAGCTCTCCATAACCTCCAAACGTTGTACGGCTAGCAATTTTTGCCTGTTCTTTGATTGCCTCATCGGTTGCAATAACCACCTCATCCACGGATTCCTCAACAACCTCTACAGACTCTTTGAGCTTTTGGTTTTCCGCCCTTAGGGAGGCAATTTCTTTTTTTAACTCCAACATCATCTGGTAAATCTCCTCGTTTGTTGGGGCATTAGCGTGAGTATTTAATGCAAAACCAGCCAGCAATAAAAACAAGGGCATGGATTTTTTAAGTTTCATTTTTTTTGTTTCCTAATTTATAATTGTAAATGAGAATCATTCTCAATTATAAATGAGAATCATTCTCATTTCAAGACGGGTTTCTTTTTGACAATTTTATGAATTTTTACTATGGTAGTGTTAATAATCAAAAAAAGGGATTTTCAGATGAAGCTTTTTAACACCCTAACCGTTGTATTTTTTATGTTATTTTCTAACCTAGCTTTTGCAGCTTCAAAAGCTGAGTTGGATGCAGAGATTAAAGTGGCCCTAGATGAACTTTATGCAAACACCCCTGCTGCAAAAGAGTTATCTAAGAGGGCAAAGGGTATATTGGTCTTCCCCAGTATCGTAAAAGCGGGGCTTGTCTTTGGTGGCGCCTATGGTGAAGGTGCTCTCATTATTGGTGGCAAAAAAGTCCAATACTATAACAACATGGCAGGGAGTTTTGGTTTTCAAATAGGTGTTGAAAAAAGATCCGAGGTTTACCTTTTCCTTGATGGCGCGGCATTAACGAAATTCAGAGAATCTAGCGGCTGGTCAGGTGGTGGTGACGCAAGTGTTGCGATTGCAGTTTGGGGAGCAGGTGGCGAAGTCAACACGGACACGATAGAGGATCCAGTCGTCGCTTTTGTTTTTTCACCTAAGGGACTCATGTACAACCTGACGCTCGAAGGTAAAAAATTGAATAAAATCGATACACCAAAATAAACTAATCAGTGACATCAAATTTGTAGCGTTTAGGCGTGTTGTTTAATGGATTTCTATTCACATCGCTGAATGAAGATGGTCTGTAACTTTCATATTGCTCAAGCTGTTGGAATTGATTGATTTGTCGCTCGCTATATTCCTGCTTAGAAACTTCTTCCGTGATGGACTTTTTTGCCCTTAATTCGTCTGTTTCGTTTGCAGGAAGATTTAGCGATAAAAAAACAAAGGCTATGCATAAAAAAATTTTCATAGCCTTCATTATAAGCCTTAAAAAGAACCTGACAAGCCGAATGAAAACGCCCGTTCACCCATCAAGACCTTATCTTTTAGAAACGAAGTATGCAGCCTTATTTCCTCATCCAAAAGATTCGTACCTTTAACGTAGGCATTAATTTTAGAATTGGGAAACACATAATTCAACGTCATGGAAAGGTCAGTATAGTCATCGGTTTTGAGTTCCTCAGGTCCCAGGTCACTCTGACTAAAGGCGTGAACCAATCCTAAATTAGCATTAAGTGCGTTCCATTGGTAATACAAACCTGTCCCGAGAGTCAAGGGCGGTATTCTGGGTAAATTTCCCCCATCTTTATTTTTAGCTCGCACAAAGTCGCCCCAATAATTTAGTCCATAATTACTCGCGAAATCGATATTGCCTTGGAATTCGAAACCATAAAACTCCGCTGGCACGTTTTGATGGCGGTAAACAGGTAATGCCTCCTGCTCCACCTCACCGTCGTGCTCATGTTCATGGTATTGAACCGTGCCGGTATTCAATAATGCGATATAGCTATTAAAGTCCTTGTAATAGGGGGTCATAGAAAATGTATTGTCCCCACTTACCCAGCCCAAGGTGAGGTCTATGGCGTTCGAACGCTCACTTTTCAAGGAACGATCGCCTTGCTCAATAATTTCAGTCGCATGGTGCTCGCCATAAACAAATAACTCATCATGTGACGGGGCTCTTTCAGTGTGGGAGAGGCTAAAGCCCAGTTTCCAGTTCTGGCTAATTTGTGAAGAGGAGCCGATTGATGCGCTGGTGACATTGAACGTCTTTTCTGTTTCAGCAAAAGTTGTCTCCGTTTCTTCCCCTCCCTCCGTGGCAGCGCCGTTATCACTGGTAAAGGAATTGGCATCATAATCATGGTAGTCATGCCTTAACCCAACGGTGAGGTCATGACCTTCGAAATTAAACCTCTCCATCGCATATAATGCAACGCCCTTGCGTTGACTATTGGGTGCAAATGAGCCATTTTCCTGTGAAAATCGAAATGAATTTAAATCCACGCCAACGACCCCCCCAGATTCTGAAAACGCTGAATGTACAAACTCAAATTTAGCATCGCCGCCTTGATCAAAATAATCTTGGGCCGTTGCATTATCCTCAATCTCCTTGTGCTCGTAATCCGTATAACTGAGTTTAACTTTGAAATGGTTGATGAGCTTAGAGAGTTCTTGCAACTCAAGCTCATATTTAATATTGCTTGACTCTAAATCAATATAAGCTCCATCCTCGAGGATAGTGCCGTACTCTTGCTCATGTCTTGCAAATGAAATTCCCGTTCGCCCCTTATGAAAAAAGTAGCTTGCGCCCAAAGCGCCCCCTTCCGTTTCACTGTAAGAGTTTTGCAGAGTATCCCTGCCATATTCATCTCGACTGATTTCATCATCTGACTCAGCTAGTCTTTTAGAAACCGAGGCACCAGGAATTTTTAAATTTTTGCTGTCACGCTTATATACATCGACATGAAACATCAAATTATCAGCACCATAATCAATCAACAATGACCCTGAGTTTTCATTGTTTGCACCCCCAGTCTTTGCATCATATTTTCCAAAAATGCCCTCTACAAATTCCGGATGAATGCGATAGTCAATAACGTTAATGACGCCACCAATTGCACCGCCGCCATAAATTATTGACTCCGGCCCTCTAACGATTTCAATTTGCTCCGATGCTAAGCTGTCATAGCCGACGCCATGATCTCCAGACATATTTGATACATCCCTTAGCTCTGTGCCATTATTTAAAATCTTAATTCTGTTTCTATCCATGCCACGAATAACAGGGCGCCCAATACTAGTGCCCCAAGCACTATTATTTACCCCGGGAATGTTGTCTAGCATCTCGCCCAAGGATGAGCTCTTGTTTCTCTCAAGCTCTGCTCCTTGCATGATATGAATCGGGTGAACCATCTCATCATTACTTAAACCTAAAGGATTTGCTGTTACCGGCAGCTCCTTTAAAAATATTGACTCATCCGCCTTGACTTGCAGCGCTGTGCAGGCAAGGAGGACAAGTACATAATTAATTCTACGCACAGGTCTATCTCCTAGAAATTAGAAAAAAATTAAAAAAATCTAGGAAGTTTTAAGGGGCTCGGGATTGATAGGCAACAAATGTTTCTGAAAATAAAATTCGTGATTGATAATTATCAAAAAATTCATTTTCAAATGCACATTTGAAGTTAGATGACTGCGGAACTAATGTTGATTTTAAGACTTGTTGTTTTAAAACACAGTCTTCACAGTCATGATAAACCTCACTGTCATGATCATGAACATCATGATCATGATGTTCTATGCCATGGGCAAGGCTGGCCTGCACATTAAAGAGCAGGCTGAAAACAATAAAGATTTGGAAGAGGTACTTTTTCAACATGGGTGAAATTTTACAGATGAATAATAATTTTGCAAACTCAGCTAAAAAAAATAGATTTAATTTTTGATCAAAGCCATTTAAAATAAAATATGTTTCCAGAAATTACGCTTATTATCAAACAAACAACGGCGCTAATTGCAATCGTGGATCCACTGATCGCGCTTCCTTTGTACCTTGCCTTTAAACAAAACAAAAAAATCGATGAATCTAAGATCGCCAAAAATGTCTCACTCACTGTTTTTGTTGTGCTAGTCCTGTCTATTTTTTTAGGGCAATCCATCCTTGATTTCTTTGGCATCAGTCTCGTCAGTTTTAAAATATGCGGGGGTTTACTTTTACTGATCATGGGAATTGATATGATGCAGGGCCGTGATCAAAAAAAACTGGATGAGACACTCGATAATGAGATTGATTTAATTGCTTATGTTCCCCTAGGCATACCATTATTGGCAGGGCCCGGAGCGATTAGTAATATCATTATTGCCTCCAGCGTAAATCCTGGTTGGATCAATCAAGTCCTCTTAATAATTCCGGTCGGTATCGTTTCATTACTTATCTGGTCGCTCTTCACTTATGCTGATGTAGTCTCAAAAAAGGTAGGAGTAATTGGCGCAAAAGTCATTACACGCATCATGGGGCTTATTTTGGGGGCTATGGCTATTGAAATTATCACGAAAGCTATTCTAGAAATCATAGCCCTAACGTAACAAGCATTAATTACTAATTTCATTGAGTGCTGGAAAAAAATCTGCATACTTTTTCCAAACCAAAGAACTGTTTTTATAAATTTTTTGCCTGGCTTGAAATTTACTTGGTGTGTTGATTACTCTTTTGTTATTTTCATGATTTAAGCAGCTCTTGTTCCAATCTAAACCACAAAATTGAATTAGTTTCTTTATCTCAATTTCTGGATTTTCAGTTAACTGTTCATAACTAAGGTTATAGATATGATTTGGGTATTTTTTCTTCCAAAACAGCATCAGCTTCTGATATGCCAGGTAATAATGGTTTAAATCTTTAATGTCACAACTGCAACCTAATTTATCGCCTATGTATCTGCTAAATATCGAGAAGATGATGGCATTTTTATCTCTATCAATATTGATAATTTTTGCATTAGGAAAAAATTTAATAATAAAGTTGATGTACAAAAAATTTAAGGGATATTTATCGGTATGATATTTTTTACTCTCTTTTTTTGTTGAGAGTAAATGCTCATATTTATTTTTTACTATCTCAAGGGCTTCTAGACTGAGGACTGCTTTTTTGAAAAAATTTTCCAGCTCATCGGAGAGAAGATGAATTTCCCCCGCACCATAAACCTCAGGATGAGAGGATATGATTTGCTCAACCAAGGTGGTGCCTGACCTTGGCATGCCCACAATAAAAATAGGGTTAACTTTTTTACTCTTTTCTACCTCATATTGATTTAATAAATTATCAACAGCATAGATTTTTTTGAATTTACTAGCGTCCTCTTCAAAATTATATTTACGATATTTTTTTAAAAAACTATTCGCTTTCACTAAACTTTCAACATATTTTTCTGCATCATTTTTTTTATAAATATCAGCAAGAACAAAAAAGTAATAAGCTTTTTGTTTGTTATCTATCTTTTCATGATCAAACACATGCTTCGCTCTTTTAAATATATCGCTATCAAGATGAATTTCTCTTATTTCCGAATAGCCATAGAGCATAGCCATAAAATTCGGATGAATAATATTGTTCAATAAAAATAATTCATGGAATTTCGTAGATGCCTCCAGGAGATTCTGGCCTGATGCAATTTTTGCTAATGTCTCTAATGCCCTACATTTCTCAATACCTGAAAAGTCTTGCCAATTTTTTTCTAAAAAATCATATGCTGCTTTTTCGTAGCCAATTTTATTGAGAAAATTGGCGTACTCATTACTATAAAAACCATTATTTGGGGCTAAGTTTATCGCTCTTAAATAATACGATTTTGCCTCGCTATATTTGAATAACCTTTCATGAATTTTTGCAATATTAAAAATTACTTCGATGGATTTCGGCTTATGCTGGATTGCTAATTCATAACTGCTTAAGGCTGCTGAATATTTTTGTTGGCGTAAAAGATTTAATCCCTCGATCTCATAAATCATGGGGTGAATTGGATCAATCTCTTTTGCCTTGGTGAGATAATATTCCGATAACTTGAAGTCTTTTAGCTCTATATAGAGGTTCGATAAATTTATATAAGCATCAATTTTGTTAGGGTAGTTTTGAAGTTCTTTTTTTAAAAAATTTAATGCTTTAACAAAATTTTTAAGTTGGGTATACGCAATCCCTAACAGTAGATTTGTGTGTTCAAAATTTTTTTTTATTTTATTCGATTTTTCTAAAATTTCTATTGCTTCATGATATTTTTTAAGCCTAATCTTGATGAGTCCAAGGAAATAATTAATTTCAACGACCTTAGAATTTTTTGAAACCAATTCTGTAGCTATTTCTTCTGCTTGCGTGATTTTGCTTTCATTGAAATATTTTTTTGCTATATTGAATTGATTATTTATTTTTGGATCCATCAGGATATTTTAATTGTTTAGTTAAGCTAATTTAAACATGAAGGGTACAGTTGTGTCCTCTATATAATGGACAATTACTTACTTATTTTTATCAGCCTCATCATTTTTTTTGTTGTCTGTGTTTACTGAAATCATTTTTTCACCATCCCATCTTTGCCCACACCAACAAACTCCCTCATCATTGATGATACAAGTTCCACTCCCACAACAACGTTTATCTTCCATAGCGTATATTCCAAATAATAATCCTGAACATTAATATTAACTTAAGTTTAAGTATTTCTGGAATTTCTATAAGTCTATTTGAGAGGATTGAAATTATCACTAAAGCAACTCTTGAGACCATAAGCCTATTTTAATTAGTGATATCTACTTTTTGGTGGAATACATCCTGCCTAACGTAAAATCATAGGCAAGAGCGCCTAACGTACCGCCAATTAAAGGGCCAACAATAGGTACAAGATAAACAAGTGTCCCATCGGTTAGTCCGTTATTGCTGAAGCCAAGCATTACCGTCATTAACCTGGGTCCAAAATCACGCGCCGGGTTGATAGCATATCCATACATGCCACCAAAGCTCATTCCTATTACCATAACCAGAAGACCAATAATGATAGGGATCAAGTATTCGGATCCAACTCTTTTAAAGTGGTCAAGCACAACAAGAATCAGGAATAACAACAAGAACGTTCCCAAAACTTGATCAAATAACCCAAGCAGGAGATAGTCTGGTTGAGCAGGAAAAGTTGTAAAAATTCCTGCTGTGTTGGAAAGAGAGGGGTCTATTCTTAAGATTTCTCTAAAATAATCTAAATAGACAACCAATGCAGCCAAAAATGCAGCAAAGGTTTGTGCTAATGCATAAAGAGGAACTTTTTTCCATGGGAAACGATGAGTCGCAGCCAAAGCAAAGCTTACCGCAGGGTTTAAATGGGCGCCCGAATAGCCTCCCACAAAAATTCCAAACATTACCGCAAACCCCCATGCCAAGGTAATACTCAAAAAATTTCCTTTAGCGCCATCAAAAACAACTGCCATTGCCACAACGCCGAGCCCAAACAACATCATTACAAAAGTGCCCAGGAACTCGCTCAGTAACTCTTTATAGATTTCTTTCATATTGATTTTTCACTACTGAATTAAAATTGCATGCAAGCATTGACTGCCCTCTTCCATCCCGAGTATAAATTATTCGACTCATTCATATCGAGCTTAGCCGACCAACTTCCTTTCACTTTCCAATGTTTAGAAATATCCTCTCTAGATTCCCAAAATCCGACTGCGAGTCCTGCCAAGTATGCTGCGCCTAAAGCTGTTGTCTCTTTTGTCTCTGGACAAAGAACAGGAATGCCCAAGATGTCAGATTGAAATTGCATTAAAAACGCGTTAGCTGTTGCCCCACCATCAGCTTTGAGTGTATTTAATACACTTCCACTTTCTTCTTGCATGGCAATAAGAATATCTTTAGTTTGATAAGCCATAGACTCTACTGTTGCGCGAATAAATTGACTTTTTGAGGTTCCGCGTGTTAACCCAAAAATCGCTCCACGAGCATTGGCTTGCCAATAAGGTGCCCCCAGACCAACAAACGCTGGAACCATATATACTCCATCTGAAGAGCCAGCACTTATACAATGCTGCTCGGTTTCTTGTGCGTCGTCAAACATCAAGAGCCCATCTCGAAGCCATTGAATAGCCGAACCTGCAACAAATACTGCACCCTCTAGAGCGTACTCAACTTCGCCATCAATCCCCCAAGCAATCGTTGTTAATAGGCCTGATTTTGATTGAATAACCTCATCTCCCGTATTCATGAGTAAAAAACAACCTGTTCCGTAGGTATTTTTTACAGAGCCTTTTTCAAAACATGCCTGACCAAAAAGTGCAGCCTGTTGGTCGCCGATTGAAGACGAAATTGGAATTCCATGCCCCCCAAAAAACTCTTTTTTACATTCTCCGTAGACCTCACTAGAGCTTTTAACCTGTGGGAGCATTTGTAGGGGGATGTTTAATATACCTAATAATTCTTTATCCCACTCTAAGGTGTGGATATTGTATACCAGTGTCCTTGAGGCATTGGAATAATCAGTGATATGGACATTGTTTTCTGTAAGGTTCCAAATCAACCAAGTGTCAATTGTGCCAAATAATAAATCACCCTTTTCCGCTAAAGCTTGAGAGCCCTCGACATGATCTAAAATCCAGCGTATTTTCGTTGCAGAAAAGTAGGCATCCACAACCAAGCCTGTTCTCTCCCGAAAAGCATTTTCGTGACCTTCTTTGATTAAGGCCTCACATATGCCTGACGTTTGCTTGGACTGCCAACAAATCGAGTTGTGAATGGGAATGCCCGTATGCCTATTCCAAACCACAACCGACTCTCGCATGTTAGTAATGCCTATTGCTGCAATTAACTCTGGATTTACTTGAGTTTTTTGAAGGAGCTCTTTAATAGTCCACTTTACTGTGTCCAGCATCTCAATCGCATCATGCTCAACCCAGCCTGGTTTTGGAAAGTACTGCGTAAATTCTTTTTGCGCAACACCTGCTGAAATCCCATCATGGTCAAACAGAATACTTCGTGAACTGGTTGTGCCTTGATCTATGGCAAGTACATATTTTTTCATTTGTTTCCCAAATGAGTGAATTTGTAACTATTTCCCCTGAAGACCGGAGCCCCATGTCAAAGAATTAAAAATTGTTCCATTAGCCACCTGTTGCATCTTCACTTTACTCATCCAGACTTTTAATTTAGGCCAGTCTTTGAATTCAGGTGTTCTAGCAAAATGGTCTTTAATTCCGTCTACACCTTTATAAACCTCGTGCAGAACAAAAATAACATTGCCTGTTTTTTTAGAATTAAAATCTAGAGGATCAGTTAATTCGTCCATTGCGGATACCTCATAATAATGCAGCTCTTTAGGGCCCGATTTAAAGTGAGTGGATTGCATCCATTTAGCATGTGACATCCAAAGCTGATAACCCTCTTCAACAAGCTCAGGTGGTGCCACCATAGTAAAAGTCAATGTATGATGATCAAGTGTGTCATGTTCTCCAGCAAACACATTGAATGCAAGCAATAGTGAAACAAAAAATGTAATTAATTTTTTCATGTAACTTCTCCATTATTTAGAAATATTAACTTTCTTCAAGAATTGTATTAAAAATATGGAGGAATGACGTAAAAAAATGTGGTTATCAAGTTCCTGAAGAAGCGTGGTTAATTTTTTTTAATACACTATTTACTAGATCAATTTATACGTGCAAATATGTTTCGTCAAGATAATTTTAAATTAAAAAAATTCCGAAAATTTTTTTAGCATTTATCAATAGTGTATGACAAGGTAAAATCTTGTCCTTCTAGTGTCCTTATTAAGAGAGGATTTTGTTAACAATGTGATAGGGAGAAAAACAAAGTTAACGAAGCAACAAGGAATTTGGTGGGCCCACCTGGACTCGAACCAGGGACCAAAGGATTATGAGTCCTCTGCTCTAACCAACTGAGCTATAGGCCCTAGATTTAATCTTTATTTTCTAAAAAACTCTTTAATCTTTCTGAGCGCGTTGGGTGTCTCAATTTTCTTAACGCCTTTGCTTCAATTTGACGAATTCTTTCACGTGTAACATCAAACTGCTTACCAACTTCTTCCAGTGTATGATCGGTATTCATTTCAATACCAAATCTCATTCTTAGAACTTTGGCCTCTCTTGGAGTTAAGCCCTCTAAAATCTCAGAAGTCACAGAACGTAAGCTTGTATAAATTGCAGCATCATCTGGGGTCAGTGTTCCAACATCCTCAATAAAATCGCCAAGATGTGAATCTTCATCGTCGCCAATTGGCGTCTCCATGGAGATTGGTTCCTTGGAAATTTTTAGAATCTTTCTAATTTTATCTTCCGGCATTCCCATTTTTTCAGCTAGTTCTGCTGGTTCCGGCTCTTCTCCCGTTGCCTGCAAGATTTGGCGTGAGATACGGTTCATCTTATTAATTGTCTCGATCATATGAACTGGAATTCGAATCGTTCTTGCTTGGTCTGCAATAGAGCGGGTGATTGCCTGTCGTATCCACCAGGTGGCATAAGTAGAAAACTTGTATCCCCGACGGTACTCAAACTTATCGACAGCCTTCATAAGCCCTATGTTTCCTTCTTGGATAAGATCTAAGAATTGCAGTCCACGGTTCGTATATTTTTTAGCAATGGAGATCACGAGACGAAGGTTCGCTTCAATCATCTCTCTTTTTGCACGCCTTGCTCGAGCCTCACCAGTTGTCATCTGACGATTTATCTCTTTAAAGTTTTTAATCGGGATACCCGATTCTTGTTCTAACTCTATGAGTTTTTGTTGTTGATCAAAGATGGAGTGTTTCAGCCTCTTGAGTTCAGGGACATAGCCTTTCTCAAGCTTCATTTCTTCTTTCAGCCACTTTAAATTAGTTTCGTTACCTGGGAAGGACTTAATAAAATACGTTCTTGGCATTTTTGACTGGTCGACACAGAAATCCATAATAGCTCTTTCATGGATTCGGATTTGTGCAACAAAAATGCGTACCTTGTCACATAGCAGCTCTACAAACTTTGAGGAGAATCTGAAGTTAACTAACTCTTTCAAAATTTGATCGTGATGCTTCTTGTAGTCAACATCATCGATCCATTTCTTTTTTTGACGAAGTTCGTCAAGTTTCTTGTGTGCACGTTTTATTTTAGCAAAGCGTGCCAGCACCTCTTTCGTTAAGTGAGCCAAATCTTCAGCAGACATCCCTTTGCCGCCACTATCAGAATCATCATCGTCATCGTCATCATCTTCATCACTCGTCTCTGGCTCATCCGCAGCGGTAAGTGCTGCTTCAACTTTTGCGAGCTCCTGTTCAGCTTCGATATCAATCAAGCCATCCACAAACTCATCAACACTGATTTCTGCTTTTTTAACACGCTCACCGATGGTCATGAGGTCATCAATAATGCCAGGGCATAGAGAAATTGCCTGTACCATGTGCTTTAATCCGTCCTCTATTCGTTTGGCAATTTCAATCTCGCCATCACGAGTCAGCAAGTCAACCGTTCCCATCTCGCGCATGTACATTCTGACCGGATCAGTGGTGCGTCCAAATTCAGAGTCCACCGTTGCCAAGGCCTGTTCTGCCTCTTCGGCAGCCTCCTCATCCGTCACGGGGGGTGGTGCATCGGACATCAATAGTGCTTCTGCATCCGGAGCTTCCTCGTAAACCATGATACCCATATCGTTGATGATACCGACAATACCCTCTACTTGTTCACTCTCAGAAACTTCGTCAGGAAGATGATCATTGATCTCAGCGTAAGTCAGGTAACCTCTTTCCTTGCCTAGTATAATTAACGCTTTGAGTTGAGCGCGACGGTTCTCAGCTTCAACAGGATCATTGGCGGTATCTTTCAGATACAATTCATTTAATTTTTTGACTTTTCTGGCAGTCTTGGGCTTCTTGTCTTGGGGATTTTTTCTAGGTCTAGCCATATTTTCCTCTAAATGATTTGGCGTTCGTTTTTTTTGTACGAATAACCCTTAATTATAGGGTTTTGCTTTTTTAAAGTCAATGTAATAATTTTACAATTGATTTACTAACTAGTTGATTTTAAAACTTATTTCTTCTTTCTCATATTCTGGAGAAAGTTTCTTTCCTCTGCAGTAAGAGAACTGATACTTTTTCCTTTCAATAAGTTCAATTTTGATAAGTTCGTTTTGGATGAGCCCTTTTGCTGCAAATTCAAACTCAATGCGGCTAACTCCTCCTTTAAGTCTAAATTCATATCAAATGAACCAAGTTGATGATTAATTTCACTAATGACATTTTTGTCAAATCGGCTTTCGAGCCCGAACATTATATTCGCCGTTCTTTTCTCACCTAAATCCTTTGCAATACCGATAATTGCTCTGCCAAGCTCATCATCGAGACTGTCTGAATCAAAGAGAATGCTGTCTTCTTGTCTGATGCTGCTAGGTTCCAATAACATGAGTAGGCAAAATTTTCTTTTTTGTGAACGATTTGCCAAAAAAATGTTTTTCTGAACACTGGCTTTATTGCTAGTTGCGGCGCCAAAAATTTGATTCATATCCTGCGAATTAAGCTCAAGCAGCGTGGCAATTTTTTTTCGTAAAAGCAGTTTGAGTTTAGAAGCATTTATTTTTTTTAGAATTGGCTCAACCTCATTTAGTAACTTTACTTTTTTTTCTTGCGAGCTCAAGTCATTATTTTGCGTCAAATACTTTATTAAATACTCACTAAATGGCAGTGAAGCCTCAACCATTTCTTCAAAATTCTCGTTGGAGTGCTCTCGGATGTAGGAATCTGGATCGTGGTTATTGGGTAAAAATAAAAATTTTAAGTTTAGGTTATCGTTTAATGCCTCGAGAGCATTATTGAGTGCCCGCCATGCCGCCTCTTTACCGGCATGATCACCATCAAAACAAAATACAACCTCTTGCGTATAGCGCATGAGTTTCTTTATATGAAATTGTGTTGTCGCTGTCCCCAATGTAGCCACGGCATTCTTAACTCCGTGTTGCGCGAGAGCCACCACATCCATGTAGCCCTCTACGACTAAAACATAATTCTTTTCGCGTATAGCCTTTCGCGCATTGATAAGTCCATAAAGCTCGTAACTCTTCTGAAATAATGGGGTTTCAGGAGAGTTATAATATTTCGGGGTATCCTCTGGATTGATGACTCTGCCACCAAAACCAATAACCTCTTTCTTCTCATTAATGATTGGAAATATGATTCGATCACGAAAACGATCATAGAGTTTGCCCTGTTCATTTTTTTGGGCTAACCCAGCGTTGATTAAATCGCTGGTATCGCAATTAGGGATATGTTTCTCAAGGTTTGCCCAACCCTCCGGGGCGTAACCAATACCAAACTCCTTGGCAATTTCCCCCGTCAGTCCGCGCGCTTTTAAATAATCAATAGCTTTTTTGGATTGACGTAACTGTTTTTGAAAAAAAATATTAGCACTTTGCATGACCTGTTCTAATTTCTGATGTTCCTTGACTGCTTTTGGGTTAATCGTTTGCTCATTAGGCACCTTTAAACCAGCAGCGTTTGCAAGCTCATTCACAGCCTCAACAAACGTCATGCCATCGTACTCGATTAGAAAACTAATCGCTGAGCCATGAGCACCACAACCAAAACAATGGTAAAACTGTTTTGATGGGCTGACAGAAAAAGAGGGAGTCTTCTCCTTATGAAAAGGGCAGCATGCAACAAAGTTGGCGCCTGCTTTTTTTAGCTGGACTTTTTTGTCAACCACCTCAACGACATCAACTCGGTTTAATAGCTCTTGAATAAACGACTCGGGAATCATTACCCAATTCTATATGAATTTATATTTTTTTGAATTACAAAAAAGCTTAGCTTAATTTTGATTTGATGGTTTGAGAGACCAAACCCATGTTTGCTCGACCAGAAAGTTGATCCTTTATTGTCGACATTACTTTACCCATATCTTTCATGCTGTTAGCGCCTGTGGCAGTAATAGCTTTGGCAATGATTTCTTCGACTTCTTCGGAGGATAGTTGCTCAGGCATGTATTTAGAGAGGACTTTTACCTCGAATTCTTCTTGCTCTAACAGGTCGGTTCTGTTTGCTTTCTTAAAAGCATCTATCGAATCCTGACGCTGTTTAAGCATTTTTTGTATGACAATCAATACATCCTCATCTGTCAGGGTTTTTTGATCATCAACTTCTTTTTGTTTAATGGCAGCTGACAATAATCTCAAGCTTCCAAGGGTGGCTGCATCCTTGCTACGCATAGCAGCTTTGATATCATCACTGATAGCGTCTTTTAAGGACATAGGTTTAGTATAACTTCGGTGGGAGCATTTGATTTCTGAGTCGACGGTACTGTCTTTTGACTGCAGCAGCTGCTTTTCTTTTTCTTTCCCATGTCGGTTTTTCATAAAACTCACGGGCTCGAAGGTCGTTTAAAAGGCCTGTTTTTTCAACAAGACGCTTGAAGCGACGTAAAGCAACATCAAATGGTTCGTTCTCTTTTACTTTAATAGTAGACATAAACTCTCTTAAAATTATCTGCCCCGAAAGGCATAAAAGGTGCATATTTTAATGCTAATATTCTTTTTTTTCAACTTATTTATACAATTAATGCTTATTCTAGGAATTGAAACCTCATGCGATGAAACTGGCATCGCTCTATATGATGATCAAAAAGGACTTATCGATCATATTCTGCATTCGCAGGTTGCCTTGCATGCTGAATATGGTGGCGTCGTACCTGAGCTAGCATCACGGGATCACATTCGTTTAATTATGCCGTTAATTGATACCCTGCTAAAAAAAAACAATGTCGATATTTCTACCGTTGATGCAATTGCTTACACTGCTGGGCCTGGCCTATCAGGAGCCCTCCTTGTTGGTAGTTCGGTTGCAGAGTCTTTAGCCTGTTCACTTGCAATACCAGCCATTCCAATTCATCATCTCGAAGGGCATCTGCTGGCACCTATGCTGGAGACTAAAAAGCCAGATTTTCCATTTTTAGCCCTTTTAGTCTCAGGCGGTCATAGTCAAATTATTCATGTAAAAGCCATAGGTGATTATGAAATTATTGGTGATACGCTTGATGATGCGGCGGGTGAGGCATTTGACAAAACAGCCCAGCTTTTAGGTTTAAGTTACCCTGGAGGGGCAGAATTATCACGTCTGGCTATGACAGGTAATCCAAGATTTGAGTTACCTAGGCCATTGATGAATACTGCAGATTTTGACTTTAGTTTCAGTGGCTTAAAAACGGCTGTACTGACATTAGTGAAAAAACAAACTTTACTAGATGATCAAACTCGAGCAGACATTGCCTTCGCTTTTCAAGAGGCTATCACCGACGTTCTAGTTAAGAAAACCATCTCTGCGATAGAATATGTTAATTTAGATCAGTTAATTATTTCCGGTGGGGTTGGAGCAAATAAACAACTTAGAGAAAAATTTAAACTCGCATCTGAAAAACATAAATTTGATTTATTTTTTCCATCGTTAGAATTTTGTACAGACAATGGCGCAATGATTGCGCTTGCCGGTGCACTTAGATACCATTTACCAAAAAATAATAAAAATAATCACTATCAAATTAAGCCAAGGTGGCGACTGACAGATATTTAAGCTATTTTTTAAAGCCTTGCTCGGTACCATGAATTAGGTTTTTTATATTCGATTCATGTCTAAACAAAACAATTACAGCTATTAGAATCGTTAAAAAAATAAATGTATTCGATAATTGAAAAAAATATGCCATCACCGGAGCTGACAGTGATGCGATAATTGCGGCTAAAGATGAGTAGCGCCAAATCAAAAAAGTCATTATCCAGATGCACAAAATTGCCGCAGCAAACAGAACGTCTAAACCCAAAAAAACCCCCAAAGCTGTAGCAACGCCCTTACCTCCCTTGAATTGATAATAAATAGGAAAGATGTGACCTAACAAAACAGCTAGGGCCGTAAGTGTGATGACCGTATCATTAAAATTCATCCACTTTGCAAGCATGATAAGAAAAGTGGCTTTTAATAAATCTCCCAAGAGTGTCAAAATGGCAGCCATTTTGTTTCCCCCACGCATAACATTTGTCGCTCCAGGATTTTTTGAGCCTATTGTGCGCGGATCAACACTACCTATAACTTTACTCACAATGATTCCAAAAGACAAAGAACCAATCAAATAAGCAATTGAAACAAAAATAATTTGATTTATCATAGGGTTAATTATATTTGAAAAAGAAACACATATGACTAATTACATTTTTCTTTCAGGAGTAAAGCTAAAGGCACATATTGGAGTCACAGAGGAGGAAAGAAACAAGTTACAAGAATTAAAATTTGACGTAACAATTGAATTAATCAATAAAAATCCATTTGAAGAGGATGATCTCTCGGTAACCATTGATTATGCAGCAATAGAAGAAATCATTCGCCAAGAAACAGAGAATAGTAATTTCAAGTTACTAGAATCCCTAGGGGAGAAAATAATTACTCATATCAAAAGTGCATTTCAAATAGAGCAAATAGAATTAAAAATTTCTAAAAATAGAATAATTGAATCCACTGATTTTGTCGGGGTAATTTTAAAACGTTAATTATCCACGTGGATGATGTTCTTGATGTAATTTCTTCAGGCGTTCACGAGCCACATGTGTATAAATCTGGGTAGTTGAAATATCGCTATGACCTAATAACATTTGAACTACCCTTAAATCTGCACCATGGTTAATAAGGTGTGTTGCAAAAGCATGCCTCAAAACATGGGGTGAGATCGTTTTATTTATTCCTGCTTGAATCGAATACCTTTTAATTAAGTGCCAAAATGTTTGCCTTGTCATGCACTCAGACCGATTTGACACAAATAAAAATTTTGATGTTCTATCTGCCAATATCTTTGGTCTGGATTCATGGAGGTATTTTTTTACCCAATCAACCGACTCCTCACCCATTGGAACCAGTCTTGTTTTCTGGCCTTTTCCTGTCACTCGGATAACACCATCCTGGAGGATAATTTCTGTCACTAATAATCCAACTAATTCAGTAACCCTGAGTCCGCATGCGTATAAAATTTCCAACATTGCTCGATCACGAACGCCAACAGGATGATCAATATCAGGTGCCGCTATTAATGCTTCGACCTCCTCCTCACTTAAACTCTTGGGTAATGATTTTGGTACTTTTGGGGTTTGGATATTAAGTGTTGGGTCGGTCTTAACTTTATTATCCCTTAATAAAAATCGATAAAACCTTCGAAGAGTAGCAAGTAATCTTGAAATGCTGCGCGATTTCGATGATGGAAATTTATAGGCTAGATATTGTTCAATATCAGCCTGTGACACATTCAATAAATCCATTTTATTTTTTAAAAGCCAACTATAAAAAATCTTTAAATCGAACCGATAGCTGTTCAAAGTATTTTGCGATAAGCCATCCTCAAGCCATAAATGATCAATAAATTCATCGATGATTAATACATGATCAAGTTCTTTTTTGTTATCTTCAGGCATCATTTGATCAAGCTTAGCACAATAAAAAAAGCCTCGTCTAGCGAGGCTTTATTAAATAATATTTTAAAACTACTCAGGTTTTTTTTCTGCTGCTGGAGCCGCTTCTACTGCTGGAGCTTCTGCTGGAGCTTCTGCTGGAGCCGCTTCTACTGCTGGAGCTTCTGCTGGAGCCGCTTCTACTGCTGGAGCTAGGCCCTCTGGAATATCTTCAAACTCACTATCTGAAAGACGTACTTTTAGACGCTCTTTAATACGTGCAGATTTTCCTGACAGATCTCTTAAATAAAAGAGTTTTGATCGCTTCACATCACCACGTCTTTTGACTTCAATACTCTCAATCAATGGGGAATGTAATTGAAATGTTCTTTCAACCCCCTCGCCAGATGCAATTTTACGAACAATAAAAGATGAATTAAGCCCACGATTCTTTTTTGAAATTACAATACCTTCAAAGATCTGAACTCTTTTTCGTGTTCCTTCAACAACGTTAACACCAACTGCAACTGTGTCTCCAGATGCAAATTTAGGTATTTTCTTGCTTAAACGAGCAATTTCTTCTTTTTCTAATGTTTCAATTATATTTGCCATACAATGTTCCTTTTAGTTATGAGGATCTTGTTCCTGCTCATGCTGTATTTCATCGAGCAGCCGAGATTCCTCTTTCGTCAACAACCTTTCGGCCAATAAATCTGGACGTTTTGTCCATGTAAGTCTTAATGACTCTTTCAGTCGCCACAATCTTATTTTCTCATGGTCACCTGATTTTAAAATATCCGGAACACTTTGTTCATGAAAGTGCTCAGGTCTGGTGTAACTTGGATGATCTAACAACCCATTTACAAACGAATCTTGGTTAATGGATTCCTCATCATTTAACACTCCAGGAAGCTGTCTTACCATGCAATCAATTAAAACCATCGCAGGGAAGTCACCTCCACTTGTTACATAATCACCAACAGATATCTCTTCGTCAATCCAATGATTAAGTCGCTCATCAACACCCTCGTATCTGCTTGATACGATCGTCAGCTCTTCACAACTTAACAACTCAATAATTTTTTTGTGATTCAACAAATTACCCCGTGGGGTTAAATGAATCACTTTTCTTTTTTTTGATGATGAGTCACTTTTAGAAAACTCGATCGCTTTAACTAACGGCTCTAACATCATCACCATCCCTGGGCCACCTCCATAAGGTCTATCATCAACCGTCTTATGGTTATCCAGTGTAAAATCTCTTGGATTGATTAACGTTTTGCTAACCCTTCCGTCTCTAAATGCCTTACCAATAAGCCCGAAGTCAAGTGCCTCAAACATTTCAGGCATTAAAGTTATGACATTGAAATGTAGCCGCTTAGAAGTCATCTGGCCAATCAACCTTAATTGTTTTAGCCACTAAATCTACTTCTAAAATGACACTTTCAATGTATGGCACCAGTGTCTCTTTTTCATTTTTAACAACAAGCACATTATTGGCACCAGTTTCAAGGATTGACTCAACTTTGCCAAACCTGTGACCAGTTAAACTCTTTACGTCCAAACCTATTAATTGAAACCAATAAAATTGATTTTTTTCAAGGTCAGGTAATTCTTTTTTAAAAACACCAATGAAAGACTTACTTAATTGATCAGCAGAGTCTCGGTCATCAACATTTTTTAACTTAGCAAAAAGCACTTTATTTTTGACTTGGATATCTTCTATTTCATATTCAAGCCAATTTTTCTCATCAGGAGAAGTTTGCCAAATTTTGTAATTACTTAATGTTTCTTTTTTTTCCGTAAATGCATGGACTTTAATCCAGCCTTTAATACCATGTGGAGATAAAATCTTCCCCATGATTACAATATCTTCCATCACTCACTCAGGAAGATGTAAGAGTTATTTATCTTTATCTTCTTCAGCTGCCGGAGCCTCTTCTGCTGGAGCTGCTTCCGCTGCCGGAGCCTCTTCTGCTGGAGCTGCTTCCGCTGCCGGAGCCTCTTCTGCTGGAGCTGCTTCCGCTGCCGGAGCCTCTTCTGCTGGAGCTGCTTCCGCTGCCGCAGCTTTTGCCTCAGCTTCCGCTGCCGCTAATTTTTTAGCTTTTTTTGCGTCTGCCTTAGCTTGATCTTTTTTCTTCATTGCTGCTAAGCCGTCTGCACCTTTAGCGTTTAATTTGACAATACGACCAACAGTTTCTGAAAGTTGTGCGCCCTTGCTTTGCCAGTAAGTGATACGCTCCAAATTCAAACGAAGTGTTTCTGCACCATCATTTGCCATAGGGTTATAGAAGCCTATACGCTCAATAAATCGGCCATCGCGACGTTTGTGAGAGTCTTGAACAACTACATTAAAATAAGGTTTTTGCTTAGAACCACTTCTAGAAAGTCTAATTACTACCATATATAAATTCTCTTATAAAATTTTTCACGGAAAAGGCGCAATTTTACGCTACTTTTGTCTATTTTGGCAAGCATATTACATTGCTTAAAAAATTTTAGATATATTGTGTGGGATCTTTAATGGCTAAGGTTTTAAATCCTTGCATTCTAATCCTACAAGAATCGCACTTTCCACACGCTAAACCATCATCAGAAGCTTGATAACACGAGATTGTCTGACTGTAGTCAACGCCATTTGCTAATCCAATTTCAATAATTTGTGATTTTGTCATATTAATCAGTGGGGTGTGGATTTTAATTTTCTGATTTTCTACTCCCATTTTGGTCGCGAGATTAGCCATTTTTTCAAAGCTTTTAATATATTCTGGTCTACAGTCTGGGTAGCCAGAATAATCAATGGCGTTGACTCCAATAAAAATGTCTTGAGACTCGATGGACTCCGCCCAAGCAAGAGCAAAGCTCAGCATTAAAGTATTTCTCGCGGGCACATAAGTTGATGGAATACCTTCTGAAGGCGACTCAGGGATTTTGATACTTTTGTTCGTAAGTGACGAGCCATCTAACCAGCCGAGATCAATATTCACTAATTTATATTCTATGACCCCCATTAAATCTGCAATTTTTTGTGCAGCTATCAACTCGGAGGCATGACGTTGTTGATAATTTATATTCATAGCATAACAGTCAAATCCTTCAGACTTAGCAATCGACAAAACGGTCGCCGAGTCTAATCCTCCAGACAACAGAATAATTCCTTTTTTAGACACCGGGCTTTTGTCCCCATAAAATTTTATGCATCTGGAGCTGTAATCTGACGGGCAGTTGATCGCGAAGTATCCACTCTGCCAAATCTTGAGATTTAACTTGCTCAAACGAGGGTGAAAACAAAATATCATACTTACCGACGAGAGCTTTCTCATGAATGACATCTTTTGCCCACATGAAATCTGCATAATCCGTAATAACGAGTTTAATCTCATCATCCGGTTTCAAATAATCAAGATTAGGCCAATAGTAATTTTTATGCTCTCCTGAACCTGGTGTTTTTATATCTAAAATAACCTTTACTCTTTGATCAACTTCTTGAATGGGC
>Ga0255765_1000941_pt1 | contig 37887 bp, 29 predicted proteins | sample 041ome_8_FD_179965 | JGI IMG/M metagenome (GOLD analysis project Ga0255765, IMG submission 179965) | Coastal salt marsh microbial communities from the Groves Creek Marsh, Skidaway Island, Georgia - 041407BS metaG (version 2) | ecosystem: Environmental > Aquatic > Marine > Intertidal zone > Salt...
GAGCGCAATAAACACAGCAGATAGTGCTAAGACCTGACCGATTTCGACGCCGACATTAAAGCTGATGATGTTGGTAACCAGGCCATTTTCGGAAAGCGCAAACTCCTGAAGCTTTGTCGCAAGCCCCAGGCCGTGGAAAAGGCCAAAGACGAAAACGGCGAGCCTAGCATCAATGGTAAAACCCAGCAGGCGTTCGAACCCACCGAGGTTCTCGAACGCCTTATAAACGATTGATAATCCGATTATCGCGTCGATAAGATAGGCATTCACCTGCAGGCCACCCAGCACGCCAACGAGAAGCGTAATACTATGTCCTACAGCAAACAGGGTAACGTATTTAATCACGTCAACCGGCCTGTAGAGGAAGAATATGACGCCGACTAAAAACAGCAGATGGTCGTAACCCGTCACCATGTGTTTCGCGCCGAGATAAATAAAAGGGCCTATTGCCGGACCCTCTATTGAAGCGACAAAACTCGCGTCGCCGCCTTCGATAGAATGAGCAAACGCAAAGTTCGTGGCGAAGGCTGCCGCCAACCCAATCACATACCGCAGCAGCAGGCTGCTGCGCAGGGAATTTACAAGTCGTTTCGGTGTCTCAACGAGCAACATGTCTCTCCGATTTTATTGGCCGGCTACTGCAGCGCTCAGCGCAGAAAGGAGCGAGCCTAGTCCGACTCGGCAAAGCGGCTAACAATGTCTGGATTGTAAGCTTGATGACACGCCGAGCACACGCTATAGAGCTGCGCACCCGCCTGAAAAAACTCCTCTTCGTCTTGCGCTGCGGCGGCGTTCATTGCGCGCAAACCAGCATCGCTTAAACCCTGCGAATAGATCATCCACGCGTCGCTGTCCTCTGCTCTGCCGGGCAGGGCGAGCATGTTGCCAGCCTCGACCACTATGGCTGCTTGTGCGCGAACATACGCCCAGCCGGCGTCAGTAGTTGGGTAGAGCTCTTCGTAGCCTGAGGCATCGAGCACCCAGCCGCCGGAATCCCAGAGGATATCTGACGCGGGTTCTATAATGAGAGCCATTAACTCTTGATTGGTAAGCGTCGTGTTATAAATAGCCGCGGTGTCATCGACGAGCGGTGTTTCCTCGGGCGCAGAACAGGCGGCTATGCCTACTATCAGGGAAAGCGACAAAAATGTCTTGGCAAGGGTGGCGATGTGGCGCGATGCATTCATAATTTGTACCTGTTAGTCTTCAGTAGCAAAAGCGGCGTATAGATTGTTTAGTCTGCCCTAAATCGCTAAATGCTGCCATAAACAAATCGAATAGACGTGCGCTGATTACATCAAAGAGACCGCCTTATTAGATACAGAAAGAGGGAATATCATTGTCACACTTGATGAGTAAACAGAAGAAGATAGCGCTAATGGTTGCGCGTCGGGCGCCCCTGCTGGCAATGCTCCTGCTGCTGTGTTCTGTCGTCGCACGCGGCGAAGTCTTCGTTACCTCAATCCCCGATGGTGGCCTGCAGCCGCGACTCGTTACAGCAGCCGATGGCGGCGTGCATCTTCTCTATTTTAAGAAACGCCTAAGCGCCCCGAGCGCGCGCGAGGGGAACCTTTACTACCGAGAATATTTACGCGAGGAACGCCGTTTTGGCCTCCCGATAAAGGTCTCTAGCACTGCCTTTAACCTGCAAACCTTCGCTATCGCACGAGCGTCGATGGCAATTGATGGAGAAGGGCGAGCGCATGTGATCTGGTATCTGCCACGCGAAAATCGTTATCTCTATGCCCGCTCCGATGTACAGCGCTTGCAATTCGAGGAGCAGCGCTCGCTAGTTTCTGCATATATTGAAGGGGTCGACGCTGCCGCTGACGTTGCCGCGGAAGGAAATCAAGTGGCGATAGTTTGGGGTGCAGGCGCATTAAGTGCAGAGCAAGAGAGAACGGTGTATGCACGTTTTTCTGACGATGGCGGTGAGAGTTTTGGTGCCGAGCAACGTGTTGGTAACAAAGATTTAGGGGCGTGCGCCTGTTGTTCTCTGGCAGCCGAATTCGACCCGCAAGGGCGATTGTCGATTGCCTACCGGTCGGCAATCGATGGAGTGGGTCGCCATATGCAATGGCTTACGCTGCACGCCGAAACCCCAAGCCTTGCCACGGCGAATGAGGCGCTTCGAGGTGACTATTCGCCTCTGCAGCCTCTGCAGGAATGGGAGATGAGTTCATGCCCTCTGAGCACCAATGATTTCGCGCTCGATACGAATGGCGAGCCTTGGGCAGCATTTGAGACGGCTGCGAGGATTATTCGCCTCAAGGCGAATGGGACTGCCGCAGCTGTGCAGGAACCCGCGACACAGACTAGGCAGAAGAACCCCAGCATTGCGGTTGCAGCCAACGGCGACGTACTCACTGCGTGGGGTGAGGCAATCAGTCACAGCAAAGGTGGTGCGCTGCGAGCGCAACTCGAGGACGCAAACGGCGTAATTATCGAATGGGAACTCGGCACTGAAATCACGCTGCCTAATTTCAGTTTTCCTGCCGCCGCAGCGATTGGGGGCAACGATTTTTTACTGCTTTGGTAGCTTTTTTGGATAGTTTTTTGGGTGGCTTCTTGTTGGGTAGGGGGCACAGCCTGCCAGCAACCATTTTAAGAATGAGTTTTTTCTAATAAGAGCCTCGGCAAACGCCTAGTCGAGGCGCCTATCCCAGTGTTTGAATCGCGTGTGGCAATACTGCTCTAGCTGTTCGTAGGTGCTAAAGAACATTTCGCTGCCCTCGGGGATCGACTCGTCTAGTTCGCAAAAGTCATTGCTGTAATCACGGCACACCGCTGGTCTCTTGTCATAAATTCCACAGAACCCGCCCGTTTGCAAATGAGCGCAGCGCGTTTCGATATGAAGAAACCAGCCGTCGGAGTCTTTGAACAGATTGATTCCCTCATGCGCCACCTGCCAGAGCAAATGATCGAAGTCGCTTTTGCTGCGCGGAGTGGGTACCTGCTGGTTTATCGAGTTACAACAAATCGAACGAGTACAGCGTCCACATTTGTTATCAACGCCTATGCCAACGGGTTTAGGTGTTGGCATAAGATCTAAGACGGTGACTCTGCTCTTTATTGTTTTACTGACCATCGACTATTAAGCACTCTGCTAGTTTTCAGAAAAGAATTCTAGCATTTCCGACGCGCCAATAAACCATCTGCTTCTCTGTCGTTTGCGTGTCGATCGTTAGTCCTCGCTGTCTTTATTCTTGAGCATGACTCTGAGTTCAATACGTTTCATTTCGCGGAGCATTTCAAATTTGAGCATTTGCTCGAATGCGATGACTTTTACCACAGTGAAAATAAACATGCAGGCGATTAACCCGAGCGCCCAGTCGAGTGAAGAGTCGACACTTGTAGAGGCGAGATAACCTGTCAGACAGTAAATGAATACGGCAAGAGTAACTGCGCTGAGTCCATAGATGTAATAGGTAATCCAAGCTTGCCGACCATGGATGCTTGCCATCAGCAGATCAAAGTAGCCTTCGCCGCGGTCTATCACTTCAATTTCTTTCTGCAGTTTCAAATCGTGTTCTGCAAGTGTTTCACGGATTTTTTGGTCGAGTGAGTCGAGGCTTTTCATAGGTGGCTCTCCAAGTGAGTTTAGTAATACTTTGTACCTCGAGAGGAAAATAATATTGATCGCAGGCAAACTTCTCAGGATTAGGGATTGTTTGAGGGGCAGTGGCTGGGCCAATCCCCTCAAAATTTGTGGTTTTATGAGTAAAGCAAGCCAGCGCATATTGCCTAATAGGGCTGGGTGGTTTAGCTTCAAGCTTCGACTTTAACTTAGTAGGAGACGCGGTTATTAGCGTCTAACGCATCGCTGAGTTTGGTTAAAGCGAATAATAAGAGAGGACTTACTATGAACGCTCCAGCAAAACCCCGCTCCGCCGCACCCACTCCATTTGCGTCATCGCCGTTAGCCTCGGCAGCTTTATGGATAGGTCTTTTGTTGCCCGCAAGCATTCTCGCGCAAGATTATGAACCACCGCGCACACAATCGGGAAAGCCGGACCTGCAGGGTTATTGGAGCAATGCATCGCTCACTCAGCTTCAAAGGAATGCGAATTATGAGAACCTCGTCATTCCTGCGAGTGAGATTGAGGATTTTACTCGGAATAATCACCAAAATGTGAGGCAGGCAACAGATGATGGTTTGGTCCAAGGCGAGCTTCTCGACGGTTCCGATCTCGGCAAAGGGCGTGGCTACAATGCGTTTTGGGTTGATCCTGGCACGCGCTATGGCATCGTAAAAGGCGAAGCGCGTACCTCTTGGATTGTCGAGCCTGAAGATGGTCGAATCCCCTTTTCGGATGCGGGTAATGACCTGCGTAGAGTTAATCGTGCTAAGTTTTCAGGCAATGACGGACCCGAGGGGCGCGCATTGGGTGAGCGCTGCATTATCGGCTTTGGCAGCACCGGTGGCCCTCCAATGAACAATGTTCTCTACAACAATATGTACCAAATTGTTCAGACCGATGACTATGTGATGATACTCGTCGAAATGGTCAATGATGCGCGAATTATTCCAATTAGTGATGAACACCGGCCCGCAGAGCATAAGCGTTGGCTTGGCGACTCCATTGGTCGTTGGGAAGGCGACACGCTTGTCGTAGAAACTATCAATTTGCATCCGCAACAAGCGCCGCGTAATGCTGCTCCGCTGTCTTCCGAAGGAAAAATTATCGAGCGCTTTAGTCGGTATTCAGATGAGCAGATCCTGTATACGTTCGAGGTCTCAGACCCTATTTATTACACGCAGAATTGGCGCGGCGAAATGAGCCTTAACGCGTCGGAGAATAGACTTTATGAGTATGCGTGTCACGAGGGTAACTACGGGCTGCCCGGCATTCTCGCTGGCGCAAGAAGAGAGGACGCCGACGCAGCTGCGAAGGAGTAGGTTTAGTCTCCATCCCAGAATTGTGTCATCTCCATAAACATGAATGAAGCAGACCAGGTGATAAGGGAGAGGCCAGTGATGGCCTCGACGCCAGCGAGGAAGCGGAGGCTTCCTTGCGGAGCGATGTCGCCGTAACCCACGGTCGTGTAATTGGTAAAAGAGAAGTAGATACTGTCGACAAGGCTGCCGTCGAAACTTCCTGCTAAATCCCCGAAGCCGCCGTCTCTCACCATGAGGTAGAAGGCGAGACCGAAAAGGCAGATCTCGATTATATGCGCGCAGATGGTGCCAAAGACACCAATCAGAACACGGAGGCGGTGTTTGATACGTAACCTAGGAATCAAGACCGACAGCAAACGCAGCATTTCATAATGAATGACCACGGCAATTGCGACGAGTGAGATATTTATCGCGAGAGCTGCAATCATGAGGCGGAATCAACCATTATTATCACTCTTAGGTTAGATGCGTGCGATTCTCTGAAGGATCTCGTCCAAAGAGTGGAGCATACTATAGCGGAGTATCGGTGTAATCCTGCGCTTTTCCGCGTTTTCTACACCGCTCTGGTCAGGGGCAATGTTATGGCGATATCACCCAGCAGTTACGCACTAGTAAACCTTCATAGAGTACGAAGCGCCTTAGTCTCACCCGCGCTTTTATATTGCCTCACTCTCACGATCTCTCTGCTACTGGCGTCGTCGGAAGTTGCCGCGCAAGGCCCCCAGATAGAGGATGCCGCGTCTTCAGATTCTGCGGTTTCGTATGCTGCACAAATACAAGAATTTGAGTTCGAATTTGGTCCACTAGATAGACGTCTACTTGAGCCTTTAGCGGGACTCGCTGAGTTACAGTTTGAGCGTGGTGATTTCGACGCTGCTGCAGCGACCTTGCGGAGGCAGTTACAAATCACTCGGAATACGTTTGGCTTCGAAGATTCGCGCTTATTGCCCTTAGTGGACTCGCTCGTGCAGGCCGAGATTGCCCGATCAGATTGGCAGCAGGTTGCAGATTATCTTGACCTTCGCAGTCAGATTTTTATCGGCTCTTTTGATGAATCACGGGCCCTCGAAGAGGATAAAGAGTTACTCGATTTAGAGGGTGTTGCTGCGCGCATGGAGTTGGCGAATGCACTAAGCCTCCAGTCCGGATGGCTTATGCAACAAGTTGCGCTCACGCCAACGCGAGACGCGATCGACAGCTTCTTCGATGCGCGAGAATTAGACGAGCGGATATTCGATCTTTCAGAAGACGTTATCGAACGCCTCGAGTCTCTCCCGCGCGAGAACGGTTCGGCCGCAGAGTTTTTGCTACTCACTCAATGGCTACCGTTCATGTACCGTCAGTCGGTTAACGATTATAGCCTCGTGCAATTGCTCAATGCGCAGAGTGGCTTTTCGTATGACACTATCGATTACTTAATACGCAGAGAGGGAGGTGCTATTAACAAGCTCAGCTCGCCCGGATTCTCTGCGCGTTCGATATCGGGTCCGAATAATAGGATTCCAATGCTAGAAAAAGGCGATCCAATCGGCGTTGGCTATCTTCGCGATGGCTATTTCGGTGTTAGAGAAATGGATATTCGGCTGAGCGATTTTCTTGAACGGCAACTGACAGCTGGCGCCAGCGATAGCGACCTTGCATCCACACGGCAAGCTCTCGCGGCGGCCAAAATATATCGGGGAGATTATCTGCTTCTGCAGAATAGAGGTTCGGGCATGCGCGAATATCGCGAAGCATACCAGCTGCTGCTCGAATCGGGAGTCGATGCGGTTGAGGTCGACGGCTATTTCGCCCGACCAGCGCTCATTCCCGCGACTCAACTGCGGCTGACGTTTGATGCGCTTAAGGCAGACAAATCAGAGAGCGAATGCCTCCCAAGCTTTACCGCGCTAAGTGATCGACTAGCCACGCTTGCGGCACCTTCGAATGACGCCTCTGCCTGGGCCATTGAGCTGCCGCACGCCGAAATCACGGCGCGATTTGGAGTGTCGCGCAGGGGGAAAGCGACTGGAGTAAAAATCGACGAGGTCGGCGCAGAGGATGCTGGATTGCGCAGGGCCGTAAACCGCGCGATGAAAGACCTGCAATTTAGGCCGGCGATTGCCAGCGGTCGCTCGCAGCGGCTTCGCGATCAGTGTCTGCTTTTTCGCATCCCTGTGCTCGACTGATGATAAGTTGGCAGGGGCAAACCACCTTGTTAGACTCGCTCGCCTAATGATCGAACTCATCCACGTACAGAAAAGTTTTGATGGCGGCGCGAGCTACGCCGTTGCTGATACATGCCTAACCATCCCGAGAGGAGAGTTGCTCGCCTTAATAGGTGAGTCAGGCAGCGGTAAAACTACGACGCTAAAAATGATCAATCGGCTCGAAGAGCCAACCTCTGGGCAGGTTCTCGTCGCGGGTCGCGATGTGTTGGAGCAAAACCTTCAGGAACTGCGCCGAAATATTGGCTATGTGTTTCAGGGTGCCGGCCTCTTCCCCCACCATAATGTGGCACGTAATGTGGCTGCCGTGCCGGAGCTACTCGGCTGGTCTAAGGAATTAATCGAGGCACGCAGCAGAGAAGTCTGCGACCTTGTTGGCCTGCCCTTTGACGACTATGCGCGGCGGATTCCTGCGGAGCTATCTGGTGGACAACAGCAGCGTGTCGGCGTCGCGCGTGCGCTTGCGGCGCGTCCCGATGTGCTGCTTATGGATGAGCCTTTCGGCGCTCTCGACCCGATTACGCGAGCAGGTCTGCAAGAGGAGTTTCGCCGCATTCAGCAAGAGCTCGACCTGACCGTTGTGCTGGTAACCCATGACATGACCGAGGCGATGCTGATGGCTGACCGCATCGCGGTGATGCAAGGCGGCGAGCTGTTGCAAGTTGGCACAGCAAGCGAACTACTTAATCATCCTACCCACGACTATGTTACTCAGTTGATGGAAATGCCGCGCCGCCGCGCAGAGCGCCTCGAACGGCTTATGCGAGCGGCGGAGTGATAGCATGAGCCCCGTGTTACGCGAGCAGTTGCTGCTTCTACCAGAATACCTGCAGGGTCATCTCGCATTGACCTTCGCCGCGCTTGGCGCGGGTATCGCGATGAGCGTGCCGCTCGGGATTGTCGCGTCGCGTTCGCCACGTATTCGTCATCCGCTTCTTGCCACGGTAAGCCTTATTCAAACTGTCCCCGGCCTCGCAATCCTTGCTCTGGTTGTTGCGATGCTAGGCGGTCAGATCGGCTTTTTGCCGGCGTTTATCGCCCTCACGCTATATTCGATGCTGCCTATTATGCGCAACACGGTGAGCGGCCTCGAGGGCGTCCCGGCAGAGGTGGTCGAGGCCGCACGCGGCATTGGTCTCGCCCCGCGGCAGCGTTTATGGAAGGTCGAACTGCCGCTCGCGCTGCCGGTTATCGTTGCGGGCATTCGCACTGCCGCGGTGTGGACTGTTGGCATGGCGACATTGTCTACATTGGTCGGTGCGAGCAGTTTCGGTAATTACATTTTCATTGGTATTCAGACACGTAATCTCACCGCGGTAACCGTTGGTAGCCTAGCCGCCGCGGCGCTGGCGATTTTACTGGACACCCTTATTGGCAGCCTGCAATGGATTGCCGAACGCCGCGCGATTGGTGTTGGCCTGCGTGAATTACGTCGGGCGATAGTGCTCGCAGTGACTCTCTCGCTCGCCTTTGCGATGGCTTTGGTTTTTACCCTTAAGCCTGCGCCGAAGCCGGATTTTATCGTTGGCGGCAAGCCGTTTACCGAACAGTATATTCTGGCAAGCCTCTTGGCCGAACGATTGACGGCCGAAGGCTTTCTGGTCGAGCAGAATATAGGCATGGGGTCGGATGTTATTTTCAATGCCATTGGCTCAGGGACGGTCGATCTTTATGTCGAATATTCTGGCACTATTTGGGGCAGTTTCATGCGCCGTGAGGGGAACCCCGGGCGAGCAGAAATTACTGAAATCACCCAAACCTTTGTGCGCGAACGCGGATTGAATCCGGTCGGTCTCGCCGGGTTTCAGAATCGCTACGCTTTAGCGATGCGCCGAGAGCGGGCAGAGGAGCTTGGGGTTGTGAATGTGCAAGACCTAGCGCCCTTGGCATCAATGCTAAGCGCTGGCGGGGATCTGGAGTTTTTCGGGCGTTCGGAGTGGAAGCGTCTGCAAAGCCTCTATGACTTAGATTTTGCGCAGGAACTCACCTTCGACGCCGCACTGATGTACACCGCGGTAGAGGCGGGGCAGGTCGATGTGATTAGCGCGTATTCAACCGACGGCAGAGTTGCCGCTTACGATCTGGTGCTGTTGGAGGACCCGCGGCAGGCGCTTTTGTCATACGACGCCATGTTATTAGCCTCGAGCGCTGCGGCGCAGGATCCGCGTTTCACCGCAGCACTCGCGCCGGTGCTCGGGGCAATTAGTGATGAGGCGATGCGCGAGGCGAATAAGATGGTTGATGTTGAGGGGCGTTCGGTGTCCGAGGCGACTGCCTATCTGCAAGCGATTATTAACAAACCGCGATAACCTGCGATAGTACGAGAAAGTCCGATTTAGCGTTCGGTGGCTCAGGCCCAGGTTCAGGCCCAGGTTCAGGCTCAGATTCAGGCTCAGGTTCTGGTGCTCGCGCGAGTCGCGTTTTTAGAAACTACTCCGCGTGTAGCGCGAGCCAAGCACGCATCATATTGGTAATGGCATCAGGTTTGTCGTGGTGCGGCCAATGACCCGCGCCCGGCACGGTTACCAGTGTCCAGTCTTGGTCGAGTTCGTCCCATGTGTCGTTCAATGAGTCCGGGAGGAGCGCAGTATCGTTCATGATCACCAGATGGCTGGTCATCTCTGGGCGCTAGCCGGCGAAACTCCACGCGATACCACTACCCCAATCATGGCCAACAATAATTGCGCGTTCTTGACCCTCGCCGCGGATTACCGATGCGACATCTTCGATGAGTATTTGCATGTCATAGTTTTCGACATCGGCAGGCTTGTCGCTGAGGTTATTGATACCGAAGACAGTCTATGAACACTATTTGACTAGGCAAAAATGTCAATCTCGACGAGAGTCCTGATAGACTCGGATAGCGAGACGGTCAGCAAAAACAAAATCGCGAGAAGCAGCGGTAATAGCTGTAAAAAGAACAGAAAAGAAAAACAATAAGAAAAAACTGAATAGAAGAGCAAAGAATAAGAAGAGGCAGGTATGACCAATCAAGAGCTAATGCTGACCCTGTCGAGCTGTGTGTTTTTCATGGGACTGGTGGCGTGGATAGCATACCGGCAGACCCGCGGCGAGGTGGCGACACGCGAGGGGTATTTTCTTGCGGGCAGAGGGCTTAGCGCAGTCTTTATTGCTGGCTCTATGCTGCTCACTAATTTGTCGGCAGAGCAGTTAATAGGCCTCAATGGCTCTGCCTATGGCTTTAATCTCAGCAGCATGGGCTGGGAGGTAACAGCGGCGATATCAACTATCGCAATGGCGTTTCTGTTTTTGCCACGCTACCTCGCCGGCGCGTTTTCTACCTTGCCTGAATTCCTCAACGATCGTTTCGATAGCGATGTGCGCCGCGCGTCGGTTGTCTTGTTTATGGTGGGCTATGGCCTTGTCACCATTCCTTCTGTGCTCTATTCGGGCTCGATTGCGGTGTTGCAGCTTTTCGACATTCCTGCCATCACCGGTCTCGCCTACTCTCATGCCTTGGCGGTGACGATTGTCGCGATCGGGAGCATCGGTGCTGTCTATGCCATCTTCGGTGGTCTCAGAGCCGTTGCCGTTTCCGATACACTCAACGGCATTGGACTGCTTGTCGTTGGCATTGCAGTCCCTCTGCTCGGCCTCGCAGCGCTGGGCGACGGCAGTGTCTTGGCGGGCCTTACGGTGGTGACGACAACCGATACTCACAAACTTAATGCCATCGGGTCGTCGAGTGACCCGACGCCCTTTGCGACGCTCTTTACCGGTATGATTTTCGCCAACCTTTTCTACTGGTGCACTAATCAATATGTGATTCAGCGAACACTCGGCGCAAGCAGTTTAGCCGAGGGCCAGAAGGGCGTGCTTTTTTCGGGATTCTTCAAGGTGCTTGTCCCGTTTCTGATGATGCTGCCTGGCGTTATTGCCTACCACCTCTATGGGCCCGAACTCGCATCGATAGACCTCGCCTATCCTGCCCTGATTCGCGACGTGCTGCCCGTTTATGCGAGCGGCTTTTTCTTGGCGGTGTTGTTGGGCGCTGTGTTTAGTTCGTTTAACTCGCTGCTCAATAGCGCGGCGACGCTTTTCTGTCTCGATGTGTATGTGCCGTTTAAAGAGAGGCTGAATAGCGGCGAGAGAGTTGGGGATGCACAAGTCGTGCGAGTCGCGAAGTGGGCGAGCGTCGCCATTGCGCTCTTTTCGTTTGTGGTGGCGCCGCTGCTGCAGTTCGCTCCTGATGGCCTCTGGCAGATCATTCGCATTTTTACCGGATTTTACAATATTCCGATAATCGCGATCGTCATAGTAGGACTCTTTACTCGTCATGTGCCGGCGCTCGGCCCTAAACTCGTTATTGGCTTTCACCTCGTCGCCTACGGCCTTTTGCAGTTTGTGTTTAAAGAGCAGGTAGCGATTCATTTTTTGCATCTCTACGCTATTCTGTTTTTCATCGAAATCGGTATCATGCTCGCGGTTGGGTATTGGCGTCCCCGGGCAGAATTGTGGACTTATACGACAGTGAGTCGTGTCGACATGAGCCCTTGGGCGTTGGCTGTGCCCTGCGCAGTGACGCTATTCTCCTGTGTCATGGCGCTTTATCTTACTTTCTCGCCGCTTGGGCTTGTGGGGGGAGGCAGCACACTGTACGGCCCGATTTTAGGGTTATTGTTAGTGATGAACGCGGCGATTTGGTGGCGCGGTCTTCGCTTTGCTTAAAAACCCTCGAAGGAATTTTATGAGTAACGACAAGACCAAACCTAGGCTGCGCTTCTTTGAAAACGCAGCGGGGCAGCAGCATATCCCAGAGAAAGATAAATACCTCTACGCAGTGACGCCGCCAACGCATCGTCTCGCGATTATTGGTACTGGGACGATTGGTCAGGAACATATGCGCGTAGCGCGACTCTTAGGACGCGCTGCCGTGCACGGTATTTTCGATAGCGAGCAGCGCAGCATCGACGTGGCGCTGGCCAATTTTGCGGCGTTGGAGGCAGATCTACCAGAATGGCAGCGGCATCCTGGGCCAATTGTGTACCCTAGCTTGGACAGTGTCTGCAACGACCCCGCAATCGATGCGCTGATGATTTGCACACCCAATTACACGCATTTCGACGTGTTGCAGGTGGCGATGGCGTCGGGCAAACCTATTTTTCTTGAGAAACCCATGGCTACGACATTAAGCGATGCCGCTGCAACTGTTGCGCTCGCGCGGAGCTATGCAAGCTTTGTGCAGATTGGGTTGCAGTATCGCTACAAGGCGCAATATGTCGAGTCACTTCACGAAGCGTTGACGCGGAAGAGCGTGGGCGAGATTAGAATGATTAGCATGAGCGAATATCGCCCGCCGTTTCTCGATAAAGTGGGGCAATGGAATAAATTTAATGACCAGAGCGGCGGCACGCTGGTCGAAAAGTGCTGTCACTATTTCGATCTAATTAATTTATTTGCCGGGGCACGGCCGGCGCGCGTGTATGCGAGTGCGGGGCAGTCGGGTGTGTTTGACGCCCTGACGCGAGACGGGCGCAAAAGCGACATCGATGACAATGCGTTTGTCGTCATCGACTATGACAACGGCTGTCGGGCCAACTTTACACTTAATATGTGTAGCCCCGATTTTACCGAAGAACTTTGTGTGGTCGGCACTAAGGGGCGCTTAATCGCTTCAGAGCGGTTCGATATGCATCACGCGCAGGAGGCGAAAACGAGCCTTTCGCTAGAATTAGGTGAGTACGGCGCCTCGCGCGAGGTTGCCCTTGGCTATGCGTCGGTTATCGAGAAGAGCGGCCACCATGGGGCAACTTATTTTGAACATGCCGCGTTCCTCGATCGCCTCGAAGGGTTAGGAGGTAACGCCGCAACGCCGGAGCAAGGGCTGTGGTCGATGCTTGTTGCGAGCGCGGCGCAGGAGTCGAGTAAAACCGGTGATGCAGTCGATCTGGCTGAATTTATTGCGGCCAACGGCCTTGCTGAGGCGCTTGGCGTGAGCACAGTAAGCGACTAGCGCTCGCATGTCAGACGAACGAATTTATTTTTAGCGAAAAGTGAGAAAATTAATGAGTACAAGTGAAACCGTCACCCTAGCCGTCGATGGCAAAGTCATGCCCGCAGTGGGACTAGGGCTGTGGAAAATCGAGCGCGATGCTACCGCTGACGCTGTGTATGCAGCGATCGACGCGGGCTACCGCCATCTCGACAGCGCAGCCGATTATGGCAATGAGCGTGAGGTGGGTGAGGGGATAACACGAGCGATTGCCGCGGGCCTCTGTTCGCGCGAAGAGCTTTGGGTAACCTCGAAGCTGTGGAATACGTTTCATCGGCCCGAGCACGTGGAGGCGGCGTGTAGGCGTTCTCTTACAGACTTGGGACTCGAGTATATCGATCTCTATCTCATTCATTTTCCTATTGCCCTCAACTATGTCGATTTCGACGATCGCTATCCTCCTGAGTGGGTTTTCGATCCTGCTGCGCAAATCGGTTCGGCTAGCGCAGGAATGCAGCGCGATGCTGTGCCATTGAGCAGCACATGGGCGGCGATGGAGGGATTAGTCGAGAGTGGGCTTGTAAGACAGATAGGGGTGTGCAATTACTCAACGGCGCTGCTCCACGACCTGATGAGCTATGCGCGCATTAAACCTGCCATGCTCCAGATCGAATCGCATCCGTATCTGACGCAAGGGGCACTGCTGCGAACGGCTAATGACTACGGCATCGCCGTGACCGCCTTCTCGCCGCTTGGCGCGCTATCGTATGTGTCCCTCGATATGGCGACGCCCGCAGAAAGTGTCCTCACTCAGCCTGTCGTTTTAGCTGCAGCCGAGCGCACGGGAGCGACGCCGGCGCAGGTAGTGCTTCGCTGGGGTATTCAGCGCGGCACGGCGGTGATTCCAAAAACAAGTAAGCCTGAGCGATTGAGAGAGAATCTTGCGCTCGCAGGCTTTGCGTTAAACGAAGAGGAGATGCGCGCTATAAGCGACCTCAACCAGAATCGCCGCTTTAACGACCCAGGAGTTTTCTGTGAGGCGGCGTTCGGTACTTTTCATGCAATCTATGATTGATTCGTGCGATGCGTACTTGAGTCACGCTCGCCACGACTGGGTGACGAAGGCGCTCTACGCCGGCCAGTCCCAACAAAACTTAAAAGATCATCAGAGAAAATGGTAACAGGAATAACACGATGCAAGTGCAGCAGATCACACTCGATGGACAGCAGCATTACGACGACGCAGGCGGGGTATTTCCGCTCATTTACACGCCACTCGCAGCGTCGACTGCGACAACCATTGATGAGAATAATTCTGCGAGGAATAAGTCGGGCAACGTCGCGTCAGCAAAACGCTGGGTGAGTGATAATCGCGAGTCACTCGCTCTAGCACTTGCGCAGCACGGTGCCTTGTTGTTTCGCGGTTTCGGAATCGAAACCGATTTTGAATTTGATGATTTTATCGGCGCGTTCGAGTTGCCTAATTTTACCTATGCCGAATCGCTGTCGAACGCGGTGCGCCGCAATCGCACCGAGCGCGTGTTTACTGCGAACGAAGCCCCGCCGTCGGTCAGTATTTTCCTGCATCATGAAATGGCGCAGACGCCGGTGTATCCATCGAAACTGTTTTTCTTCTGTGAACATGCGCAGATGACCGGTGGGGCGACGCCGCTTTGCCGCTCCGATGTTCTACTTGCTGAGCTAACCAAAGTACGGCCCGGTTTTGTCGCAGCCTGTGAGCAATTAGGCGTCCGCTATTCCAACACAATGCCCCTCGAAGACGACCTCGCCTCGGGACAGGGGCGAAGTTGGCGTAGTACTTTGTCGGTTGCAGATAAAGCGGCAGCCGAAGAAAAACTCACGGGGCTTGGTTACAGCTGGCAGTGGCAGGATGATCAGAGTCTTCGGGTAACCACGCCGAGCTTGCCTGCCGTGCGCACGCTAGACGATGGCCGCAAAGTATTTTTCAACCAGCTGATCGCAGCGTTTAGGGGCTGGAAAGACGCGCGCAATAGTGCAGAAAAATCGATCTGCTTTGGGGATAGTAGTGCCATTGATGCGGCCGACATGGCGGTGGCTATTGCGCTCGCCGACGAACTTAGTTTCGACATGCCGTGGCAATCGGGTGATGTTGCACTTGTCGATAATTTTTTGGTCATGCACGGACGCCGCCCTTTCGAGGGCGAGCGCCGTATCCTTGCGTCGCTGGTGGGCTAGTCTTCTAGCTCGCGAGCGTCGCCGATGCCGCCGACATTCGTGGCGTTGGTGTAACCCATCTCCTCGAGCGTTGCGAGGGCAATGCCTGCGCGCCTGCCGCTCCGGCAATAGACCCTAATCTCAGTGTTCTTATCCAAACCCAGATCGGCGATCCGTAGGGCAATCTCCTCATGGGGAATATGTGCCGATCCTGCAATATGGTCTTCAGCGTATTCGGCGTCTGTGCGCACATCGAGCCAAACCACTTGTGATGGGGTGCTTGCGCAGCTTGCTAAAAAGCTTAGCCCGAGCAGCAGTGCGGCGGTTGCTAAGAGGCGGCTAGGAGCAGTCCTTGCTAGTAATGAGCTAATCAGAATCATTGTTTTCTCTTTTGGACGCGGCGAAAGCCTTTGGCTGCTGGCAGGCGTCACTTACCGTTAATAGGATGACCAGTATAGCAATTTCTCGAGTCTGTCGATTGATCTAAGTGTCCTTCAAAGTCTTATTCTTCTTCATTCTCTGCGTTTATCCGCGCTCAATTGTCATAGTTTGTTACTACGCGGCGAATTTGCCCTGTTAGTCCGTAGTAATCCTTGAGTCACAAAGATTTTGCGCTATAGTACGCGGTAAATTGGTAGGACCAATATGGACTGACCAATTCGAGTTGGACTGTCCAATGCGGACAGTCCAATGCGGACAGTCCGTATTGGTAAGACCAAAGTGGTCTAAAGCTTGACCGCCATGCGTAATGAGCCCTATGAATTCGATAACCCCCATAACAGTTCCGCCTACGATGACCCGCAGCCATGAAATCGCTGGTGTTCTGCGCGATGAAATCCTTCGCGGCCAATTTCGGCCGGGTGAACGCTTACCGTCCGAAAGGGATCTTGCCGCCCGATTCGGCGCTAGTCGCGGCGCTGTGCGCGAAGCGCTGTCGCAGATCGAACAGCTTAGGTTGATTGATATTCAGCCCGGGGGCGCGCGCATAAAAGAAGTCAACGACGCAAGTATTGCTGTCTTAGGGCCGCTCCTCGGTCTGGGCTCGGTACCCGATGCAGGGCTGGTTGATCAGTTTCTCGATACGTTTTCGGCCTTGGCGCGCTTTACAGCGACCCGAGCGATTCCTCGAATCACAGAAACGCAGCGAACGGATCTGCTTGCGCAACTGAATGCGATGGCCGATGACCTCGGCAGCGTTGAATCACTGCAGCCAAAGATGCGTGCGTTTTTACTGACCCTGGATCGAATCGCGGACAATTTGGTGGTACGGCTTATCAGTAACGATTTGCAGGCTCAATTTGTTGAAAGAATGCTGCTATTACATCCGCGTCCAAGCCTCAAACCGGAGTCGTTACAAGCACTGATTTCGGGGATGCGCTTAGGTGTCGAGAATGGCGATGGTGAGGGGGTTGCTGCGGCACTCGATATCCATTTTTTGAGCATGCGCGCGTTAGTTGCCCAAGCTCTTGCAAGCGCATAACCGAATTGACAATGTCACGCTTGCAGCGCTCTACCGAACGCCGCCGGCAAAGAATTAAGAAGTATAGGAGTTAGACATGAAACGAGTATTGATGCCGATTGGCATACTTTTAGGAAGCATTGTTGTCGCAGTAGTATTGATTCGTAATCCCACGCGGGTCTCCGAATCGGCGCCAGAAATCATTCCAATTAGCGTCCGCGTTGCTGAGGTTCAGACAGAGTCGGTGCAGCTATTCATCGAATCGCAGGGCAAGGCACAAGCGGCGCGTCAGGCGAGCGTCTCGTCTAATGTTCAAGGCCCGGTTGCCTGGGTGTCACCTTCGTTAGAGGCGGGCGCCTACGTCATGGCCGGCGAGCCGTTGGTAAGGTTAGAGCTGACTGATTTTGAAACGGCAGTGACGCGCAGTCGCGCTAGCTTCGATCAGGCGTCTGCCGAGGCAGAATTTGCTGCGGCAGATCTCGCTCGCATCACCGAGTTGGCGGCGAAAAATTTGGTAAGCGAGGCAGAGTTGCAGAATGCACAACGTGCCGCCACGGTTAACGAGGCTCGATTCGCCGATGCCGAGGCCAATTTAAAGCAGTCCGAACTTGATGCAGAACGGTCGATATTACGAGCCCCTTTTAATGCGGTTGTTGCGTCGCGTGATGTCGAGCTTGGTCAGTTTGTCAATCGTGCCCAGAGTGTCGCGGTGTTATTTGATGCCGACAGTGTCGATGTACGCGTTCCATTAGCGATCAGGCAGCTTGGCTATCTCAATGTTCCCACCGGCTTTCGCGGTGAGTTCGAGTCAGCCCAAGCGCCAGAGGTAGAATTAGTCGGAAGCTACGGTGGCAAAGAATACACTTGGATGGGCAAACTCTTGCGCACCGAGGCGACCATCGATCCCAATAGCAATACGGTGCAATCAATCATTCGTATCGAACAACCTTCTGCGGATGTCGCAGGTGAGTCTATCCCTTTACCTATAGGGCTGTTTGTCGAAGCGCGCATCGCAGGCAAGCTAATAGAAAATATCGTCTCGCTGCCGCGTTCGGTTATTCGCAATAATTCGCAGGTGCTTGTGGTGGATGCCGAGAACAAAATGTATTACCGCGACGTCGAAATATTTCGGCTAGAACAAGACCGCGTGCTGATCAGCGGCGGCCTTATGCCTGGCGAAAAAATCTGTACATCACCGATCCAAGCTGTTGTAGATGGCATGTCCGTGCGGCCCGTCCTCGAGATAATTTAAGCAGTGGGCCCAATTTTTACTACCCTATTACGCTAGCAGCATAGGCGCCTGAGGGCGCGTGGAGAATGTCAGTGCGAACTCCCATTACTTGGTTTGTTAAAAACCCCGTAGCCACTAATTTGTTGATGATGATCTTCCTGGCTGGAGGTTTCGTCTCCTATTTAAATCTCAATCAAGAAGAGTTTCCCGATGTAGACTTTGGCATTGTTCAGGTAAGCGTTGCGTATTTGGGCGCTACACCCGACGAAGCCGAGTCGGCGATTTGCCTTCGGATCGAGGAAGCACTCGAGGGCGCAGAAGACATCGACCGTTTAACTAGCACCGCGCGCGAAGGCGGCTGTGATGCAACTATCGAGCTCACGAGTGGCGCAGATCTCAATCGCGTCCTTAATGACGTAAAGGGCAAGGTTGATGCGGTGAGCACATTCCCTATCGAGGCGGAGCAGCCGATCATTCGCGCGTTTAGCGCGAGTGGTAACGTAATGACGCTCGCCCTTTCTTCGAACACAGACGATGCTGGCCTTAAGCTCGTTGCCGAAAAAATTCGTAATGATATTCTTGATCTAGATGGCATCTCGACTGTCAATATTGCTTACCTGCGACCATTCGAGATTTCGGTTGAGGTCTCTGAAACGACTCTGCGTCAATATGGACTAACCCTTGGGCAGATCTCCACTGCAATCGATCGGGCTTCTCTCGATTTACCTGGCGGCACGATCAAAACCGCATCAGGGGAAATATTGCTGCGCACCAAGGGGCAGGTCTATAACGGTGATGAGTACGAAAACATTGTTGTGCAATCCTATCCCGATGGCACACAGCTGCGTCTGGGGCAGATCGCCACCGTAAAAGACGGCTTCGAAGAAGGCTATCTCGATGCGCGACTCAACGGTGTTAATGCCGCAATTATCGATGTTTTGAAGGTAGGCAACGAAGATATCGTTAAATCTGCAGCTCAAGTTAAGCGCTGGATGGCGTCGAGTGATTTCATCTTGCCCGAAGGAATGGGGCTCGAAATTATTTCTGATTCGGCTATTTCAACACAGGATCGCATCGCAACGGTTGCAGGTAATGCGTATACCGGTCTGATGCTCGTTCTGGTTATTCTCGCTCTATTTTTACGCTTCAAACTCGCCATCTGGGTCGCTGCGGGCATCCCAATTGCTATCGCGGGCGCGCTGTCTATATTCCCATCGGTTGGCCTAACGATAAGTTCGCTGACCGTCATGGGCTTTATTTTGGTGTTAGGTATTATCGTCGACGACGCGATCGTTGTGGGCGAGCGCATCCACGCATTCGAGGTAAAGGGGTTCTCTAAAGAGGACGCCGCAATCGAGGGGACTATCGAGGTATCAGTGCCGGTTATCTTCGGCGTGTTGACGACTATCGCGGCCTTCTTGCCAATTTTGCTCCTTGGCGGGCAGTTAGGTGCCTTTTTTAACACGATCGGTGGCGTTGTAGTTTTCTGCCTCATCGCGAGCCTTATCGAGTCTCAGCTCATTCTTCCCGGCCACATCGCGCACCGCAAAACAGAAGGTTATTTTGGCGACGGCTCACGCTTTGTCCTCGCATGGCAAGCCTTTCAAGGGCGCATTGCGCAGGGCATGGAGGACTTCGCAGAGTACCGTTACAGGCGTGCGCTCAAGAAAGTGCTCAAACATCGTTACGCCGCATGGGCCACTGCCACCGGCGTCATAATGGTGACCTTCGCACTGATGCTCAGCGGCCGCGTTGGTCTTCAGTTTTTTCCTTCTATCGAGGGCGACACTGTCTGGGGTACGGTGGTCATGCCGGTGGGTGTGCCGGGTTACATCACCGAGAATGCTATTGACGCGATCGAGGAGAAGGCGATCGAATTGGCAGCCGAACTTGAGGCCGAATTGGTTGGCTTAAAAGCGAGCGGCCAAGCGCCGGAATCCACTGAGCGAGTGGTCGACAGTGTGCTCACTATTATCGGCGGCCGCGCACCTCGAGGCGGGCCATCGTCACCGGGTCGAGGCGGTTCAGGTAGCAGCGAGGTGGCCGAGGTTGTCATGTATCTGTCTCCCTTCTTCGACCGTGGCGAAATTAGTTCGGCGGAGGTGCGTGATAGATGGCGTGAGAAAGTCGGCAGCATTCCTGATGCACTCGAGCTGACGTTTGTATCGGATGCTTTTTCTGCTGGTGATGCTATCAATTACCGACTCGCGGGTCGTGACGAAGAAAATCTGAAGAGGGCGGCGACGGAGTTGCGCGCCGAGCTTAATCGCTATCCTGGTGTGTTTGACGTGTCGGATTCGTTCCGCGCGGGCAAACAGGAGGTCCAGATTCAGATTCTCGAGCGCGGAAAAACGCTTGGTCTGACGCTCAACGATATTGCGACGCAGGTGCGGCAAGCCTTTTTCGGTGCAGAGTCGCAAAGAATCCAGCGCGGCTCGGATGACATTCGCGTGATGGTTCGATATCCAGAAGAAGAAAGGCAGTCGCTTGCGAATCTTGAAAACCTGCTCATCAGAACGCCGACCGGTGCCGAGGTGCCATTCTTAAGCATCGCCGACTTCACGTTGGGTAACAGTTATTCAAGTATCAATCGCCAAGATGGACGCCGCATAATTACCGTGCGCGGCGATATTGATAGAACGGCGGTTGCGCCCGATGAAATACGCCGCGATGTCATCCGTAAGTTTCAGTCTAAGTGGCAACGCGAACTCGATGTCGAGCTAGTTGTCGGCGGTGAGAGTGAGCGTCAAGCGGAGTCGTTTGGCGAACTATTGTCTACATTCCCTATTGCGATGATGGTGATATTTGCGCTGCTCGCGATTCCGCTTAAATCGTATTTTCAGCCGCTCATTATTATGAGCGTGATTCCCTTCGGTGCGATCGGTGCGATTTTCGGTCACTTCATCATGGGAGCAGACTTAGTTTTCTTCTCGGTGCTCGGAATCATTGCGCTGAGTGGTGTGGTAGTGAACGCAAGCCTTGTACTCGTGGTTTCGGTCAATCGCTTGCGAGAAGAAGGGGTGGGGATGGTGGATGCCGTGTCGACTGCAGGCGCGCTGCGCTTTCGTCCTATTTTCTTAACCTCGCTTACGACGTTCATAGGTCTCGTGCCGTTAATGATTACGGCGAATCCCGCGACATTCTTCGTCGTGCCAATGGCGATTTCCCTCGCGTGGGGCGTGCTTTTCGCTACCGTGATAACGCTTTTCCTCGTGCCTTGTCTGTATTTGATTCTGCATGATTTTATCGGGCATACCGATTCTGAGGAAGAACGCGCGAAGGCTTACAAGCACACTCCAAAGGTCGTAGTCGAAAATTAATTCGACGTCATCACCTGTGGGCATTGCATCACAATGCCCACAGGTAATAGTCTAGGCGCCAGCAAACCCTCTAATTTACTCACCCCATTGGATTCGACTATGACGCGCTTCCATTCGCTACAGCAAAAGTCCTCACTCATTTCCATGGCAGCTTCGGCCGCTAAAACTCTGACAATCGCAGGTGTGCTTATCATGAGTTCTGTCGCAAGCAATGCGCAAGTAAACCGCATAGATATCATTCGCCCAGATGCGCCGAGTTTGGCGGCTTATGGTGATTTTGATATTGGTGTGCGGACACTCACACTCACCGATGTGGGTCGCGTCGATGTGCTTAATACTCAACGCGGAGCGGAGGCGACAATCTATGATCGCAGCCTAACCATCGAAGTGTGGTATCCAGCGCAACTTACGAGCGGCCAGTCACGAGGGGGAGAGTATCGTGCGATTACCCGAAACCCTGAGATTACGGCGACGCTTTCGGGTCAGGCGGTGCGCGACGCAGCGCCCGACACAAGCGCCGGTGCGTTTCCATTAGTGGTTATCTCGCACGGCTACCCGGGCAACCGCTACCTGATGAGCCACCTCGGCGAAAATCTCGCCAGCAAAGGCTATGTGGCTGTCTCCATCGATCATAAAGACAGCACCTATGACGACGCACAGGCGTTTTCTAGCACTCTTTACAATCGTCCGCTAGATCAGCGTTTCGTGATCGAGGCCATGGCGCAACTTTCTGCTGATGCGGGCAGTTTCCTTGCCGGTATGCTTGATGCGAGCAATACCGGAGTCGTCGGCTATTCGATGGGCGGCTACGGGCTCGTGAACAATTTAGGGGGAGGTTATAGCGACGAGATCGTTCCTTCTTTTATGTCGCCACCTAATGAGCTGCTTGCGCTGCACGCAACAGGCAATCCCAACTACCGTGACAATCTTGACTCGCGGATCAAGGCAGGCTTTGCGATCGCGCCTTGGGGAATGGAAAGAGGGTTTTGGCGTGAGCAAGACCTAGCAGGCATCGAAGTCCCAACGTTTTACCTCGCAGGCGACAACGATACTGTCGCAGGTTATGAAAACGGCGTCCGCGCAATTTACGAGGCCGCAGTAAATAGCGATCGCTATTTGCTCACTTACAAAAACGCGGGCCACAATGCTGGCGCGCCTTATCCGGTGCCACGTGAAATACTAGACAGCGAGACAGGTGAGGGCGCGAGTCACTATACCGATCCCGTGTGGGATAGTGTGCGGATGAATAATGTCATGGATCATTTTGTGACGGCCTATTTCAACTATCACCTCAAAGGTGATGCATCGATGTTGGACTATCTCGATGTCCACCCTGATGGCGCCACGGCAACCTATTCGGTCAAAAACGGCGTGCCCGATGAATCTCACACTTACTGGCCTGGATTCGAAGAAGGATCGGCTGTCGGATTGAAGCTCGAAAAGCTTGCGCGGGGCGAATAGCGCCCCCGCTATTTTTCGACTGAGTACACCAGGTCCACGCTTTGCTGAGTGCCTGATTCGGCTTTGAGCTTTAGGCGATCATTTAGCGTGTAGTCGAGATTTACTTTCGAGCTATTGTCGAAAATTCCGACCCCGTAGCGCGCGAACAAATTGGGGGTTAGGTACTTCCCGACTGTCAGCACACTGTTGTTCAGTGTGTCCTTGGTATCAATTGCGAGTTCGTCGAGGCCAAGACTGCTTCTAATCTGATTCGTGAGGCCGCTGTTTCTTTCCAGACCAAGTGACGCGAGCGTGCCGAGCAGCGCGCCTTGGTCGCGCTGGCCTATCGATGCAAACGGACGACCCGTTGCGAGCATCGCGAGAATGTCAGTCTCGCTAAGATTCGGCGATGAGAGAAGCGTGCTATTCATGTTCTTAAGGGTTCCACCCATCTGCACGCCTACAGTCTGTTCATTTATCTCTCGAACTGCACGTACATCGATACCCGGATTATCAAGCGCGCCTAGGAACACGAAACGGCCCTGCCGTATAGCGAGACTCTGTCCGTACAGAGTGTAGGTTCCTTCAGACAGCGATAGCTCGCCGTAGGCAAGGTTACTCTGGTTCTGCCCGCGCTCCAGGCGAAGACGACCGTCAAGTCGCGTATCGATTCCGAAACCCTCTATTGACGCCTCGTCACCCAGTGCCAGAACGAGTTCGCCAGTGATTCCCTTTTGCGTTGCGCGCTCGAGAAGCGAAAGCGGTTTATCTGACTCTTCCCTCACCTCTACGAGCACGGTGTCAGACGAAATATCGATCGCGTTGGGAGGCAGTTCGCTGAGAGTAATTTTAAGCTCGGGAATAGTAACGTCGCCGGAATAATGTAGCGCACCACCGTCTGCCAGTAAGATAAAGTTAGGCGATGCAGTCGCCCGCAGTGTGTCGTTATCGACGATGAGGAAATCGTTTCCCCGAACCGTCGCCTCGCCACGCGGGGTGCCCGCGCGTGTGTCACTCTGCAATAGATCAAGGGCTGATGCAGAAGCGGCGATTTCGACGCTGCCTTCGCCCGACTGACCCTGAGCCTTGAGTGTCAGAGTCTGAGAATCGATCATCTCGGCATCCATGGTGATGCCTTCTACTCGAATGCCCAAGCTTGGCAATGTGACAGCGCCATCGATCAGCGTCGACGTCGCAGAGACCAGCGGGCTTTCGAGGCTTCCAGAGACGGTGAGTTCTGCACCGAACTGACCACTCAGCGCCTGCAGTTCTGGGGTAAAGGCTTCGAGCCATTCGAGCCCTAAGGCTTGAAGTGTCATCTTGCCGGTAAGCGATCGATCTGCATTTAACAGCCCCTCGGCTTCAATGCTTGCCACGCGCGTCGATGCGCCGCGAGTAGCAATGAGACTCGGCGAATCGGGCGTGCTGTTGGTTTCACCGCTACCTTCGACTGGCTTCGACGCGGGGGCTTTGAGCAAAAGCGCTCGACTCTGAAGCCGCCAAGAGCCTTCTTCGAGGGTCGCTACTAGGTTGGCGTCTTCGAGTGAATAGTTTTCTCGCTCGTCGCTGTCGCCAATGTGAAAGCTGACCTGCTGCGCGGTGAGACTAGACGTCAGCTTCGCGGCTGATGTGTCCGATTCGGTGTAAGACGCCGAGGCGTTGATAGAACCGGCTACACCATAAACGCCGATTAGATCGTTCAACGCGGGTATTTCCGCCAATCGAATTAACGTCGAAATCGGCAAGTTTTCGACGGCCAATTGAGCGCGCGTTTGCGAATCTTGCAGAGCAAACTCGATGCAGGCGGTGGCAGACTCTTGGCGCCAGCAGCTGCGCGAGAGGAGCGCGTTATTACGACTGAGCGTAACCGCTAAAGGCGTTTGCATCATCCACGGAGCGCCTGTGGGTAGGTAGCCTAGTTGCGCTGAGTTTGCACGCCCATTCCACTCTAAATCCGCATCCAGAATGAATGGCGCGCGGAATCCACCTTGCAGAGACACGGAGGAGGAGGCGAGTTCTGATTCCATCGTGAAATCGAATGAATGCGCTTCGGGCGAGCCAACTACTCTTCCATTTATCGTTACAGGGCGCTGCTCGTCTTCAGTAAAGACTCCTCGTTCGAGTACGAAATTTCCGTCAACGCTCTCCGTATTCATGTCAGCATCAATGGTAAGACGCTCGATTGAAAATGACTCAAAATTCAAGCCCGAGCCTGCGATGTTAATAGTGGCAGTAGGAAGCTCGGTGGTGCCGTCAAGGTGTCCCTCGCCGACAAGTGACCCACTTGCGCCGGGGATGAATTCATCCCAGTTAGTAATATTAACGAAAAAGTCGAAGCTTAGACGGTCGCTCGCACTGCCGCGGGCGGTAATCGAATTTCCGGCAGTGGCGAGTTTCAGTTCTTCAACCGTTACGCCGTCGGCCGAGAGGTCAACACGTGAGGCGAAAGTCAAAGGTGTTGCGTCTATTGTCGTATCTAGCCTGTCGATAGAGAGAGCGATCGAACTGAGAGGCGTCTCGCTTAGCGTCCCTGATGCAGAGAGGGGACCAATGTTCAATGATGACAGTGTGAATTCTGTGAAAGCGGCAATAAGTTCGGCGGGTTCTTGTGCCGATACGGCGAAGTTCGCGGTACGCGCTGCAAGATCTACAGACGCGCTAATCTCAAGGTTTGGCGCGCTCGCTGAGGTTTGCAAAGCGCGCTGACGATTGCTTAAGTTGTCGAACTCGGCGGCGAAATCTATTATTAGATTCTTCTCGTTGCCAGCAGTTGTAAGGCTTGGGTTTAGTAGAATAGGCGTGGACTCTCCTCGTTTTAGTAAAAGCTGCTCACTCGAGTGCTCAAATGCATAGGCAAACGCGAATAGATCCACAGTGCCCTCCGAGGCGATTTCCCACGGCGAGAATAACTCGTGGCTTATCGCTATCGAATCAAGGTTTCCAGAAACTCCTGCTTTGCCAGAGAGGGAAAATTCACCCGCACTCGGTGTCTCGAGCGTGTTCAGCAATAATGCGATCTCGTTCGTTGATTCGATGCTCCAATCGATTGTGAAGTGCCGGATCTGGCTTAGGTCAAACTCGCCATGGCTCGAAAACCGGATTGTCGGATGGCCAAGCGATTCAATGGGCGCGGCGTAGCTGCCGGCAAATTGTTCAATGATCAATTCACGGCGAAACAGTGCGAGCAGGGAAATCTCACCAACGAAGTCGTTGATCGCATAGACCTCTTCCCCTTGTTGGATTAGAGCGCGAGCCGCGTGTACTTCCCGTAGCAGAGTTCCTGTTACCCCCTGCATCTCAAGGCTAAAGTCTTGTGAATTCGTTCGCTTAAAAATCTGCGTCAGGAGTGCGCGCGTTCCACCCTCGGTGCCGACGCCTAGGAAAAGTGCTGTCGTGAGAATAAGCAGCAGCGATAGCGAAATCCGCAGAAAAAGTATGCCAATGCGTCTCATAGATCAGGCCCCATGCTGAGGTGGAGTCTCACCCCCTCTCCACTGTTTAGGGCGCGCGCGAGATCGATGCGTATAGGGCCTATTGGGGATATCCAGCGAATGCCTACGCCTGCGCTTTGCTTGAAATTAACCTGATTGAAATCATCGAAGGCATCACCAGCGTCTGTAAACAGGGCCAGGCGCCATTTTTCTGCGACGGCAAAATCGACCTCGGCGGACGCTACAGCGAGACTCTTGCCTCCGGTGATCAAGCCCTCGGCATTGCGCGCGCCGATGGATTTGTAGTCATAGCCACGTATGCTTTGGTCACCCCCGGTAAAGGTTTGAATCGATACGGGCAGTTCGGCGATCGAGTCAGCAACGGTTGTGACGAGTTCGAAACGCGAAATGAGCCGAGCTCGTCCTAGCGGGGTGATCCATTTTCCATTGAGGTTAAACTGCACAAACGTTTCACTGGCGAGTAAGTCGGACGATGCGCCGCGTACCTGTGCAAATAGCTGCCAGCCTTTGTTTGGTACAAGCGCGCTGTCCGCTTGAGTTTTCGTAATGCTTAGGCCGGGGATTAATAAGTCCGACGTTTCACGTACGCCGTTCACATCAAATTCATCATGTCGGTAATTTGTAAAGTAGCTCTGCCGCCAGTTCGAACGATTAACGAAGGTATAGGCAACGCTCGTGCGATAAGAGCGACTGTCGAATGTGTCGGTGTTCTCTTCGATCCACCCTGCCGAAATTCTCAAATTCTCCATCGTCGGATTCGCGAGAGGGATTAAATAGTCGGCGTCCAACGAACGCTGAATCGGCGAGAGGCTTGTCGTCGCGTTTACGCGATGACCCTCTGGGTTTCTATACCTGTCTTCGTAGTAGCCACTTAGTCGCGGACCCGTGTCTGTAGTTATTCCGGCTCCGTACTCATAGACTCGTCGGGGCCGCGAGGTCATCACAAGGTCAATGGGTACTAGGTCGCTCGTTTCCGAATCGAGTCGAGGCGTGATACTGATGTCAGCGAAATACTGAGAATCGTTGAGCGCGCTCCGCAGGTCTAATAGTTTTTGCGGCGAGTAAAAGTCGCCCTCATTAAAGGCCACGAAGCGGCTTACAAAGTCGTTAGAAAGCGCGTCTCCGGTATCGAAATTTATTGCGCCAAATCGATGGCGCGTGCCTAGATCGAGTGCCAGCTCGATAGAAGCCGCTGACAGCGGTTTATCGATAGTTAACCTTGCGAGAGTGAACCGAGCATCGAGAAAGCCTAGCTCGAGCGCGCTTGCACTGAGCTCGGCCTTGGCGGCTTCGTAATCGCCATGGCTAAGCTGCCTGCCTTCGCGTAAAGGCAGCGTCTCGAGCGTACTCGCAAAGAGGTCGGCATCCGCCTCAATCGATATTGCGACAGACTTAATTAGGACTGGGTCTCCTGCTTCTACGGCGATGGAGAGCAACCAACAGTCAGAAGTTTTTTCGATGTTTATTTGCGGCTCTGCGGAATAAAAACCGACCGCTTGGCTGGCACGCTGCACGGTATTCGCAAGTGTTGCCTCGCGTGACCGGAGCGCATGAGCGAGTTCTGCGTCATCGCTTGCGCAGCTAATTGAAGGAAGTCGGACGTGGGCGCGAATGTTGTCGGTTAGCTGCGCGTTTGCAGTATGGATTTCAAGCGCTGGGGCTTGCGCGAAACTCACATCGAAGCCAAGCGCTGAGCAGGTGATAAGGAAAAGGCTGCGATAACCGGAGAGAAGTTTCATAACACGAAATGATACTCCCTACGGGCACCGTGCTGCGAGCAAAGACGCTCGTGAGGGGCAACGAATTAGCCGTTTCGCTGCAGAGAATCCTTAAACTGCGAGCCGGATCGGAGTGATCGTAATATCGCGCCAAACGTCGCCGGTCACGTAGGGGTCTCTCTCCAGCCAAGCATCGAGTTCGGCACGGGATTCGAATTCCACATAGGTAGTCGACCCAATCATGCTGCCTGAGTCGTCCAAGATTGCGCCACCCGCGATCAGATTACCTTTGTTCTTGAGCTCTATCGCGCCGGCAATGTGTGAGTCTCTCACGGCTAGCCTTCTGTTTAGAGCGTCTTCGTCGGTGCCATCATAGGCGACGATCATGAATTGCATGGGATTAACCTCTTGGCGGGTAAATTTATATCTGGGTCGTCTGCGCCGGAATGGGAGACACCAGTAACCCTGTTATAGCACGCGCCAGTTGTGAACCCAAAAGGCTGTCTCCGGGCGCGATACCGTCGATTCGCACGAGAGCCAGAAAGTTGCCGTCAGCGTCGAGATAGTCACCGACGCGTTCGAAACGGAGAGCCTGGAGCCGTTCTTCGTGAACGCGGTAGACGGTAGAGTCTTCGTAAAGGCTATAAACAGGCATCGCGAGGACGTTGAGTTCGGCGGGGAGTTCGAGCGCTAAGTCGACGACGGACCCAATCTCTAAGGCAGTGCTTGCGGGAATGCTGAAGAATGCATCGAGGCCGCCTTGACCCGTCTTCACAGCGCCTCCGATGCGCGCGAGTTCGAATCGCAGACGTGAGCCGTCGATTTCTGCAGTGGCAGTGAGGGTCTCGCCGCTGCGCAACCTGCGTTCGAGTTTGCCTGCCGTAGCGGCGGGCAATGTGCTGCGGATTTCTAGAGTCGAGTGGTCTGCGATTCGTAACAATGAGGTGCCGGCGAGAACACGTTGACCTACCGAGAAAGGACTATCGATAACACGTCCATCGAAAGGCGCGCGAACGTTGGTTTGCTCGAGGTCGAATAGCGCACGATCAAGCTCCGCACGGGTCTCCGCGACAGTAGCTGATTGCGCCGCGAGGCGAGCGGGGAACGCATCTACTTCGGCGAGATGCCGCAGCAAAGCAATATCGCCTTGGCTCGCTTCGCGTTTCGCAGAATCCAGCTGTGCGTCGGCGATCATGCGTTTGGCATGCAGCTCCTGTGCGCGCGCAAGAGTAGCCTTCGCTACTTCGGCGAGGCTGCGATTTGCCTCAGTCATTTTTTGGGCGAGCGAAAATTCGAGTTTGAGACTTTCAAGGCTCGCTTCGCTTCGCTGTAGCCGCGCGCGCGCAGCACTTTCGGCAAATTGGGATTCTGAAGGATCGAGCGCGAGCAGTAGGTCTCCTTTGCGAACCCAGTCACCTTCGCGCACGAACACCGAATCGACCCTTGCCGTAATCGTTGTATTCAGACTCGCGGTTTGCTGCGCTTCGACGCGGCCAAAGCTCAATAGGGTAGGCGAAAGCGTTTGCGGCTCGGCGCTAAACGTAGTGACAGGCCAGGAGCGCTCCACCTGCTCGCGTGGTTCGGCGGTGGGTCCGGTAGCGACCGCGAGGAGAGCGAAAATCAGGGCGATCGCGAGAATGACAAAACCAGCAAATCGACGCGAGAGCGTTTTTATCGCTATGAGAGTTCGCGTTGCCTGCGATAGAGTGCTGGAGGAGTTGTGATTGGAGTCTGTTACGCTCATCGATCTATTCCTTTTGAGTTTGTAACGGTGCCGAGTAGTTTGTGAGTCGATAACAGTGAGTCGCCGAACCGGTGTCTGAGAGACTGCGTAATATTTTCGATAAGTACGATGAGTGCCGGGATTACGACAAGCACAAGCAAGGTGGCGAACGCCATTCCCCAGCATATGGTTATCGCAATGGGAACGATAAAGAGGGCAAGACTAAAGGTCTCGAACATCAACGGTCCTAGCCCTGCGATAGTCGTAAGCGATGTCAAAATTACCGCGCGGAATCGCGAGAGAGATGCTTCATGGATTGCCTCGCTAACGCTTTTACCTTCGGCTAACGAGCGCCTAAAAAAGCTGATCAAAATGATGGAGTCGTTAACGACAATGCCAGTGAGCGAGAAGAACGCGAGCATGGACATCGCACCGATATCGGCGTCCATCACCCAGTGGCCAACAATCGCTCCGGTAAGGCCAAGAGGGATCGCGCTCATTACAGCAAGCGGCCAGAGATATGAGGAAAAAGACCACGCAAGTATAAGGTAGATAAAGATCGCAGTGAGCACAGCGCCATTGCGCATGGTATCGAGCAGTTCTTGTGTCTCGCGTGAGACACCGCCTAGATCCGAGCTAAGGTCGTAGCGCTGTTTAATCTCGGCGAGTGCGTTAGCGGTAACGTGATCGATAATTTGCTCGGCGTTATTTTGCGATGAATCTACGCTCGCATTCACTGTCACCGATAGAAAGCCATCTGTGTGGTTAATAATATCGATGCCGCTGCGATTGCCGAGTTCCGCAACCTGACCCATCGCAACGACTTCGCCGGCGGGCGTGCGTACAGGCAAACGATTGAGAGAGTAAAGGTTGTCGCGTTCTACGTCGGGCAATGTCACGATGACTTCAATTTCGGAATCACCTTGGGTAAAGATCTGCACGCGTTCGCCGTTGTACGCGGCGCGTAATTGTCGGCCTAGGCTTGTGCTCGATAAGCCCAGTGCTTTGCCTGCAGGCGTGAGGCTATAGATGATTTGGTCGCGCCCATAGGGCAGGTCGTCATAAACATTAGAGACGCCTGGGTAGGCGAGCAAAGCGTCTTGGAGTTCTTCAGAGGCGCGTTTTAGCTCGGGCACATTCTCGCCCCTCAGCACAAGCGAGAGATCAGGTTGACCATTGTTTTCGCCGCCGCGCACTTCGAGGAACAGTTCTTCGACAAAGGGTGGTTTCGGATTCTCTGCGCGCCAATTGTCGACGAAAGCCTGCGGCGCGATCGTCCGAAAATCGTCCCAACCATATTCGGCACGAATGGAGGCGAATTGATTCCCTGTTTTTCGTTCTTGGTCGATCATGGCGCTGGCAAATTTGGTGACATAGCCATTGATATTACTGCCGCCACCCTCGACGTCTATCGTGTGCATTGTGTCTTCAAGTTTACTCATAAAGTCTTCACGCTGGGCAAGGCTTGCTTGTGGCGCGAACTGCACGTTGGCAGTAATTGACTCGAGACTCACGCCCGTAACCATATTGAGTCCAACCCGTCCGCTCGCGATAAGGCTGAACGAGAGAATGACACAGGCAAGTGCAGCGCACAGAGTTGTGCCGGGCGCTGCAAGCGCGCGGTCAAGTATAGGCTTGTAATACTGATCGCGAAGTTTGCCGAAGCCGCGATCGAAGCGCTGCCTAAATCGACTCGGTGCGTTGCGATCCATTTTCGCAAAGCTACTGCGTAAATGCCCCGGCAGCACAAGAAAGCATTCGATGAGCGAGGCGACGATAACGCACAGAAGAACAGTCGGGAGAGTAACGATGACGGCGCCCATCTCGCCCCCCGCGAGTATTAGCGGTACGAATGCGGCGAGCGTTGTAAGCGACGAGGTGAGCACGGGTAAGAACATGCGCCTCGCGCCCTGTGTTGCGGCATCCTCAGGCGAAAGCCCCTGCTCGAACAGGGTGGTCGCATCCTCACTCACAACGATCGCGTCGTCCACGACAATGCCAAGCGCCATGATGAATGTGATGAGCGATAAGATGTTGATGCTGCCATCGAAGAGCGAGTAGTAGAGGAGGGTAGCAAAGAGAAAGCTTACCGGAATGCCGATCATTACCCACCACCCAACCCGGCCATTGAGAAAAAGAAAGAGTGTAATGAGCACTAAGAACAAACCAGAGAGGCCGTTTTTCGCGATGACATCGAGTTGTTCTTTGATGAGGTTCCATGCCTCTTGATATTTTATGATCTCGACACCGTTAGGAAGGTTTGGCAGGGTGTCTGCTAACCATTCATCGAGAATTTTTGCAGAATTCATCGCATCGGAATCTGTCGCGCGGAGCAATTCCATCTCGATTGCGATTTTTCCATCGCGAGTTAATTTGGGCTGCCCAACTTTTGGGCGTCTTTCGATTTTGGCGAAATCGCCTAGGCGAGAGAGCCCTGCGTCTGCTTGAAGCGCCACCTCGAGTTGATCGAATTCGATGGCAGCGCGACGCTGATCAAGGCTGCGCAATTGCATCTCGGCTTGATTGCGGCCGACCATTCCGGCTGGCGAATTATTGCTTCGCTGCCGCACTTCATCGGCTATTGAGCCGAGATCGGTATCGAGTGCGATGAGTGTGGCGCTGGAGACCTGAATGGCAATTTCTTCCTCGGGCATGCCATCAAAAACTATGTAAGAGATGCCTCGAGAATAGAGTTCCTCCTCCATCTTTCGAACGAGTGGAGCGAGCTCTGCGAGCCCACCATCTGAGCTGACGACAAGGGTCGCTACTTCTTCCCAATCATTGAGCTGGCCCGTGGTGAGCGGCTCCATTGCGGCAGGAAAATGCCGAATCTGAGCGAGGCGGCTCTCGATGTCGTCGAGCGCTTTGGAGATGTCGGCTGCGAAATTAAAGTGGGCCCACACATAGCCGCCACCGATCCGAGACGAGGACTCAAGAGTTTGCAGGTCGGGCATATTAGCGAGCTGCTGCTCGATGGGCGCGATGATGAGCTGTTCGATGTCTTCGGCAGACGCGCCTTCCCAGCTAGCAGCGACTCTGATGATGGGCACTTTGATCGCCGGATCGAGCTGAGTGTTTATTCTGTCGGCAGCCCATAGCCCCGAGAGAATCATCATAATCATGATTAGGTTTGCGGCGACTTTGTGGTTCGCGAAAAGCCCGATGATGGTGTTCTGCATTCTGCCTATCCTTGGTGGTGCTGTGGTCCAGAGTGACGGTGGCGCTGGGCCGGCTAAGGGTGTTTAGCGGCCTGATTTCCCTCTTCAGACGCGCGCGCTCATGGGAAGTTACTCGTCAATTCGCATTCTTGACCTCTAGGGCTGAACTAGCGCTGAATTTTTCTACTGCACTTGTGTGCTCGAACCCGGATTTCTGAATGCTTGGGCTAGGAGCTGCAAGCAAGATGCCAATATCTATAAGACTGATATTATTGGCTTTTTACATAGGTGAATTTCGCCGCAAGCGAATTCGACCAATATTCTGTGGTTTTGACCAGCGGGGAAGAATGAAACTAAAGAGTTTCTACAAGCTCTATAAAAACAGGAAAGAGGGATGCCATAAGCAGTATGGCCATGCTCCAGTTAAACCAGCGTATTGCTCGGGTGCTGCGAAGAATGCGTTGAAGAGATGCGCCGAGCCAAAGCCAGAGCCAGATACACGGTGCGCCAATGAAGAAAAACAGCGAAGTGATTAATACCACCTCCCCAAGATAATCGTTGCCGATGCTTGTGTAAGTCACGATCGCCCCGACAGCCATGACCCACGCCTTTGGGTTAACCCATTGGAAGGCAGCAGCTTGGAGAAAGGTGAATGGCTTGCCTACGCTCACCGCATCGCTGGACACCGGCGCGGTGGCGATTTTGTAAGCGAGATAGGTTAGGTAGGCGGCTCCCACGATTTTGAGCACGGTGTGCAAAGAAGGGTAGAGATCGAATACTTGGGCGATGCCTAGCCCGACCGCCAGAATCATGAGCGGAAAGCCGATGATGATGCCGAAGTAATGAGGCAGGCTGCGCCGCGTTCCGTAGTTAAGCCCCGACGCCATGAGCATCGAATTATTGGGACCGGGGGTAATGCAGCTTGTAACCGCAAAAGCGATAAGTGAGGCGTATTCCATAGCGGTTAAAAAGGCTTCGTCGGCTAACTAGGTTTCTCTTGCTGCTTCGCGTCGGGGTCGACAGCGCAGAGCGCAAGAATAAAGGCACGAGTATAAAGCGCGCGCGGCGGGCTCGCTAGGAGAAAAGCCGCTTGGACATCGACATGTGCAGTTTGCTTCCAATGAGGGTAACATCTCGCCCGCGACAAAAACCCTAGGTCTCGCTACCGCTTAGTGTGAGTGGAGCAGGGATTGCGAGCAACGTGGTTAACCCCTGCTATGATCGAAAAATATTCTGTAATCGCCCTCTATTTCACTGTCCTCTTGGTTTTGGGTTTGTTTGCTGCGCGTGGTGTGCGCGACATGAAGGGCTTTGTCATTGGCGGCAAGTCGCTTAGCTTCTGGGTCGCTGCTTTTTCTGCACAGGCGACAGGGGAGTCGGCGTGGCTGCTGTTAGGCGTCACAGGTATGGGTGCGATGCTAGGCTTTAGCGCCTACTGGATTGTCGTCGGCGAGGTAGTTGGCGTGTTCTTCGCCTGGTTTGTCATGGGCAAGCGCTTCAAGCGCCTTACCGATCTCTATTCCTCGATCACCATGACCGATTTTTTGGTGAGTCGATTTCAGAGCAAAACGTCTATTCTCAGACTGCTTTCGGCGATCTCGTTAATTGTCTTTGTGCTGATTTATATTTCGGCGCAGATCGATGCCACCGGCTCTGCGTTCGAGGCTTTTCTTGGTTGGAACTACCACCAAGGCGCGCTCGTGGGATTTGGGATAGTAGTACTTTACTGTGTAGCGGGAGGCTTTTTAGCCGCAGCGTGGACTGACATGTTTCAGGGCGCTGTCATGCTCGGTTGCCTTGTGGTGCTGCCCATAGTCGCGTGGTTGGCGATTGGCAACTCTGCCGAAATAATTTTAGGCCTTAGTGCTATCGATCCTGCGTTGGTGAGCGTTTGGGGCGGTGAGTTCAACCTAATCAATGTCTCGGTTGTACTTGGTATGATGCTGATTGGGCTTGGCTTCGTCGGCTCGCCGCAGGTGTTTGCGCGCCTGCTTGCCGTGCGCTCGGAGACAGAGATAGACAGGGGCAAATGGGTCGCGCTGCTTTTTACCTTTCTCGTTGACGCCGCCGCAGTGAGCATTGGTGTGTTAGGCCGTTATCTGTTTACCGAACAAGGCGTTGATCCTGAATCGGTATTAGGTAACGGTGCACAGAACGTGATGTCTGAGCTCGTGCACGTTAGTTTTCCGCCTTGGATTGTTGGCCTCTACGTGGCGGCGGTCTTGTCTGCGATTATGTCGACAGTCTCGTCTCTCTTAGTCATGGCAGCGGGCGCTGTCACCCATGACCTGTATGCGAAGTTGGTTAATCCTTCGATAAGCGACTCGCTCGCGGCGAGGCTGTGCCGCTACTCAACCCTGGCTATTGCTATTGGTGCGATGGCGCTCGCTACCCTCGTGTCTGTTATTGCCCCTGAACGCACGATCTTTTGGTTTGCCATCTTTGGATGGTCGGGCATCGCCGCCACTTTCTGCCCTATGGTGATTCTTGCTTTGTTCTGGCCCCGATTCACAGAGAAGGCGGCGATTGCATCGATGGCCGCAGGATTTTCGGTCACGATGATAAGCAAGTTTCTACTGCAAGAATTGCCGGGTATTGGCCCCGTGTTCGTTGCGCTCGAGACGATGCCGCCTTCTTTCCTCGCAGCCTTGATAGTTGGTTATTTGGTGTCGATAATCTCACCCGAGCCCGCCAATGCTGAGCGTTTTAGGCGCGATCTCAAGATCTGTAATCAGAAAAGAGACCAATGATGAACCGTAGACTAATTTTACTGGCGCTAGGCTTTTTAGTGGCGTCTTGTGTGAGTTATCCGAGCGGCGAGAAACCAACGAACTCGCTGTACTGCGATAACTTTATGGTCTACGAGATGTGTGTGACCGATCTTAATGGTGACGGTGAAATCGAATTCGTCTATTTCGAAGGCTCACAGCAGGCTTTTATGTACAGGCCGGGCGCGCTTAGACGCTTGCCCAAGTCGCTGTCTATGCATCCCTGTGCTACCGAGATGGATGAAGAAATGGTGAGAACTACTTCGCGAATGTTCTACATCGATGAGTCGACGACCCTGCTCGAGAAGACCGATATTCGCGGCACGCTGCTACTTAAGTACATGACAGCGCTGCCCGAGATTACTGCCTGTAATCTGCGCCGGGAAGCAGCGAGCGACGCAGGTTCATGACTTGCTTATTTTTTGTGATAGTCTCTATTGCTTCTTAGACTAGATGCCCTTTGTACTCGCCCGCAGAGGGAGTTTAAGGAGGTGTTGAAGAGAGTAGTATCGTAAATCTTACTGTCATAAAGAGTCGAATCATGAAAAGAGCTTCCCTTGCCATCCGTAATAAAGTGCTTGTCGTTAGCGTTTTACTGGGCGCGGCTTTTAGTGCCGTTAGTGCAGCAGCCAATGCGCAAACATTAAACAACGAACAAATATTCGAGCCTGTGCCTCGGTTAGTCCAGTCCCAACCAACCCTCTTTCCAGCCCCAAGCGACGCGATAGTGCTTTTCGGCGGCGGCGAAAAAGATCTGGAGCAGTGGCAGGAAGTAGGTTCGGGTGATCCGGCAAGCTGGCTTTTGCTCAACGATTCGATGACCGTAAACCGGGCTATGGGTGCGTCGACTAGCATCGAAACGAAACGCACCTTTCGCGATATTCAATTGCACATAGAGTGGAGCACTAATCCCGTCATCGACGGCGATCAGCAACTTAGGGGAAACAGCGGGATTTTTTTGCATTCTCAGTTCGAATTGCAGGTGCTCGACAGCTGGCAGAACCCGACTTATGTTAATGGGCAAGCTGGCTCGATTTATTTGCAATACCCGCCGCTCGTGAATGCCTCGCGGCCAGCGGGCGAATGGCAAAGCTACGACATTACTTTTGAGGCGCCTCGCTTTAATGCTGCGGGTGAACTTGAAACGCCTGCATACATCTCCGTTCTGCATAATGGTGTCGTGGTGCAAAATCGCAGCGAAATACTCGGTGCGACTTATACTGCGCATCCAAGTTATGACGTAACCTGTACACCTTATGCACAGACTGTGGCTGTTGATTGCAGTGGCGCGATGCCACTAATTCTCCAAGATCACGGGCAGGTTGTCTCTTATCGAAATATATGGGTGCGGGAGCTCTAAGCGAACAGGCTCGAGCAAAAAAACTGAATAGACAGAGGCGTTACCATGCAAATCAAGCGAATAAAATTACTGCTGACAGCATCGATTCTTAGCGCTGCCGCGACGCTTTCGATGGCGCAGGAAGAGAGCGAGTGGATTCCCTTGTTCAATGGGAAAGACTTATCTAATTGGACCATTAAATTCACTGGCTTCGAATTAGGCGAAAACTACCGCAATACCTTTAGGGTCGAAGACGGTTTACTGCGAGTCATGTATGACGAATGGCCCACATTTGATGGCGAATTCGGACATCTGTTTACGCAGGAATCTTATTCTCATTATCGACTTCGACTCGAATATCGCTTTGTAGGCGAACAGGTAACCGATGGCCCAGCGTGGGCCTATCGGAACAACGGCATGATGCTTCATAGTCAATCTGCCGAGAGCATGCTTTTGGCTCAAGATTTTCCTGCATCGATCGAAGCGCAAATGCTCGGTGGCAATGGCAGCGATGCGCGCCCGAACGGCAATGTCTGTACCCCGGGAACACATATCGAGATTGCGGGCGAACTCATTAAACGCCATTGCACCAACTCCGAGTCGGCTACATTTCACGGCGATCAGTGGGTGACAATGGAGATCGAAGTGAGAGGCGCGGAGAGTGTTAGACATTTCCTCAATGGCGAAGAAGTATTCGTCTATGGAGGGATTCAGTTAGACCCCGAGTCTATTGAAGCTGCACCGTTGATTGCGGCGGGTGCACCGATTCAACTGTCGGCGGGCCACATTGCCGTACAGGCAGAGACGGCGCCCATCGAATTCCGCCGCATCGAACTGCTGCAACTTGCACACTGAGGCGAGCAGCTTGGTCAGCGACGAGCTGGCTTTGCATTGCGTCGCTCGACTCACTCGTGTTGCACCGAGGGCTAAGCTTTAGCCGAGGAAAACTCCGTAGGCTGGGTTTTCTGATTCGTCCCAATAGCGATAGTTGAGGCGCGCAAGCGATTCACGAAATTCCTTCCT
>Ga0255765_1000942_pt1 | contig 37813 bp, 27 predicted proteins | sample 041ome_8_FD_179965 | JGI IMG/M metagenome (GOLD analysis project Ga0255765, IMG submission 179965) | Coastal salt marsh microbial communities from the Groves Creek Marsh, Skidaway Island, Georgia - 041407BS metaG (version 2) | ecosystem: Environmental > Aquatic > Marine > Intertidal zone > Salt...
TACACTATGCAATTCCAAAATCAAGGAATCACTACAAGAAATATAAGACCATCGGATAAAGATGCTGGTGAAATGGGATTCTCCCAAGTTAATACAATTCTAAAAGAATCAAAACAAACAGGATTCGGTGATATTATATCACAAAAATTAAAAGGTTTATGATAATAAACAAGATTTACCATCTTGCAGATTTACACATTCGTAATCTCCAAAGACACAAGGAATACAAATTAGTATTTAAAAAATTTCTAAAGCAAGTTAAAGAAGATAAACTCGAAGATTCGGTTATTTATATCGGAGGTGATATTGCTCATGCTAAAACTGAGATGTCACCAGAACTTGTACAAGAAATATCATGGTTCTTAACAGAATGTGCAAAATTAAGAGAAACTATCTTAATCACAGGTAACCACGATTGTAATTTAAATAACTCACATCGTTTAGATGTTCTTACTCCAATTGTTGAGAACTTAAAGAATGATAGAATCCACTATCTTAGAGATACTGGCGTGTATAACATACATAACCTTACCTTTGTAGTTTATTCTATCTTAGATGATAAGGAAAATTGGCCATCAGGATATGATGTAGAGGGAGAACATAAGATTGCTTTATTTCATGGGCCAGTAAATAAATCCGAAACTGATATTGGATATACTGTATCTTCAAATTCATTTACAACTGATATGTTTGATGGGTTTGATATGGTATTAATGGGTGATATTCATAAAAGACAGATTTTACAAGCATACGAACCAGAAAATGGATTACCTGTAATTTCGTATTGTGGTTCAATGATTCAACAAAATCATGGTGAAGTTTTAGAAAATCATGGTTACTTACTTTGGGATGTTCCAACAAGAAGTTACGAAGAATTTGATATTCATAATGATTATGGGTTCTTAACTGTCGATGTAGTTGATGGCCAAATCCCACAATGGGTTTATGATGAGGTTGGTACAAAACTTCCAAAGTATCCAAGATTAAGGTTAAGATTTACCAATACTGAAGCAAGTGATATGAAACGATGTATCACCGAACTTAAAAAGTTATTTAAGGTTGCTGAAGTAACAGTAACGAGAACAGATACCATCGGTCAATTAAAGACTAATACCAAAGTAAACAAAAACATCGTTGGTGATGTTAAAGATGAAACTTTCCAAAACTCTTTAATTCGCGATTACTTAGAAAGACAATATCTTTTAGAATCAGAAGAATTAGATAGAATTGCAGAAATAAATAAAGAACTCAATACTCAAATAGATACATCAGATATTGCAGGAAATATTCTTTGGACACCAAAAGAATTCCAATTCTCTAATATGTTTTCATATGGGGAAGATAATAAAATTAGATTTGATAAAGCACAAGGTATCGTGGGTATCTTTGCTCCTAACGCATCAGGTAAATCTTCTATGTGGGATGCACTTTCTTTTTGTATCTATGATAAAACTTCTCGTACTAACGTTTCTAAGAATGTTTTAAATAATCGTAAGGATGGTTTCTATTGTAAGTTTAACTTTGAGATAGATGGAGTAAATTATTTTATTGAACGAACTGCTAAGTGGACAAGAAAGAAAACCAACCTTAAAGTAGATGTAAACTTTTGGAAAGAAGATGGAGGTATTATAGAATCTCTTAATGGAGAACAACGAAGAGAAACTAATGCTAATATTGAAAAGTTCTTAGGTAAGTTTGAAGATTTTGTTTTAACTGCATTATCCCTACAAGGAAACAATGCACTGTTTATAGATAAATCACAAAGTGAACGTAAGGAAATCCTTTCTCAATTTATAGGGGTAGATATCTTTGATAAACTATACCAAAAGGCAGCAGATGAAAACAGAGATAATGCAACACTTATCAGAAAATTCAAGTCAGATGATTTTACTCAGAAACTAGCAGATATCGACACACAACTTAAAACCGACAAATCTGAATACAAGCTTTTAGAGATTTCACAAAAATCGTTAAAAGAGGAAGAGGAATTATTAAACCGACAAATTATTAAACTAAACGAGAAAATCGTAAAGTTAAATGCTGATAGTGGTGTATCTATTGGTGAGTTGGAAACAAGATTGAAAAACCTCGAATCTAAAAAAGGAGAACTCGAAACCACAAAACACTCTATACAAGAAAGAATCACTCATAGAGAAGAATTACAAATCACTTTGGATGAAATCCTTGACCAATTCGATGAAGAAGATTTGGAGGGGGGGATTTTTAAATTAAAAGATGCAAAAGATAAACTACGAGATGTAGAATCTTCGATTGATACTATACAAGTAAAATTAGATTCTTTGTATGAAAGAAAAGACCATTTAGATAAACACAAATACAATGAGGAGTGTGATATCTGTATGGAAAACTCTCAAACCATCTTGGAACAAAAAGATAAAGTGGACTTTGGAATCAAAGAACAAGAACTTGAATTTAAATCTGCAGATGAAGAACGATTAATGATAAGATTATTAATAGATTCTTTAAAAGGATATGAAGAAGAGTGGGATAAGTTTAAAGAAGCCAAAGATAAAGAAGATAAACTCGATAGAGAGATTTCTCAACTTATTAACAAGTTATCAACAACAGAAACAGAAGAAATTCGTTTAGATACTCAAGTTACGCAACAAAAACAACTAATTGATGAGTATTACAAAAACGAAGAACAAATCCAAAAGAACAAAGAAATTAGAGATGAGATTACTGGAGTTAGAGATAAACTAAAAATTGTTAAGGATGGTTTAAAATCAGTAAATGGAGATGTTCTAAAATTAAATGGTAAGATTTCTGCTTTACAAAATCAAAAAGAAACTATTGAAAGTAGAATAAAAGAAGTTAAAGATTTAGAAGAACAATCTAAGTTATTTGATTATTATCTAAACGCTCTTGGTAAAGATGGTGTTAGTTACGAACTTATAGAGAAATCACTTCCAATGATTGAAGGTGAGGTAAATAACATTTTAGGCCAGATTGTTGATTTTGGAATGCAGTTAGAGATTGATGGTAAGAATATCAACGCGTATCTTGTATATGGTGACCAGAGATGGAGTTTGGAAATGTGTAGTGGTATGGAGAGATTTATTAGTGGTCTTGCTATTCGAGTTGCTCTAATCAACGTATGTAACCTACCACGACCTAATTTCCTTGTGATTGATGAAGGTTTCGGTACTTTAGATAGTGAGAACTTACAATCACTCTTTATGTTGTTTACATATCTTAAAACACAATTTGATTTCGTAATGGTAATCTCACACATCGATTCAATGAGAGATGTGGTAGATGGTCTTATCGAGATTAAAAAAGTAAATGGATTCTCAAACGTTAAGTTCTAACCCTTAACACATTTTCAGGTTTAGGAGTACCAACTCTTTGTTTAATAAGAGTTTCAACCAACCCACTTAATTTATACCCATGTTCCTTGCAATAATCTTGTAAGAGTTCATGGGTTTCTTTTTTTATCTGAATTGTGGTATATTTTCTCATTCTATAACTTTCTATGTATTTCTATGTATAAATAGTTAATAAATATTTTTAAAGATATTTATATGGGTATAATAGGATATCCATATGGCGTGTATAGTAAAAGTTGGTAATAAGTTTGAAAATCTTAGTGGTTATAATACTTTTATAACTGATAAAGAACAAGGTTCATTCTATTTTAGAGTAAGTAAATTTCAAGATACATTTACCGCGGGGAAAAACCTTTTTTTAATGGAGGGTTCTGAGTTTCTAAAAGAATCCACAGAACTTAAAATAGAAATTGTAGATGCGGAAGGTGGTACTTTATATGTAGAACCTGGTCGTGGTGTACCTGATTATTACGAAGGTAACTCTGTTGTTCTTTCAACTCACGTTTATGAAACTACACCAGTAGGTCCTGCTAAGATTACTGTTCTTGGTGAATTAAAAGAATATGTTGATGATGATGGGATTGTAAGACCAGTGCCAGAAGAATGGAAGGGTGCATATAATGTTAAATGGGAAAAGAATTTTTATCTAAATCGAAATGAAAAAAATGCAACTCCTGTTATTTTTTATAAAAAACCACAAATTGCAATTGAGGAAGTAGAATCAGTAATAGTACAACAAGAAATACCAACTGTAATACAAAGTGGTTCAATTATAGGTAGAGCAGAAACCCCACCCCTTGGAACTGATTTAAGTAATTGGAGAGCAGGAACTCTTTATAGATTAGAAAGAGTTGGTGGCGATGGGTTTAAATCATCAATGGATGAAAATATTATAAAAATACCATCTTTAAATTATGAAGGAGTAGTAAAAGAGGTTTTAAATAATAATGCTGTATTGGTTGATAAACCATTTATCGATTCAGATAATAAAATTATAAATAATTTAACATCACTTGATTACGAAATAGAATTTGAAGATTTTACAGCTAGAAATACTGTAAATTCAGCAGTAACTTCTTCTTTTGGTAGAATAACACTTAGTCAATTAGATACATTTACTGGTAATGTAGATAAATTAAAAATATTTAAAAAATCGCGTTCTGATGTTGGTGATTATAAATTCGCAGATGAAATAAAAATAGTAGCGGGTAATCTGTTGAGAGACCCTCTGATTCCTGCTTCTGATTTAGATGGTGGTTTTGGAAAGTTAACAGAGGGAAATGTAGAAAGATATTGGACAACCTCATCTATTCAAGTTAGTGGTTCAGATTCTCTTATATCATTTGATAATGATGTTCTTTATGAATCTGTAAAAATAAACATACCATCGAGTAGTTTTCAGACAGAATCTGTTGATTTAATTACAGATAGAACTTTTAATTTATATGATGAAACAGATTATGTATTAAATTTCAGAACTCTTGTTAGTGGTTCATACCAAGATACAATTGAAGGAGATACAAGAGTTGTATCCGAATCTGTTGCTAGAACTTATTATTATAAATACGATGAATCAAAAATAGATAGATTTAATCCAACTTACATTTCCCAAAGTTCATATAGTGGATTAGATGCACCAAACTCTCAAAGTTTTGATTTAACAAGACCTTTGGTTTATGATAATACTAAAGTTTCTTTTAATGATACTCCACAAAATCAAACAGGTTCTGTTTATACATCAATACCAAGTGGATTTGCTTATACTCACTCACACGATACAACCTTAACTTTTAATGAATCAAGTGGAGATTGGGGAACAAATTCAAGATTACAAACTGAAGCAACTGATAAGGCAAAGATAGTTGCTCGTTCAGGTTCTTTCTGTGGTGATTTTAATTTTATGGTTTGGTTGGATAGTGGTTCATCAACTTTACCTGTTGGTGGTTCTCCAACTGATGTTAGAACTTATATCGAAACATATGATTCGGCATCAGTAAGAATTGCTTTATTAGCATTCCAAAACGTAGATACAGATGCAAAGTTTTACTACAAACATAGTTCTACCCCACTTGATGAATTAAACTCGTTTAGAGATGGTATAGAGTACTCTCTTGAAGGTATTGATACAAACGATTACAATGATAGTTCTGTTGTATCAACTTGGACTACTGGTTCACAAGTAATAATTGATTACAACGATGGTGGCTACCACTATATTCATATTGATTATAGACCATTAAGAAACATAGAACCACTAAACGCGGATTTGATACGCGTAAAACGATTGGATTCGATTGATGGAGATGTTCTCTATGGTGTAACATATGAAATAAATTCAATAAACTTTGATACTGGTGATATTGAATTTTCCCATGAAGGAACCGATGGTACTTTAAGTGGTGTAATTAGTTTGGTAAACGGTCAGGCAGTTCTTACCATAGGAAGTGATACAACAACTGGTTATATTGTTGAATTAGATTTTGACCAAGGTATAATGGTATTTGCTGGTGAGCTAGACTTTACTGAATTAGTACCCGCACAGCGTTCATATGATTTATACGATTTATTTGATTTAGGTGGTTCTAGTTGGCTTTCAACTGGTTCTACCGATTTATTTGTACCAAGGGTTCCACCACAAGCAGGTGATTACCTATACGGCAACGATGGATATCCTTTCCGCTCAACTGAATTTAGCGATAGAAATTTTTTAACAACTGAATTTACATCACCATCCTCATCTGCAGATGATTTCACAAACCCATTACAAATCCCTTTCATTTTTAGAAATGATAATGATATAATTGAAAATGTTTATGTAGAACAATCAAACCAAATTTATGTAGTATCTTCGGTATCATCTTCTGTTGATATTAATAATACTAATTATGTTTATGACCAAGGTATCACATATACTGGTTGGTTCCCAACTGGTTCTTTAAGTGGTAGTGTTTATGTTGATGAAACTTTACATAGTGATACTTACAAAACATCCTTATCAACATACAACTCATTAATTACCGCAACAACTCCAATCTCATCTTCTATTGGTGAGTTTAATATTGTTTTGGTAACTGATAGTGGTTCTACATCTATACCAACAAATACAGGTTCAGTAGAATTCCAAATTGAATACTATCAATCTGCTTCTCAAGAATTAAGAGCTGCAATTGCTTTAAGAAATGTAGAAACAGATGCAATGTTCTACTATAATAATTCTGCAACATCACAATCTGTATTAGAATCTTATTCAGGTAGTACAAATATTATTTTAGATTCAATCGATAGTGGAGATTTCATAACTACTCCAACGTGGTTCTTATCAACTGGTTCACAAGCAATCTTTGATTTGGAATCTGGTAGTACATCTCACTTTATTTATATTGATTATAGAACTAACAGAAATTCAGAACCTCTAAATGCAGATTTAAATGAAATTACTGCAATATCTGATATTGGTACAACCAATTTCCTACCTTTAAAGGCACGAGAAATATTCCCACTTTCAGGTAGTACAACAATAACTGGTTCTGTAACATCAACTGATTATTATACATCACAACTTCCTTTAGTTGCTGGAAATTATTTATATAATTTTTCTGATTATCCATTTATACCAGCTTCCACATCAGATGGAACTTATATTACAGATGATGCAGACCCAACAACTGATGTAACCATACCCGATACTCAATTCAACATACCTTATGTGTTTGATACTGTTGCTGGTAAAGTTGAAAATGTATTGGTTAGAAGAATTGATGGAATTTTTACGGCATCCTCAACAAATGGTACAGATGCAACCTCGTACACAGAACCTGCAGTATTTGTATCTCGTTCTCTTAAAGATCCTGATACAATTGTTCCAAAGACATTAACTGCATTTATTACAGGTTCTTATCCAACTGGTGGATTAGATGTTCCATTTTATCAAAGTTTAGTAACTTTAACTGCCGATTCTGCGTTTAATTCAAGACAACAAATTCAACATATATTTACCATGCCGTATTCGGGTTCTGGTAAGATTGGTTTTGCTGCAAGAGGAGATGGATGGCAATTATCAAATGTATCATTAGAACCCTCTCAAGATGTATCATTTTCACCAAAGATTTTTGATGTATTTGATGAACAAGAAAGAAATCTACCAGTAGAAACATTCGATTATAAGTTTGAATTATATGATATAAACAACAACTATATACCTGTTGAATTAAAAGCAAGTAAACAGTTTAGTGGTGGTAATAAAATTTCAAATGAAGTAATTAAAATATTAAACTTTGAATCGGATAAAACTGCTTTTAGATTTTATAGTGGTTCAATCGCAAATCCAGCATTTCAACAAGTTAGATTTAACTTTTCTAAAACCAATGCATTAAGTGGTTCACTTACATTTGAATCAGCTGCATTTGATAAAGATGGACAATATATAGACCCAAGTTCTTATAGTGGAACCTATCCTGGTGGATTAACAAATATAACTCAAAATAGTGCTTTATTAACTATTGCTAATTTTAGTGGTAGTGATTCATCATATGAAATTAGCTCTATTGTCTATACTGCATCAGTCGATGATACTCAAGAGTTTGAAACTATAATAAGATTAGAAGATGGTCAACCTATTGCAGATTTGATTGTTAATAACGATAGAAATGTTATGACATTCAAACAAAGTACAGGTCTAGTAGATCCGTTAAATCAAGTTTCACGAATTACAGTAAAACGAAAAAATTTGGCATCTAATACAGAACCTATTACTGTTAATTCATCTTCAATTCAAGGAGACCCAACCCCATTAACTCTTTTATCTGATAATTCAACAACTGGCGTTGCAACATATTTTGTTAGTGGTTCTGATTTAAATTTACTTAGTGGTTCTCTCACCTATGAATTTACTGCATCTGATGAGTTCGGAGTTCAGATTGATAATTCAACTACAATAACTCCAATTTCATTCTTAGGTGGTGTTGTTCTTTATCTATCTAATGAAAGAGGTGTTCTACCTGCATATTATAGTGGAGTGATACCATCATCATCTTATGTGTACACAAGTGGTTCTACTAAATTATATGTAGAAGGAGAAGAAGTAAATTATAATAATGGAGGAGGTTTAAACACATATAGAATAACAGGAGTGACTGGTTCGGGCATTACTCCAAATGAAGTAGCCCCAACTACCAACAATTATGGTGGTGTACCTGGTACGATGTTGGCAGAATCTTCTTCTATGGAAATTAACGTAAGATATACAGATTCATCTGGTGAAACTTATGATTTTGGTAGAGAAGCAAACTTTAATATTATAAGGGAGGGAGAACAAGGTCAACCTGGTCTTAGTGGTTCAAATGGACCTGGTCTTGTATTTACTGGTCCTTGGACTGGTAGTAGAGATTATTCCTTTAATGAAAGTGGTGCGTTATCAAGAGCAGATGCGGTTTCTGTTGATGGGGTTTACTACTTGGCAATACAAGAAAGTGGACCAGGAACGTCCGCGGGAGCTATTCAACCACCAAACGCTACATATTGGGAAGAACTTGGAAGTGGTTCTCGTTTTGTGGCAGCAGAACTTGCTATATTTGAAGAATCTTATGTACAAAATACAATAAACGTTGGTACAAATAATAGTGGTTCAGCATCAGCAGCAAACATTACAATCGCTGGTGGAACTAACTATCCTTACATTTCAATTGACCAAGGAGCAACAACTGGTACTCAAGGATATAATGTTGGTAATGGTATTTTCTTGGGTATCAATGGAAATACTGGTACTGGTTCTCTTTCATTAGAATCACCAGTTCTTGGTGGTAATGAATTACTATGGAATGGGGAAACTCTTTCTATTAGAGGTTCTATTGAATTTACAAACACACCAGGTCTTATACAAGAAACTCAATTATCAGCATCAAATGCAGCAGAGTCCGCATCGGTTGCAGAACAACAAGTAAACCAAGTAAATCAAGATTTAGCAAATGTAATATCTGGTACAACTGCTTTAGAAAATGGAAGTGGAGCAACGTTCATAGATGCTGGAATTATTTACTCACCAAACATTGGTGGTACAAATGGATATTTTTCAAATGCATTTAGAGTTGGACAAAATGGTATTACTTTAGATGGTGCAAATAAAAAAATATATGTTGGAAATGGTTTTTACAATAATTCTAACACTGCATTTTATGTAGATGATGCCAATCAATTCTCCCTCGGTGATAAGTTAACTTGGGATGGTAGTACGTTAAATATTACAGGTAATCTAAATGTTAGTGCAGGTGATGTTAGTGGATTGGGTAATTTAGCAACGTTAGATTCAATTGCATCAAGTGATGTTAGTGGATTAGGTGCCTTAGCCTTGTTAGATACCGTTACCGCTTCAGATGTTAATGGGATAGGAGCATTGGCATTATTAGATTCAGTTGCCGCAGGTGATGTTAGTGGATTAGGTGCTTTAGCATCGTTAGATTCAGTTGCCGCAGGTGATGTTAGTGGATTGGGTGATTTAGCAACATTAGATGCAGTTGATACTGGTCAAATCATTGAAGGAGCTATCGTTGAATCAAAAATAGCTATTAACGCAATTACTGAAGGTAAGATTTCTGCTAATGCAGTTGTTGCAGATAAAATAGCTGCAAATGCTATTGTTTCTGATAAAATAGCTGCGGGTGCTATTATTGCAAGTAAAATTGCGGCAGGTTCGGTAACTGCGGATAAATTGGTTGCTAATATAGCACAATCATCTAATTACACTTATACATCTGGTAACTTTTCTGATGAGGGAAGTTGGTTAAATTTAACAAATGGAGATTTTATCACACCAGGATTTTCAGTAGATGGTTCAAATGGTGATGCTTATTTTAGAGGTAATATAGAATCTGGTGCTACAATTACTGGTGCTACTATAACCGGAGGTACATTAACTGGTGGTAATGTAAAAATATATACCGATAACATTGATATGATTGCAGCAGCATCTACATTTAGTGTAACTAATGGTGTTGGTAGTTGGAGTACAACTGGAGGTGGTTTTTTAAATTGGAGAGCTGGTACTTTTAATGGTGCTAGAGAGGCTAGAATCTTTACTACCACAAGTTCATATTCTGCTTTATCTTTAGTTTTAGAAACTAATGGTAATATTGATTTAACTACCGCGGGTGTTACTGGTGGGTATGTATCTGCTACAGGAAATATTACCGCTACAGGTAACATCACTGCATATTTTTCTGATGAAAGATTAAAAACTAATTTAGGTAGTATATCTAATCCATTATCAAAAATTAAATTACTTAATGGGTTTTATTATACAAATAATGATTTAGCTAAATCAATGGGATATGATAGTACCGATATCCAAGTTGGTTTATCTGCTCAAGAAGTTGAAAAAGTTTTACCAGAGGTAGTAAAAAGAGCACCAATTGATATGGATATGGATAATCCTAAAAAATCAAAATCTGGTGAAAATTATTTAACTGTTCAATATGATAAAATAATTCCTCTCTTGGTAGAAGGTATTAAAGAACTTACTGAACGAGTTGAGAAGTTAGAAGAAGAAAATAAAAAATTAAAAGGATAGTATGATGAAAATAGTTGCAGATTCAAGATTAAAAGAAAACGTAAAATTAATACCAGATGCTCTTGATAGATTAAAAGAAATAAATGGTGTTAGTTTTGATTGGAAAGATGGATTTGCGAATGTACATTTGTTTAAAGGAAATGATTGGGGAATAATTGCACAAGAAGTAGAATATACATTTCCTGAACTTGTTGAGATAAATACAAATACAGGATATCGTGAATTGGATTATAAAAATTTAAATCCAATATTAATAGAAGCAATAAAAGATTTATCTAAAAAAGTAGATAAGTTAGAAAAAGAAATTAAACAACTAAAAGGAAAATAATTATGGCAATATCAGGCTCATTAAATTATGAGGGATTAGAAATAACCGACTCATATACAAATATTAAACATTTATCATATACCAAAAATGATAATTTAAAATTAATTTCATTTGATTATCAGTTATTTGTAAACGAAACTCATAGAAATAGTGGTAAGGAACCACTTTTAACTAAAAGAACTCAATTTACAATGACAAGTTCTTTAGATACTGAAAATTTATTAAATTTTGCATATAACTCGGTTAAGTCCGAACCTTATTATGTATCATCATCATTTATAGATTGTTAAAATATGCCACTACCAAGTTCGGGCCCTATTGGAGCCGATGACATAAACGAAGATATTGGAGCATCTGTTGGTTCACAAGTTGATATAGACCAGATAGCTGTTCAAGTATATTCATTATCAAGACCACATGGTTTTAATGAATTTTATGGGCTTGGGGCAACTGGTGCTGAAAATATAGATTTAATAACATCAACATATTTAGCAGACGCGGGTGGTGAAAGTATTCAAATAAATAATAATGTTAGGTCTGATGGTCGATATGATATAGTAGTTTCATTTGCGGTATCTACCGAGTTGCAATGGGCTACTGGATTTATATACTCTGTAATTGTTTTAGGAACATCAGGTCAATATCCTAATGCAGAATGGACAAAGGATTTTGAAGAAGATGCAGTACCATTTACAGGTCCTTTTAATTCATACAGAACCCTATTTGTGGGTGTATTTCCTAATGATATTGGTAATGGGAGAAGAGTTGGTTATGTAAATTTTGTAGGTTCGAATAGTGGTAGATTTACAATTACACAAGAAGCTAATTACTTTTGGGCTAAAATAAATAATGGTTCTTCTGCTTCAATGACGTTTAGTCAAGGTTCTACATCACAACAAACAGCATCTTATTCATTAACTGCAGGGCCATACTCTTATTCAGGTGGGTATAATCCCAACTTCTTTTCTCTTACATCTACTAATGCTCCTACTGGTGAGGTTGCGAGCGATTGGTTAGAAGGACGTTTCCAAAAACTAGTTGACCTAGGATATACTACTTGGTATAATTTATCATCAACTATTGCAATACTCACCTCTTTTGGCCCAAGTGATACAATAAATTTAAGGCCCAAACAAGTAAACAACACTTATCATGATATTGTTTTTACTGTGTATTTTAATTCTCAATTAGTTGATAAAGAACAAGAAGGTGTTTGGTTAAATAGATTACCATTGACTGTAACACTTGAGGGTTTACCATTTATATTTAATATGACACCATCCCCTACTTCACTACCAAGAACAGGCGGAACAGTAACAATAACATTTTCATTAAGTTCGGGTACGTGGTCATCATTAAGTGCAAACAAAAGTTGGGTTTCGTTTAACAAAACAAGTGGTAATGCTAGCGATACAGCAACCATGACTGTTGGAACAAATCCAGAAATCACCCCAGAAACTATAACTGTTACAGCAGTTTCCTCAGTTACTGGAGAAACACAATCATTTGCAGTATCACAGGATGGATTACCGAGTTTTACTTCAAGTGATATTAGTATTAGTGGTTTTTCTGTAAGTGGGCAGACCGGTGCGGTTACAAATCCTACTGTAACAATAACAAATGATTATTCTTATACAATTTCTTATAGTAGTGGATACAATTCATCTACTAATACATATCCTACGGTATCTTCGGCTACTACTAGAACTGTTACCGTTTCTGTTAGTGTTCCTGATGATGGGAATTGGAGTAATGCAAATGCAACTGTATCCAAAAGTGCTACATATCAACAAGCTGCATATATAATACCACAAACAATAACAGTTGATAGTGTAAACCCAACTAGTTTAGGTACTTTTATTGGTGCAAGTACTGCTATTACAGTAACCAGTTCAACTTCATTTACTGCTAATTTATATTCATATGGTTTTAAATTTAGTAATAGTCAAAGTTTGGGTGTAACTCGAAATAGTGATACATCTATATCAGGTACTACTGGAACTCGTACTGTATATGTAGAAACAACTGTTGATAATACTTCTGGTACATCAGTTCGTAATGGTCAAGTTAATTTTTATACAAATACTGGTGGAGGTTCCGCTGTAGCATCATTTAGTCAATCATATCCAATTACATGGAATGCAAATGTTTCATCTTTATCGTTTGGCCAAACGGGTGGAACACAAACTATTACTCTAAATACAAGTTTATCTTGGACTGCTTCTGTAAGTGGTACTGGATTTAGTATCAATACCACAAGTGGTACTGCAGGTACAAAATATATAAACGTAACTTCAACTTCAAGTGATGACAGTTCATTTGGAACTGTAACATTCTCTGCAAGTGGACAAACTGATATTGTTGTTTCGTTATCAAAAGCAGCTGCACCAACAGAATACAGTTGGTTCCTTAATGGTTTAGAGAGATTTGGTTCAGCAATAGTAACACCAAGTACAAGTGCTCAAAGTTATTCAGTTGGTTTATATGCATACAGAGGAAGTACTGCAGTTTCGGTAACTTGGATGTTACAAAGAACATCGTCCGGTGGTTGGATTGATGCGGCTACTACAACATCAGGTATTACCGCATTTGCTACTGCAGATTCTAGTCAAAATACAAATGGTACTCCATATCTATATCTTAATATAGAAGCCAATACAGGTAGTGAGAGAACTGGACAAGCTGAAATAACAGTAGATGGTGCTTATGTTGGAACAATTTATGTTATCCAAGATGGAGTATCTGGTGGAGACGGTGGAGGTGGAACACCACCACCGAAAGAAGGATTACAATAATAAAAATACAAAATAAATATATTTATATAAAAGGTTATAGTAAATGGCTAGAAAATCTAAAAAAGCTGCACCATGGATACTATTAGTTTGCACAGGTGCTGGTAATGTTATACAAGGTGGTGCTGATATTTGGGTGAATAATTTCTTAAAAGAAGTTTGGCCTAAATTACCAAATAAAGTTCGTTTTAGACTACTTATTGATTCAAAAAGACCAACAAATTTTAATCCTAATTCTTTACCAGTCGGATTAAGATATCATTTCCATTATGATGACCCTGAAATAACCAAACAATGGGGAGATGAATCACATTGGGTTCATTTTTTACATCCGCATTATCACATGAGGGAACATATATGGCGATTTGAGGACAGATTCGGTATTTGTTTTGTTCATGCATATCCAAAGGATATGAAAGATGTAATTAAACAATTACCTGAATTGGATAGATTACAATTTAATACCAAAGTAGATGAAAAATTTTATGGTGAATTTTTACTAACTTGTAGACGAAGAGTGTGGATTGGATTAAATAAATCCCAATTAATTGATGATTTCCCAAACTATACTTACTATTTACCAAATTATTATGAATTTAAAGGACCTTCTTCATTAACTACTCACGTTGAAAATGGTATTGTTGGTTTTGCAGCAAGAGCAGAAACAAGAAAATGTTTACATTGGTTACATGGTATTGATAAATCATATGCATTAACATCTCAATGGGATATAAAAAATCTAAGAGATACAACACAATTTACCTTGCCAGATACTGATGTTTTTCAATGGGACCCAAACATAAAACAAGCTTTTTTTGGAAAAAATTGGGGAATATTTCATGGAGCATATTTTAGAGAACCATTCGGTTATTCTATTTTTGAAGCAGTAGATTATGGAAAATTACCTATAATAAATACAGATTGGGCGATAAATTTAGATTACAAATATCGAGCAGGTACGAAAAACGAATTTGATAATTGTATTAAACAAATTTTAAAAGATTCTCACGGAGAAAGAGAGATAGAAAGAAATAAACTAATAGAATACATGAAACAGTTCGATAATAAAGAAGAATGGGCCGACCAAATACGTTCACAACTTTTATCATTTTGGTAAATTTATTTTACGTTTCATATATTTTTATATATTTATATACAAGGGGGGTAGGGGGGTTAGCTATAAACACTAAAAAAGTGAAAAATGAGTATCCTTAATAAACATTATATAAAAGATTTTATCACCCATAACTTAATTACTAAGAAAGCTGATAACGGTAGTGAATTTACCGAACATCAACCACTAGCTTATAGATGGACACATGGTGCTACTGAATTTAGTATGGGCGATGGGTTGATAATTTATTCTTTAATCCATTACCTTCGTGCAAAAACTTGTGTATGTTTAGGAAGTGGTGGTGGATTTATCCCAAGAATCATGACACAAGCTCGTATTGATTTATATGATGCTGGAATCTTTGAAGGAAATCGTGATTATAATTGGGGAGATATAGGAGTAACTTTTTTAGTAGATGCTGCAAATGGAGTTGGTGGGAATGTTGATTGGTTAGAAGAGAATTCATACCTTAGAAGTAAATTTTTTCCAAGAATTATAAATGATACTACCGAAAATGCATATTATAATTTTTTTGTAAAAGAAGATATTAAAATCGATTATCTTCATATTGATGCAGGACATACATACGAGGATGTAAAACTTGATTTTGAATTATATTCTAAAATACTTTCTCCAAATGGTATTATTTCAATACACGATACAGATGATTCATTCGAAAAAGAATTGATAATAACCAAAGATATAACAGACCAGAATCATCACGATGAATTTGCATTAGGTCCATCTAAATTAATTAAAGAATTAAAAGAAAATAAAGATTGGGAAATTTTCAATCTTTTTAATAATGGTATATTTAAAAGTAAACCAAGTTCTACTGGTTTGACAATACTTCAACGATGCAAAAACTAAATTTGGTTACAGTTGTAGGGCATAACACAACTTTACTTCCACATATGTTAAATCACTATAAAGACATCGTTGATGATGTCTATGTAGTTGTTTACAGACAACATGAACTTGATGGTATTTTAGAAGATGTAATCAATCTTGGTATTAAACCTTACAAAGTAGTTACAGAACCAAAGTTTAATTGGGAACGAGTAACAGAATTATATAACGAAGTTAAACAAACCAAGCCCGATGAATGGTGGGTGGTTTCGGATGACGATGAGTTCCACATTTACCCCCAATCAATCAGAGAAATGATTGATGAGTGTGAGGAAAATGGCTGGGAGTTTATCACAGGTGGATTCCTCGATAGGATAGGAGAGGGAGGAGAGTTTCCTTTGGTAACAAAAGAAACCAATATTTGGGAATCGTTCCCACTTGCAGGATTTTTTAGATATCCAATGAGTGGGGCGATGCCTAACAAATGCTGTGTAATGAAAGGTTCAGTAGATGTAACACCAGGTCAACACTTTGCTGTGATTGGTGATACTGATACTTGGAGAGAACGAGGTTGGAATCATCCTAAAAGATATCCTATTAAAAAAGGATTTGTTCAGGTTCATCACTTCAAGTGGGACTCGACTGTTTTAGAGAGACTTAAAGAAGTTTCAGAAACAAAAGAAGATTATACCTATTGGAAAGAATATCGTAAGATGTATCGAGGAATACAACTTAATGATTGGAAAATAGATGTGGATAATGAAGAATATAAGTTACAGAAAATGATTCGCAAGAATTATAGTGAGTATGATAAATGGGAAGAACTCACTCAAGTTATAATTAATATATGAAAGATAAATTAGCAATCATAGTTCCCTTTAGAGATAGACAAGACCATTTGGATATCTTTGTACCCCATATGCACGAGTTCCTCAAAGATAAGGGAATTGATTACACTATTTTTATTGCTGAACAAACTGATGATAGACCTTTCAATTATGGTAAATTATGTAATATAGTTACCAAAGAAATTGGAGAGGAATATACCTACTTTGCATTTCACGATATTGATATGCTACCCATCTCAGACGAATGCGATTATAGCTATCCAGATGACCCGATTCATTTAGCAACCAAAGTTCAAGTACATGAAAACAAATTACCTTATCCACAATACTTTGGAGGAGTAATTCTAATCAACAGAGAAGATTTTGAAAATGCAAATGGATATTCAAATGAGTATTGGGGATATGGGTTTGAAGATTTAGATTTACTTTTCAGATTAAAAGAAAGTGGTGCATACTTGGAAAAGTTTTATGATTTAAAAAGAGTATATTCTAACTATGATGATTTAGATATTCTTCCTTACCGAATTGAAGAGGTAACCCCATCTACTAACGATAAAAAACACAAACTAAGATGTGTAACTTTTGATAAAAATTCAAAAGGACATGGGTTACTTAATATCATGTCTAAAAATATGATAGATAAATCTTTTAGTATATCCCTTTGGTTTAAAGATAGAGGAAACTTAGAATCTCTAAAAAATCTTTTTTGTATTGAAGGATTGGATTCTGGCCTATTTTTAAATCAAGGTAAACAAGTAATGGGTCAAGTTTGGGATATTGAAAGAAAAAATTATGAGGTAGTAACTGAGTACTTTAGAAACAGATGGAATCATGTAGTATTAGTTGTTGATAAGAAAAGACATAAATTAATTTTAAATTTAAATGGTAAAGAAGTAGAATCAACACTACCAACTGATTTCAAAATGTTTCATGAATACCAAAACTTTAAAATATCAGATGATGAATCATCGATTGATTTAGCCAATATAGTTTTATTTAATAAGGTTTTAGAAAAAAAACATATAAATGAACTTTACTATAATGGTAATGATTCTTTAGAATATATTGAAAATCATTTTGGATTAGTACCAGCATCTATTTTCGATTTTGGTAATCAAAATGAAAATTTAGAATTTCCATCACACTACAAAAAGAAAATAATTTTAGATAAAGGTTCAAATTGGAATCATCTTAGGATAAACGGCATTTCAAATACTTTTGAAGAAATAATATCAGTAACAGACGAAATATGGTTACCTATTAGAATCGATGGAAAATATAATTCATTATCTCATGATAAAGATATGAATATTATCAATAGATATTATGAATATGACCCAGATGTTGAAGAAAATGCAGACATCTTTTTTGAAGATATATTAACCAAAAATGTGGATTGGAAACAAATTGGTTTAAATTCTTTAAAATATGAAACAACCAAAGAACAAATAGAAAAACTTAACTATACGTTATTTCAAATAATTACTTAATATGACAGAAGAACAATTTAAACAGCACATGGAAATTATGACTGAACTATTAGAATCTGTTCAATCTATTGAAGATATGTTATTTGATGCAGAAATCAAAGACCATCAGAAAAAGGTTGAATGGAACTTATGGGAAATTCATAATTTAGCAAAAATTAAATTTAAAGGTTCAGAAAATAGACCATCAAGAGATGCAGAGAGAACTTCGGAGGAAACGAACGAAGAAGATAACTCATAAATTAGGAGTTATTGTTCCATATAGAAATAGACCTCAGCAATTAAAGAGGTTCTTAAAACATATGGAAGAATATCTTACTGATTTAGAGTATGAAATCTTCATTATAGAACAATCAGATGATAAACCTTTTAATAGAGGTAAACTTCTGAATGTGGGATATAAATACGCCTTAGATAAAGGGTGTGATTATTTTGTATTCCATGATGTTGATATGTTGCCAGAAGATGTAGATTACTCTTATACTGATAAACCTTTACATTTAGCAACTCACTTACAAGAACACGATTACGAAACCACATTCTTTGATTACTTTGGTGGAGTAACTATGTTCAACAAAGAAGATTTCGAATTGATAAACGGATTCTCCAACGAATATTGGGGTTGGGGATTCGAAGATGATGACCTACTGATTAGATGTTTGGATTCTGATTTAGAATTAGATAGAGAACAAATCGAAACGGGTGGTTCGGACGAACTACATACATTTAAATTTAATGGGGATTCGTTTATCAAATTAGAAGGAGAAAAAACCACATTTTTACAAGATGATTTTACTATTTCAGTTTTGGTAAAACCAGAAAACGTTAAACTAAACGAAAACAAAGATTATGATGAATTCCCAATCCTATCTATACCAGGTTATAACATTGGATTATTTTACAATTCCTTTCGTAGATTCTTTTGTCAAACTTATGATGTAAACAAAAAACCATATTCAATAAACTCAGATATAATAGGTGAGGCTTGGGTGTATTTAACTATGCGATATTTGGATGGTAAATTTATTTCTTTTTTTGTAAACGGAGAATTAATAGAAACTATTGAAATGACGGAATCTATGTTAGAATTATCATCTGATAATATTTTTATTGGAGTTCCAAATGATAAAAAAGAAAATACAAGTTTTTTATATGGAAATATTGCTAATATAGAAATTTATGATATAGGTTTAGAAGATTCTGAAATTAAAGAATTAAGTAAAATACCAAACAATCCAAGAACTAGAAATTTTGGAGATTATTGCTCTAGTGAATTTTTAGTTTCCCAATTTCTACCAGAATTATCAACTGAAACTAGTTGTATTGATTTGGGTAGTACTTATAAATGTACGTTATATAATGTTTATCTGCATAAACTAAATCAATCTTTTAAAACATTTTTACCAAAACCATATAGAAGAAATTCAAAGTTTAAATCTTTAAAACACGAATCAAATTCTTCTATTGGCAATAAGTGGGTACATCAAGAAACAAGAATCAACCAATTAAAATATTATAACGAAGTTAGGGAATATGGAGTAAATTTTAGAATAGATGGTTTAAATACATTAAGATACAAGTTAGTAAGTGAAAAAGAAAATAAAAAAGTAAATAAAATATCAGTAGACTTATGAGTGAAACACCAGAAATAGGAATAATTGCAGGTAACTTTGATGTTCTACATCCTGGTTATCTAAAGATGTTTCAAGAAATTGAAAATCATTGTGAAAAGTTATTTATCCTTTTACATGATGACCCAACAATAGAAAGACCACATAAGAAAAAACCAATTCTTTCGGTAAACGAAAGAAGAGAGATGTTAAAACAATTTACTTGGCATCACACAATACTTACTTATAACACAGAAGAAGAACTTTTGTTTTTAATTAAAAGTATAGACCCCGATATACGATTTTTAGGTAATGATTATGTTGGTAAAGATTATACAGGTAGAGAATTAGATATACCAGTTCATTGGATAGACCGTTCACATGGATGGAGTACAACAAAATTTAAACAAGCAATTGCAGATTCGTTATGAAATTAGGAGTTTGTGTACCATATAGAAATAGAGAAGCTCACTTAAAAGAGTTTGTACCAAGAGTTGGTAAATATCTTGAAGAACAAGGTATAGAATATTGTATATACTTTGGCCACCAAGTTGATGATAAACTATTCAACAGAGGTGCGATGAAAAACATTGCAGCAAAACATGCATTTGAGGATGGGTGTGATTACATAGTTTGGCATGATATTGATATGATACCTGAAGAAGGTGGAGGAGCGGATTACAGCTTTCCAAAAGATAATCCAAGACACATAGCTACCCAAATATCTCAAATGAATTATCAATTAAAGTATGAGGAATACTTTGGTGGTGCAGTTTTATTCTCAAAAGAACAAGTTGAAAAAACTAATGGATATTCCAATGATTATTGGGATTGGGGTATGGAAGATGATGATTTATTTTGGAGATGTGTTCTTGAAGGGTATGCAAAAGAAACTTTTTTAGACTATGATGGAAAACAAAAAGGATTTCTAAGATTTGATGGTTTTAGTTCTCATGTCCATATTCCATGTACTAGAAAGTTGAGAAATCTAACATCTCGTTCACATACAATATCAGTACTTGTTAGAGCCCAACAACAAGAAGATAAAGTTCCGATTTGGCTAGTTGGTGATGCTGAAAGACAATTTATAGAATTTCCAATTCTTCGTAGACCGGGATATGACTATGGTTTGTCATATAATAATTCACGAGCATATACCGCACAACTTTGGAACAATCAGAGAGAACATCTTTATCAATGGATGAAACGATATGAAAATATGTGGACTTGGATTACCATGGTTGTTGATGATAATAAAGTTCATTTTTACATGAATGGCAAAGAATCAGATGCTCGTTGGGGAACTGGTACACACTCTCCATTAGAATTTGAAGGTACGTTAAAGAGATATGGTAACATCGACTATTATTTAGGAACAACCACATCAGTCCCTATTGATAATGTCCAGCGATGGTTTAAAGGAGATATTGCAGATGTAAGAATGTGGAATCGAGCACTAAGTGCAGAAGATGTTAGGGAAATATCAAAAACCATTGTAGATGATAGTTTAGTACTTCACTATGATTTTTCAGATGGAACTGCAATTGATAAAAGTGGTCATGATAATAATGGAGATGTATATGATTGTGAATTTTTACAAGAAGATATTATGATTTCAAATCCAATGATTCCACATCGAGTAGATGGTAAACTAAAATGTCTTGAACATGAAGATGAGGGATTATTTGAAACTGATGGTGGTATCATGAAGTGGAAAAAAGGAGAAACTACTGCTAGAAACGAAAGAAGATTTGTTCACGAAATGCAACAAGGTAAATGGGATTATAAATCAGATGGAATAAACTCACTTAAATACGAATTAGTCAGTATTGAAGAAATAAATTCAAAAGCTAAGTTTATAAATGTTACTTTATGAGTAAATTAGAAGAGGTTAAAAATAAATTAAATAAAGTTGGCTGTGGATTTTGTTTGGCTAAATGGACACAAGTAACTATGCATTTAGGTATAGGCATGACTCATTCGTGTCACCACCCTTCTCCCCATAAAATACCTCTTAGAGAAATACAGAGAAATCCATCTGCCCTTCACAATACTCGATTTAAAAAAATAAAAAGAAGAGAAATGCTTTCTGGTAAAAGACCAGATGAATGTAACTATTGTTGGAATGTAGAAGATAATTCTAACTCATTTTCAGATAGAATATTTAAATCATCCGAACCTTGGTCTTTATCTGAATATGATAAAATAAAAGATTCAAATTGGAAAACTGATTTTAATCCGAAATATGTAGAGGTATCTTTTTCAAATACTTGTAATTTTAAATGTGCATATTGTGGCCCTCAATATTCCTCAAAATGGGTAGAAGAAATTGAAGAACATGGGCCATATAATACCTCTACTAATTATAATCAAATAGATTCATTACGAGAAAAGGGTGAAATGCCATATAAAAAATCAGAACATAACCCCTATGTAGATGCGTTTTGGGAATGGTGGCCCGATTTATATAAAGATTTACATACTTTTAGAATAACTGGTGGAGAACCATTACTTTCTAAAGATACATTTAAGGTATTAGAATATATTCAAGAAAATTGGGAACAAAATCCAAATTTATCTTTAGCAATCAATACCAATATGAATGTACCTGAAAAGTTGATGAATCGTTTTATTGAATTGTGTCAAGATTTATCAAACAACAATAAGGTACGAGAACTAATTATCTTCACATCAGTAGAAGGAACTGATAAACAAGCAGAATATACTCGTTTTGGATTGAATTACGAAACCTTTTGGAACAATGTGGATATATTCCTTACAAAACTACCAAAGGTGACTGTAAACATCATGGCAACCTTTAACGCATTATCAGTATTCACTTATAGTGATTTAATTGATAGAGTTTTTGAGATGAAAAAGAAACATCAAAACAATGAAAGATATTGGGTATCTGCAATCCAGCTTGATACCGCTTATTTAAGATGGCCATCTCATCTATCAGTTAAAATTTTAGATGATGAGCATAAAGAACTTATTTTAGAATCTGCTAAAAAAGCATTATATTATGGAATCAAAGAATTTACTCACGATAATTATGGGTTTTCTAATGTAGAAATTCAAAAAATAAAAAGAATATATGATTACTCAATTGGTAACTCATTATTTGATATTGAAAAAAATAAAAAAGATTTCATTAAGTTTGTGGATGAACTTGATAAACGAAGAGGAACTGAATTTATAAATACATTTCCACAATTAAAAGAATTTTATGTTAGAAATAAGAAAGGGCAATCCTTGGATATTTTGGCCAAGTAGTATATGTGATAGTTTACCAGAAAACCCCGCAGATAAGTTTTTAAATGGTAAGTATTCTTATAGTATTGATTTATCATTTACTTTGTTAGATGATTCTGCTATTAAAAAAACAATTTTTTGTATTTTACCCAAATATACTGGTATTGATATTGATAAAGATTGTATAACTTTATTGGTTGGTTATTCTAATGAAACCAAAACACATATATTACCCTCTGTAATATATCCTTATAAAAAAACTAATATAATATTTGACTATATTTATAGTGAGAAGTTATCTATCACTATTAATGGTATTTTAACAAAAGAAATATTATTAACAGAACCACTTGGATTTGATGAAAATCCACATATAATTTTTGGAGCAGGTAACTTTCCAAAAAATGGATTTAATTTAAACTACACAGATTTAGAGCTACATCAATTTAAATTAAGTGTAGATGGTGAATTAGTTTCACATCATGATTTTGAAGAATTTATTTTTGATAAATCAGTTGATAAAACAAAAAATTGTAATTTTATACATAAACTTTAGTTATGGGAAGCGTATTCGGAAAAAAAGAAAACGAAACATTTCAACAATATAGAGAACGTTCTATAAATTCAATCTCAAAATCATTTTGTGGTGCTAAATGGTACAACGCTACTATTTGGTTGGGAAATGGAACAACTGCAAGTTGTCATCACCCACCTGCTCACAAAATACCTTTAGATGAGGTAGCTAAATCTTATAAAGCACTTCACAACACAACTTACAAAAAAGCAATTCGTAAAGAAATGTTAGATGGTATTCGTCCAAAAGAATGTGAGTATTGTTGGAAGATAGAAGATTTAGGAGATGACAAAGTGTCAGATAGAGTTTACAAATCTGTCATATATTCAGACCAAGAACTTATCGATGCTAAACAGAAATTTGGTGCATCTGAAGATGTTGATTTAAAAACTCTTGAAATTGCGTTTGACCCTAATTGTAACTTTGCTTGTTCGTATTGTAACGCTTCTTTCTCAACAACTTGGCAAAAAGATGTTAAAGTTCATGGGCCATATCAAAACTTAGTATCAGATGGAGCAGGAGCTTTTCAACACGATGGTGGACATGCAATGCCATATGGTAGAAAGAATGAAGGAAATCCTTATGTAGAAGCTTTTTGGAAATGGTGGAAATCTGAATTACAATATAGTTTGAGAGAACTTAGAGTAACTGGTGGCGAACCTTCAATGTCACCTGATTTTTGGAAGTTGATGGATTGGTGGAGAGATAACAAAGATTGTAATGTAGAATTTGCTGTTAACTCAAACTTAGGACAGAAAAAAGAATTATTAGATGCTCTTATTGATGCTTCCAAAAACGTAAAAAGTTTTAGTATCTATACTTCAAACGAAGCAACAGGATTACAGGCAGAATATATACGATATGGTTTAGATTGGCAAGTGTGGTTAGATAATATGAGAAGAGTAAACTCAGAAGGTAATATTTCTTCTGTAAACGTTATGATGACAATCAACGCTCTTTGTTTATTTTCAATCACAGAATTTATGGATGAAATGCTAAAACTAAAAGATGAATTTGGTCAACAAGCAGCTGTAATGTCATTTAACATTCTTCGTTTCCCATCGTTTCAATCAATTGTAACCTTACCAGAAAATATTAGATTAGAAAGAGCTGACCATATTGAAAAATGGTTAGAAAAAAATTGGAAAGGTGGTGCCATAGGTCTACTTGATATGGAAAGGGATGGTATTATTCGTATGATTGATTATATTAGAAGAATAGATACTGGTCATAGACACACATCATCAAAGGAAAGTAGAGAAAGAGATTGGAAATCTTTCTATTCTCAATACGATAGAAGAAGAAACTTAGATTTCTTAAAAGCTTTCCCAATGTTAAAAGAATGGTGGGATACTATCCCAGAAACAAATATAGAACAACTTAAAGGATTCATTGATGGTGATGATGCAAAATCAAATAGATATGTTGAAGAAACTCTTCAGAAAGCAAAAGAAGAAGGGTGGGTATTGAATCCACAATGGGCTAATCCTGGAGCACAAGATTACATTGAGCCCGATGATGAACAACAAGATGAAATGATTGATTTGGTTGAACAACTAAAAAAGGATTCAGATGAAAGACACGTAGGTGGGATTGCAGGAAATAAGTTAATATAATGGAATTTTTAGATTCTCCTTATTTTTGTGAATATATGTGGACTCATCTCTACAAAAGTCCAGATGATAACGTAAAATTGTGCTGTATAGATAAAGGAGATTCTCTTGGAAATCTACAAGAAAAAACATTAGAAGAAATTAGAAATGGTGATGTATATAAAAAAATAAGAAAAGATGTATTAGCTGGTAAAAAACTTGATAGATGTAAGATATGTCACGAACAAGAAGAAAAGGGAATTGGCAGTTACAGAAAAACCACTGCTTCTTTTAAAAATTATGATGAATACGCAAAACCTATTTTATTTTTAGATTATCGAGCAGATAATACTTGTAACCTGGCCTGTAAATCGTGTGGTAGTGGGTTTAGTACTAAATTAATAGATACCGATTTAAAATTAGGAATTATAACAGAATCAGAAGCATCTACTAAAAGATTATTTAGTAAAAAAAACAAAAAAGTATTAGAATACAAAGATGCTTTAAATAATATTGAAAACATATATTTTGCAGGAGGAGAACCGTTAGTAAATCAACAACATTGGGATATGTTAGATTATTTAAAAAATACAGATAGATTAAAAAACATTACACTATCATATAATACAAATCTAACAACATTGACTTTTAAAAACTATAAAGTAGAAGATTATTGGTATGATGTAGAAAGTATTGATGTCATGGCCAGTATAGATGGGTTTGATAAAGGATTTGAATATTTCAGAACTGGTGCAAAATGGAATACCATAGTAGATAATATGAAACGAGTTACTCGTATCAATAAAAACGCTTTAAGACTTTCTATAACAGTTGGTTGGATGAATTTAAAGAGTGTACTTGATTTATGTAAATTTGTATTAGAAAATAATATAATATCAAGTTATGAAAACATAGATTTAACGTATATGTATGGATGCGAAGGAGGAAAACTATCAGAAACTCCGTTGGAGATAAAAAACGAATTAATTGAAAATATAAATTTATTTTTAGATTATCTATCTAATCATAAAAAAATATATGAAGAAAATAATTTAAAATCTATATTAATTTCATTTATAAAAACAATAAACAATTCGGTTGATAATGATAATTCGTTTAAAAAATGGATTACTAAATTAAAAATAATAGATAAGCAATATAAAACTAATATAAATGAAATTTTAACATTTAAAAATCCAAATATAAATAACAGAATACAAAATACATATAACTCTATTGTAATATGAAAATACAACCAGTGTTTGATAAAGAATCCCAGTTGTTTGTTTGGGAAATTAGTGATATAAGTCTACCAATGGACATTGATAATAAATTATCTAATATTGAGTGGATATCGTATTACGCAAACATTGAAGAAAATTCTGCTCGTAGATATATTGGAAATGATATTGGTATAGGTAACTATACAGATACCGCATTATTAGAAATTAAAAATCATTTAGTAAATGATATTTTTTATGAAAATATTCACCAAGCATGGCCAGATGATTATTTAAAAAACTATGACATCCCAAAAAACACTCATTCTATTATAAAAGATATACCAAATACAGATATGGGAGAACATTGGGATAATTTTTTAATATATGGGGTATTTATATTTAATCTAAAGGACAATCCAAACGCTAGAACCGCCTATTATGATTTTAAAACAGAAACTTTACTTTACGAAGGCCCCACAAAAAAGGGAACAGGTATTTTTCATTTAAATTCAGCTGCTTGTTTACATAGTGGTTATAATAAAGGTAATGAAGATAGAATAATATCAATGACAGTATTGTCTGTAAAAAATTAAAAAATGAAAATAAAACCATCAGAAGGAAATAAAACATTTTGTATGGCCCCTTGGTCACACACCTACCTTTCACCACAAAGTGAAAGGAGATTATGTTGTGCTTCAAGAGAAAAGGCCGAGTGGGCAACACAATATATTGATGGTGATGCTGCAGATGAGGGTTCTGTTTACAATCCGGGTACATTAAAAGACCATTGGAACTCAGAATACATGAAAGGTATTCGTAGAGATTTGATGGCAGGTAAAGAAATACCACAATGTGCAGTTTGTAATGATAAACTTTTAAACATATCCATTTATAGAGATTATTTTACCAAAACTCTTTTTCCAAATAAAGTAGATGAGGCATTTGAAAAAACAAGAGATGATGGATATACAGAAATGCCACCAATATCTTTTGATTATCGTATAAAAAACCTTTGTAACTTTAAATGTAGAATGTGTGGTGACCAATTATCATCTTCATGGGAAGCAGAACGAAGAGCGATGGGTGATTATGATATGGAAGGTAACGCTGATTTTTGGGCTAGAAAAGAAAACAAACCAGCAATAGAAAAATTTCAAGCAGAAGTAGCAGAAGCAGAATTATGGGAGGCTGTTAAGAATGGAACAATAGAAGAAATCTATTGGGTAGGTGGTGAACCACTAATGTGGGAAATTCATTGGGAGATTATGGAGTATCTTGTTGAAAACGATTTAGCTAAAAACGTTTGGGTAAGATATAATAGTAATTTTAGTAGAACAACTTACAAACATTGGGATTTGAAAGAAATGCTACCACACTTCAAAATGGTTCAGATTTGTGCATCTATTGATGGTGTGGGTGAAAATGTAGAATATGTAAGACATGGTATAAAGTGGGATAGTTGGATTCAGAATTTTAAAGATTACACTTTCTTAAACGAAAAATATGGTGATTATGGAATTGCATTTGATTTAACCATAACCACACCTGGTCTTTTCTGTTTAAAAGAAATGTTAGATTTGGCTTTAGAACTCGATGTACATACATTGATTAAAACAACATTTGCTTTTGATAGTTCTATTATGATGTGCCCACAAGTTTTACCACGAGATTTATATGATGAAGTACTTGATGATTTGTTAGAGTATGTAACCCCCAAAGTTCAAAATACAAAATACTCTTATTGGATTGATTGTTTAGTAGATTTAAAAAATAGACAAGTTTTTTCAGAACAATACCCCGATTGGGAAGAAGGTTTGAAAAATGGTAAAAGAAGATTACAAAGAGTAGATAAGTGGAGAAAGAATGAAGGCGTAATTGAAAAAATTTATGCACAAAATCCAAAAGTATTAGAATGGTGGAATTCTGTTGATTTATCTCAAACACCTGAAATACCAACTAACATAATATGATAGCACCAGGAGAAGAATATAGAAAAAAATCATTTTGTGTACTACCCTTTACACATTTAGCAACCCATCCGATTGGTACAGTTACTCCTTGTTGTGTTACTGATATGACAAATGGTGTAAGTACTGCTGCAAATGAACATGGCCATCATCTTTTCCTATCAAAAGATTCTTTAGAAGATATATCTAACTCAAATAAATTTAAAGAAGTTAGAAAACAAATGTTAAATGGTGAATTTCCTTCTGTTTGTGAAAAATGTTACAAATACGATAGAAGTGGAGTTCATTCCAAAAGAATGGAATCTAATCTTAAATTTGCACATTTAATTGATGAATGTTTTAAAAATGTTAATGAAGATGGTTCTCTAAAAAACGTAAATTACAAATATGTTGAACTTAGATTAGGTACAGTATGTAACTTAAAATGTACAACTTGTAATCCATTTTCATCAAACAGATGGCATCAAGATTTACCTGCATTTAAAGGAACCGAATTTGAAAGAGATTATTTTAGAAATGATATAAAAACTGAGTGGTATCGTGATTACGATTTTTATGATGAGTTATATACACGATGTGATGGTTTAGAAGAAGTTTGGATTAATGGGGGAGAACCTACGTTAATCAGAGAACATGGATATTTCTTAGATAAGTTTGTTAAAGATGGTAGAAGTAAAGATATAGATTTACATTATAGTTTAAATTGTACTCAATTTCCAGACCATTTTATTGAACTTTGGAAAAACTTTAGAAAAGTAAGAATACACTTATCAATTGATGATTTGGAAGATAGAAATCATTATGTAAGATTCCCTGCAGATTGGAATCAAATATTTGAATCATTCCAAAAGATTATAAAATATAAAGATGTATTTGATTTAGAAGTTTGTCAAACCGTATCTGCATTAAACGTACATCGTATCAATGATTTTAAGAAATGGGTAGACAGTTATGAATTGATAATTGCACATAACTTTGTACATTGGCCAGAACATATGCATGTTTCATTGATACCAGATGAAATGAAAGAAGAAATTAAAAATAATATAGGTTCTCTTGCTCCACATGAAAAAGATAGATTAATCATGGAACTTGATAAACCAAAAAATCAAGAAATGGAAAAGAGATTTTATAAATTCATAAATCTTTTAGATAAACAAAGAAAAGTTTATATTGGAGATTATTTAACTGAGTGGGATGAATATTTTAAGGAACTAATATGAAATATATTTGTACAGTACCATGGGTTGGGTTTTCAAATGACCCCGATGGTAGAATTCGAGCATGTTGTATATCAAAAGACCACGTTACTAAAGAAGATGGTACTCCATACTATACTCAAAATGATAATATAAAAGATATATTTCATAGTAAGTACATGAACGATTTACGACAAGATTTCTTAGATGGTAAACAACCAGCTAATTGTTCTGTTTGTTGGAAAGACGAAGAAAATGGATATACATCAAAAAGACAACATTATAATCAAATTATAAAAGAATATCTTGGTGAATTCGCTAGTCCAGAGGTAATAACTTCTCAAGTTTCTGAATATCCTTTTGATTTTCAAGTAATTTTAACAAACGCATGTAATTTAAAATGTAGAAGTTGTGGTAGTTCACATAGTACAGAGTGGTACAAAGAACTAAAAACTATGCCAGATGAAGATGTTCATGGGATTAGAAATTATCTATACCCATTACCACATGGTCAAGCGGGAGATAGAAATGGTGAATTCATTTCATCAATGGAAGATTGGTTACCTTTTGTTAAACGAATTGAAATAGTTGGTGGTGAACCATTTTATACGAAGAATTGGGAAAATGCTTGGAATTATATGATTGACCAGAAAAAATCAAAAGATATAATTTTAAATATGTCTACAAACGCAACAATATGTAATGAACCCCTTGTTAGAAGAATAGCAGAAAATTTCAAAAAAGTAGGAATTGGTTTAAGTGTGGATGGAATGGGTAAAACATTTGAATATTTAAGAAAAAATGCGAATTGGGATGATGTAGAAAAAAATATTTTAAATTTTAATAAAATATATGATGATTATAAACAAAATCAAAAAATATTTTTTAACTATACCTATACAACCTCTTGGATAAATGCATGGGAACTTCCTGAATTTTATGATTGGGTTAAAGAAAACACACCTAATTTTAGATTATGGCCAAATATAATCCACTCACCTGAGCATATGTGTATGTATATGTTACCAAAAGATGTTAAGGATAATATTAAGAAAAAATGGTTATCATATGAAGGGTGGGGTAGACATCAAACTGATATAGAAGGAATGCTATCATTTATGTATTCTAAACAACCATCTGATACTGAACTAAAAGAGGTATATAGGAGATTTACAATTTTAGATAAATATAGAAAAGAATCTACCTTTGACGTTGTTAAGGAGTTTTATCCTGAATTAGAAAAATATTTTAATGAGTAAAGAACAAGCATTAAAATCTAAATCATTTTGTTCAGCACCATGGACAGCGGTATATCAAGCACCAAATGGAGATATATCTCCTTGTTGTATATGGAAAGGAAGCCTGGGTAATGCAAATAATGAAAATTTAGATGATATATTTAGTTCGGATAAAGTAAAAAAAATAAAAAAAAATATGCTGACTGGAAAAACTATTCCAGAATGCGAATATTGTACATCTCTCGAAAAAAAATCAGGTTCAGATTCAAATAGATTATTTTTTAATAATCATTTTATTGATAAAATTGATTGGGAAACCTCCCGTACAAAATTTTTATATTGGGATTTAAGAATATCAAACTTATGTAACTTTAAATGTAGAATGTGTTCTCACGAATGTAGTTCAGAATGGTATGATGACCTAAAAGTACTTGGTAAAGAGCCTATTAGTAAAATAATAAAAATAGATGATAAATCTAATTTTTGGAAACAAATACAACTTCATTATGAATATGTAGAATCTGTATATTTTGCAGGAGCTGAACCTTTTATGAATGAACACCATTATACAATATTAGAGGATTTAGCTAGTAAAAAACTATTTAATACAAAAATAATAGTAAATACCAATGCATCCATAAACTATTGGAAAAAGAAAAAAATATTAGATTATTATAGACCATTTAATAAAGTTGTGTTTGGATTTAGTATAGATGGTTCTTATGAATTGGGAGAATATATTAGAAAAGGATTAGATTATAAAAAATGGAAAGAAAATATTAAAGAATATGTTGATTATATATCCGAACGAGATAGCTGGGATATTGGCTATGTTTTTCAATTTACATTTGGAGTAGCAAATGTTCATAATATTATTCCTTTTATAACTGATTTATTAAATGATAAATTGATAACAAAATTTTGTCAATTTAAATTTCAACCAATTGTAGAACCAATTGAACAATCTGTAAAATCATTACCCCCTATTATTTTTAAAAATTTTAAAAATGATGCAGAAAACTTAAAATCATTATTACAAATTCATGGATTAGATGAACGAACAATCGAACCAATACAACATGAAATTGATAAGGTGATACGTTATATAGAAAATACTCCTTTTGAAAAAAAATATCTAAAAGATTTTTATAAAAATCAAGAAATATTAGATAAAGTCAGGGGAGAACGCATATATGATATTATACCAGATTATAAAAAACTATTAGAAAATAATAAGTCAATTATATAAATGAGCAAAGAAAAGGCATTAAAATCTAAATCATTTTGTTCGGCATTATGGACATCGGTTTATCAAAGTCCAGATGGTATGGTATCTCCATGCTGTGTTTTTAAAACACCAATAGGTAATGTTAATGATGATAGTTTAAAGGATATTTTTAGTTCACCTTATATAAAAAAACTTAGAAAAAAAATGTTGGATGGTGAACACATATCTCAATGTGAGTGGTGTAACTCAATCGAAGAAACAACCGGTGATGAATCATCAAGAACTTTTTTTAATAAAAATTTTACTGATTACATTGATTGGGAATCTGATGAAAGTAAACTTTATCATTGGGATTTGCGTTTATCTAATTTATGTACATTTAAATGCAGAATGTGTTCCCATGGTCTTAGTTCAGAATGGTATGATGATTGGAAAAAAATAAACAAGGGATATAATGAACCACGAATATTAAAAATAGATGATAAATCTAAATTTTATGAAGAACTTGAACAAAACTACAAATATGTAAAATCTATATATTTTGCAGGTGGAGAGCCCTTTATAAATGAATATCATTTTAAGATACTACAAGATTTAATTGATAAAGGATTATCTAAAGAAGTTGCGTTATATGTTAATACAAACCTATCAACCATTCACTATAAAAAAAGACACATATTAGAGTACTATAAAGAATTTGAAAAAGTAGAATTTGGATTTAGTATAGATGGTTCTTACAAATTAGGAGAATATATTAGAAAAGGATTAGATTATAAAAAATGGAAAGAAAATGTAAAGCAGTTTGCAGATTATGTTAAAGAAAACAATTCGAAAAAAAATAAAAAATATTTATTTCAATTTGCATATGGTATAACAAATTATGAAAACATATTTGATTTTATAAATGATTTAATCGATAGTAATTTGGTAAATGAATATTGCACTTTTAATTTCCAAGCAATACAATATCCTGAAGAACAGTCAATAAAGGCTTTGCCAGTTGAAATACGAGAAAAATATAAAAATAATTTAAATGAATTTCTATTATCAATAAAACCAAAAATAAACTATGATGTATTCTACAATTTAAAACATCAATTAAATTTAATAGAGTTACATTCTAAAAATGAAATATTTGATGAAAGATTATTAAAATTATTTTATAAAAAACAAAAAAGCCTAGATGAAATCCGAGGAGAGAACATATTCGAGATAATTTCAGATTATAGAATATATATAACAAACGATAATGTTTCTAAGATAGACACACCTAATAATGAAAAACTCATATAATTTAGAGGAATTAAAAAAATCAGATTCATTCTGTATCGCACCTTGGATGACTTCTCATACTTGGCCAGATGGTAGAGTCTTTCCATGTTGTTTATATAATACAGACCCTGCTGATTATGATAAATCAGACCCACTACTCCCTCCATTTGGTAATGTAAACGAATCTGAATTAAAAGATGTTTGGAATTCTCCAAAATATAAAGAAATGAGAACACAGATGTTAGATGGTAAAAAACCAATAGGATGTTCTCGTTGTTATCACTTAGAAGATAATGGAGGATTATCATATAGACAAAAATTTACAAAAGATTTTTCTCATACCTTTGAATTGGTAAATCATACAAAAGAAGATGGTCATTTAGATGAAATGAAATTATATTCGTGGGATTTTAGAATATCTAATTTTTGTAATTTTAAATGTAGAAGTTGTGGAGTTGATTTATCATCATCTTGGTATTCAGACCAACTTGCTTTATTTCCTGAAGAGGCACAGTTTAGAAAAAAAGGATTAATTAGTGTTACTGATAAATCATCATTTATGGATATGTTACATCCACATTATGAATTTGTAGAAGAAATTTATTTTGCAGGAGGTGAACCTCTTATAATGCCCGAACACTATGAAATACTCGATAAACTAATTGAATTAAATAGAACAAATACTCGTATTAGATATTCAACTAACTTTTCTAAATTAAAATTTGGAAAAAGAAATGTATTTGATATGTGGAGAAAGTTTGATTCCCTTTCTTTATATGTTAGTGTTGATGGTGTTGGTTCAATTGGAGAATATGTTAGAAAAGGATATAATCATGATGAATTTGTATCAAATATAAAATCATTCTTAGATTCAGACGTTGGATTCCATGAATTTGGATATATGGTAACTTATGGTTCTTTAAATTATTTACATTTATTTGATATGGTTATTGAATTTATAAATCAAGGTATTTTAGATAAAACGGTTCATCCAAAACAAATAACCATGACGTTTGTACCAATAACACAACCATCCTATTATAATTGTCAATTTTTACCAACATGGGTGAAAAACAAATTCAAAAAAAGATTAGATAAATTTGAAAATGAACTTATTCAATTAGAGTGTGGAGAATATTTTATTTCAGAAATGATGACTAAGTTTAAAAATATATATGATAGAAGTATATCTGCTAATTTTGATTTAAGTGAAATGGAAAAGTTAAAATCATTTACTAACAAATTAGATAAAATTAGGAGTGAAAAATTTGAAGTAACTTTTAATGAGTTATATGGTAATATAGATAATTTATTAAAAGATGAAGAATAAAACTAATCTTAAAGATTTTGTTTGTTGGTTTCCATTTGGGTTTACTGAAATAACACACGAACGCCAAACACTATGTTGTTCTGGTTGGTTAACCAAGGATATTGGTTCTAATAAGAATTTAAAACATAATTGGGATAGTAAAACAGCAAATGATATTAGGGAATCTGTATTAGATGGTTCATTTAAATATTGCAAAAAAGATACTTGTCCATTTCTTAGTACAGTTATAAATTCTGGTGTAGAAACCGGCCCTATTTTGAGTAAAAAAAGATTAGGTATTGAAAAGGTAAATACGTTAGATGAATATAAAAAACACCATCCACTAAAAGATACAGATGCAACCTTTGGATATCCAGATACACCTAGACAATTTAAAGTTGTTTGGGATTCAACTTGTAATTTGGCCTGTCCATCTTGTAGAAAAGATTTTATAAAAAATTCTGCAGAAAATACAGTAAACACCGAAGATATTATTAAAGATATTATTACTCATTATGGTAGTGGAGTACATACAATGATGATGAGTGGATATGGAGACCCATTTTATAGTACAGGTCTTTTTAATTTTTTACAAACTATAAAAAAAGATGAGTGGCCAAAATTAGAAAACATACATCTTCATACAAATGCAATGTTATGGAATAAACGTAATTGGGATATTATAAAAAACTCACACCAATGGATTAATTCTGCAGAAATATCAATTGATGCCGCAACAAAAGAAACATATGAAATTGTTCGAAGAGGTGGTAAGTGGGATTTACTTTTAAAAAACTTAGAGTTTATAAGTACACTTGGTTTAAGAGAAATTACGTTTTCTTATGTAGTTCAAAAACAAAACTATAAAGAGATGATAGATTTCTATAAATTAATAAAAGAAATATTTAAAGATAGTAGTATTAATATTTTATTTTACTATTACAAGATATTGGATTGGGGTGTGATGGATGCTTCTGATTATGAAGAAGCAGCTATATGGAAAGATACACATTCAGAATATAAAGATTTTCAAAAAGAGGTTTCTGAATTCATAAAAATACACGATGAATCAGTATCTCACAGTTTATGGGAATATGCGAAACAGGACAGTTTATTATAAAGAAAGACCTCTGGATGATTATCATTTCTATAATGGTAAATTATTTGATAAGGTTAGAATAGTACAATATCCTTCTTATTTTGAAGGTGGGTCTAAAACAACATTATCTTATGATTCGTTTAATCATAATAAACTTATTCCTGCAACCGAACAAACTGATGGTATTTCCTTTAAAAAAGACCTAGTAGTTGATTTAAAAAAAAATACAATTGATGGTATTTTTTTAGATAACTTTTATAACTTAATATACTGTGTAAAAGGTTACCTATTTTTAAATGTTACAAACATGACACCTGGTACAAATAATTATTTAGAAAGCGAATCTTTCATACTATCACCCGAAAGTTCAATACAAGTTTTAATCCCACCCTTTTATGGATTTTCTTATAAATCTTTAAGCGATTCTATAATTATAGATAAACTAGCATTTAAATCAGAAGAAACTTTTTTACAAAAAAAAATAGATATTAATCAAATAAAAATAGAATGGCCATGAGAATAATTAAATTTATACAAGATTATTTTAAAAAAAGAAAACAAAATAAGATTTATAAAAAACGATTAGAAGAACTTCGTAAGAGAGACCCATTCATTTACAAAAATCACTAAACTTTTTACTGTTTATATTTATATACTGATAAGGTATATACTAATATGAGTGAACTTTCAAAATATCTCGTAGAGCAAATTCTACTTGAGGATGATAATCCTATTAAAAAAACCGTAGTAATATATGTGGGTAGGTTTCAACCATTCCACAAAGGACATTATGGTACTTACTCACACCTCGTAAAGAAGTTTGGTAAGGATAATGTATTTATTGGAACATCTGACAAAGTTGAAAAACCAAAATCACCTTTTAACTTCAAAGAAAAGGTAAAGATTATGACAACGATGTTTGGTATTCCATCAAACAAAATTCATAAAGTAAAAAACCCTTACAAACCTACCGAAATACTTAAAAAGTTTGATGAAGAAACAACTGCATTCGTAACTGTTGTTGGTATGAAAGATAAAAACCGATTAGGTGGTAAATACTTCCAACCTTGGAAGGGAGAACCAACAGTTGGTTATAGAGATGGTGGGTACGTTTATGCTGCACCCTCAAGTGGAGGTGGTATAAGTGGAACTGAAACTCGTAATGGGTTATCAGTTGGTTCGGACGAACAAAAACAAGACTTCTTTAAGAATCGTGCATATGGAAAGTTCAATGCAACGATTTTTAAGATGATTACTGATAAACTTAATGAAAGTATCGAGATTCCTAAAGAAGTAATTGAAGAATGGCTCATCAATGAAAGTTCCAACTTAGGTGGGAACGCTGGAAGTGATGTAGATGATGGACCAAACTTCTTTGTACCAAATTACGATGTATTCCAACGAGTATCTGCAAAAAGAGCAGCTAAGATTGGATATGAAGTGGTAAACATGATTACTTCAAAAGAAATTGAAGATTATTATGACCACCCAACTTATCCTGATGGACCTGTTAAAGCAGTTTCCTTCTTTCCTGCAGGTGTTATTGGTAATTTATCAGCAAACAACCAAGTTGATATCTATTCAAGTGGTGCATACTCACAATGGTTTAAACACGCAACTCGTAAAGCAGCTTTAGCAGGATATCAATTAGTAAATTCTCTTGCTTCCAAAGAAGATATTGCCCAAGATAAAAAAGTTGCAGGTGATGGAGCAAAGGGTGATAAAGAATTAAAGGATGAATTCGAAAAATCAATAAACGAAGCAATTCAATTACCAGTAGAAATTGGCGATACAATCTTAACTGGTAGATTTAAGAACAAAAAGGTAGTTGTTAAATCAATTGGTAAGGATGAACATGGTATGCCAACCATCAATGGTAAAAAAGTAGTAACTTTCAGATTGATGAAAGAAGGATTCG
>Ga0255765_1000949_pt1 | contig 37717 bp, 32 predicted proteins | sample 041ome_8_FD_179965 | JGI IMG/M metagenome (GOLD analysis project Ga0255765, IMG submission 179965) | Coastal salt marsh microbial communities from the Groves Creek Marsh, Skidaway Island, Georgia - 041407BS metaG (version 2) | ecosystem: Environmental > Aquatic > Marine > Intertidal zone > Salt...
TAAATTGAAAAGAAAACCCATAGCGCAAATTGACAAGACCAGAGTTGGGAATCAAATTGGTCTTCCAAGACCAACCCAATTCTACAAAATAAGATTTTACAAATTCATAGGGTGTGTTTTCAAGGTCCGTGTTTTCTTCAAGAAGATTATTGAGCCCTACAGCAAAGACCAAATCATTGGAAACATAATTGCGATGTTCGCGATTTCTTCTAGTGTAGTAAGAAATAGGACTGGACTCTGAACTTTCACTCTCTTTTTTATCGATGGTGGTATCTTGATAGTAAACAGTTTCAAGTTCTAAAAGTTCTTGTTCAATTTCAAGTGCAGTTTCTTCTGCGTATTTTAATTTTAAACTGTCCGCTTCAGTTTCTGAAATTCCTTGAGTGAGAAGCGATTCATTAACCTCTTTAATTTTTGACTTTAGGCGCTGACGTGCATTCTGTTGAATTAGCTCTTTTTGGTCTGAAAATTGTTCTTTGAGATATTGCTCACGGGCTTGTTGTGCAAAACTGGAAAGACTGAAAAATAAGGTGGCTAGTACCAAGTGGGTTTGCAATGATTTCATCACTTTTGGTTTTTAATTAAAACGGTTAAAATTTCTTCTTGAATTTCTTTTTGGGTAGGAGCGGTTGGGATTTCGATTTTGATTGTAGATTTCTCCCGCGATGGTTCTTGTGGCAATGACACTTTTTGGTTTTCCTAAGATGCCAATGCTTCCTCCCATGGAAACATGGGCTTGGACTTGCGTATCCGAAAAAACTCCAACTTCACCGCCTGCAAAGACACTTACTTGGGTTCTGTCAGATTTTAAGTTCTGAGCCTCACAGATGCCTCCAGTACTTACCTTCAATATATGCTCATCCGTTTCTCCACTTAAAAAAACCATAGCTCCAGTGCGAACTTTAGTCACGAGATATTCCGTTTCTATGGTACCCTTAAACTGAGAGCCCTCGTGCGCCTTTAGTAAGAACTTGCTTTGAGTAAGAGGAGCTTCGGTTTGAATAACCGCTCCCTGGTGAAGTTTTAAGACCTGAAGTGGACTCTTGTAATACAAATCCACATATGCATTGCGGTAATTAAAAAGTTCTCCTATACGCATCCTCAGTTTCAACGTATTTCCTTTTTGTTTTAAAAGAATTCCGCCATATCGATCTCCATAAATGATTGCTTTATTCTCATCGGAGGGAATTAGATTGACAAAAATGCCCGAATATACTTTCAGTTGAGTAAAGTCATATAGGCGCTCTTTTTTTGGAATATTGAAAGGATCATCTTGAGCATTTATAGAGATCGTTTGAATGAAGAATAGTAGTATAAAAGAAAAGAGAGTACGTTTCATTTTTGTTATGTTAAGGTTTGTTTTCATTTGTGGCTACACTTACTTTAGAATATCCACTTCGGATAAAGTCTATAATTTTGGTTTTAAGTTGAATTTCTGAGTAGATTTCTTCTTCCACAGAAACTAGAAGCTCAAGGGCTTTTATTTTTTGGATCTTGTTTTTAAGCTTAGAAGTTTTTAGATTTTCATAGGCAATCTCAAGAAGCGCTTCCGTTTCCAATTGCAGTAAACTGTCTTGAAAGATCATTTTTTTGGGGCTGCTTGGGACGCTAAGGCGATTAAAATGAGAAGAGTGAAGAGGAGTGATGGTGGGGACAAAACTGAAGGCAATTCCACTAGACTTAAATGGAAGTTGCAGTGTTGATTGTATTTCCCTAGTGTTTTCAGCAACAGACTCTTGGCTTTCGGACTGTTTTTTCAAGGGAGCAGGTTGGGTAACCACAGGAAGTGGGGTTGGAATGAGATTTTCTACAGTTCGTTTTTGGAAAGAAAACCGCAACCCTATGAATAGCAATAACACCCCAGCAATAGATAAACTCAAAGCATAAATCTTTCTTTTGTTGAAGGGTTTACTAGGAAGTTGACCTTCTATTTGTTCCCAAACCCTTTTCGATGGACTCATATTACGGGACTCCAAAAGTGCTTTTATTTGCTTTTCAACTTTGTGCTCTTTCATTTTTTTTTAGGTAATACGTTTTTATTTTTTCTTGTAAGGTCTTCCTAGCTCTAGAAAGTGTTCCTTTTGAAGTACCCAAAGGAATATTTAATTGTGTTCCAATTTCTTGATGGGAATATCCCTCAATGGCATAAAGGATAAAAATTACTTTTTGGCTTTCTGGTAATTGGTCAATCCATAGCTGAACCTCTTCTACGGAAAAATCCAATTGAAAGGACTTAATTTCTTCAGTTTGATAAGAGTTTTCTTCATCAACAAAAATCAATTGATTTTTAGAACGTATAAAACCTAAACATTCATTCACCATAATTTTACGCAACCACCCTGGAAATTTTTTAAAATCATTCAATTGAGGTAATCGGGTAAATGCTTTTAAAAACCCGCCCATTAGGACATCTTCAGCATGGTGTAAGTCGCGAATGTAATACCTGCATACACTGAGCATTTTAGAGGCATATTTTTGATATAATTCCTCTTGAGCCCTTCGATTTTGCATTGAAGCACTTCGAATCAACTCGGATTCATTAGAATATAGGTTGCGAACTTTCAAGATTTTTTACGTTTCTCTATTTAAATAGATGCAAAAAGAATCATTGGGGTTACAATTAAAATGATTTTTTTTAAAATTTACTTCATCTTAGTAATTTCAAAAAGATAGCGAAAGTGATTTCTTTCTTTGACAGTACCCGTTTTAGCTCTTTTCTTTGCTTCTTTGTGCAAGTTATTTTGAAGCGCTTTTAAAGAGGCTTTTAAGCGCGGATTTAATTTCTTCTCTTCTGAAAGCATTTTAATGTGTTCCGCAAAACGAATTTGGAGTACCATTCTGGAATCATCCAAAGGGGTTTTAGAATCGATTATACTAGAGTAAATTTCCTCTAGGAGCGCGTCGGGAGAAAGTCCCACCCCCTCGAGTGTCAATCCAGCAGAGAGCATCCTATTGAGCCTCACTACGCTTAAAATTTGATATAAGGCACTGTATTGAATGTTTTGCAATCGTTCCAAACCTCCCTCTTTTTTGATTTTTGAAATCAATTCAGGATCTACCAGCCAATTTTGTGTACTCCAAAGGTGTTCGTCTAGAAAACTTAGAGCTTTTCGCTGTTCTGAAGCAGCAACATTTTTATAGGGAGTATTTTGTTGTCCTTTGAACATTAAGGTTTCATTTATTCCACCAATCATTTTGACCACATGATAGACATAACGTCTATATACTCCTAGAAGTTCATTGTACAATTCGTTCAAGTCCTCATAAGACTGTCCTTCAGAGGTTGTCCATTCTTCAAGATTTTGTGCTACTATTTTTAAATTTTTTAGTCCGTATTTACTTGCTTTTACTGGATCATCACCTATGTTTTCGGTTTGTGTATCAGGATCATTCCCCCCAGATCCGAACATAAAAATTGGATTCATACTTTTTTCATCTACCATTTTTTTCAAGGAAACTTTTTCCGTTTCAGAAGTTTCCCCGATGTAATAGCGATAGCCCCATTCGATGGCATAATCGTCGTAAGGGCCCAATTGACGTACAAAGCGGATGTTTTCATCACCTGGCTGAGCTATATAGTTGTACCGTGCATAGTCCATGATGGTGGTAGCAATTCCCATTTTTTGGGTAAAACTACCTGATCGAAGAGAATCTACAGAATAAGCAGCACTAGCTTTCATATTATGTGGAAGCCCAAGCGCATGACCGATTTCATGAGATATGACGCGGCGCATCATTTCTCCAATTTCTTCTTCAGAAGTATTTAGTGTTCTCGCTTTGGGATTGGCTGCTCCGGTTTCTAAGAGATAACGATTGCGGTAAGAACGCAAATGGTTGTGATACCAGATGATATCACTTTCAATAATTTCACCTGTACGTGGGTCTGACACACTAGGCCCTGTGGCATTTCTTGTAGTAGATGCAACATAGCGAACGGTAGAATAGCGCACATCTTCAGGGCTAAAATCAGGATCTTCTTCTGGACTTGGAGGATCTTTTGCAATTATCGCATTTTTAAATCCTGCCTTTTCAAAAACTTGCGCCCAATCCTCTATGCCTTGTTTAAAATAAGGGCGCCATTTGAGTGGCGTTGCGGGATCCAGATAATAGACAATTGGTTTTAGGGGTTCTACGAGTTCTCCCCGACTGTAAGCATCTTTATCCTTGGGTTCTAACCTCCATCTTCTGATAATTTCAATATTGTCTGATTTTAACGCCTCCGAGCTGTAATTGTATTTTCTCAAACTAAACCAGCCCACGCGAGAATCCGCATAACGCACTGGCATAGGGTTTTCAGGTAATAGAATGAGGGAATGGTTGACTTGAAAACTGAATGTTTGTGCGCGATTATTTCGGGGAGGTTTATTGGCGCTGTAGGTTAGGGTATGACGAATTTCTACATTATTGGGAAAACATTTGATGGTGTCAATAAAGCTGCGTTTGGGATCGACATTGCCGATACCAAATTGTTTTTTTTGTGAAGAGCGTAAAATATTAAATCCTGGAGAATCTGTTTTAAAGTAGCTACTCACATCAATTAAGAACCGATCGGTTTCTTTGTTTTTGATTGGAAAGGTTGCTAAAATTGGAGGGAAATTATTTTGTGATACACTTTGTGCTATAGGATCCTCTTGATCAGCAATATTGATATAGCTTTTTTGAGTGAGAACAATTTGAGATCCCTTTTTAGAAAAGTGAATGAGTTGTTCACTGGTTTTGGACCCTGCATTTTGATAAGCTTGAAAATTTGCAGGAAATTGAACAAAACGTGTGACCATCAGCAAATCCTTGTCCAATAAATCATTTCCAATTTCAAAATAAATTTCACCCTCTTTGTGATAAGAAATTAGTAAGCCCACCTGTTTTTTTAGGCCTTTGGTTAGGGAGTCAATCGATTTTTTATCATCCTCTTTTAACTTAGGCTTTTGTGCCATAGTGAGACTGTAGTTCAAAAAAAGAAATAATAGGAATAGGTGTGATGTTCGCATTTTGTTTTTTTTACAATATCAAAAAAAATGATAGATTTTAATTGTTTGAGCGCGAATAAAATGTAATTTGGAATTACTTTAATAAAATACTTATGAAATCATTGGTTCTCTCTTCATTGTGCGTGCTCTTATTTATTCCTTTTCAATCTGTAGAAGCTCAAAAACGAAAAAGTAACACAACTACCAAAGCAACTCCTGAGGTATCTTTAGATGCTTTTTCACTTCGTAACGTAGGCCCAGCCTTTCTATCAGGAAGGATTGCAGACATCAAAACCCATCCAGAAAACGAAAATGTATGGTATGTAGCTACGGGATCTTCTGGGGTTTGGAAAACCAACAACGCAGGAACCACATGGAATCCCATTTTTGACAAGCAATCTTCATATTCTACGGGATGTATTACATTGGATCCGTCCAATCCCGACATCGTATGGGTTGGGACAGGTGAAAACGTGGGAGGAAGACACGTGGCCTATGGAGATGGAGTATACCGAAGTGATGATGGAGGAAAGACATGGAAAAACAAAGGTTTGAAAACTTCGGAACATATCTCAGAGATCATTGTACATCCAGACAATTCTGACGTTGTATGGGTGGCAGCTCAAGGCCCTCTTTGGACCAAAGGTGGAGAACGGGGACTTTACAAAACGACCAATGGAGGTACTACGTGGAAGAAAGTTTTGGGGAATGACCAATGGACTGGGGTCACCGATATTATGATCGATCCTAGAAATCCACAGATTCTTTATGCAGCGACTTGGGATCGACACCGAACCGTGGCTGCGCTGATGGGCGGAGGGCCTGGAACCGCTATATACCGATCTGAAGATGGGGGCGATAATTGGACAAAACTCAGTAATGGCCTACCCAAATCTAATATGGGTAAAATCGGGCTTGCCATTTCGCCTCAAAACCCTGATGTTGTCTATGCGGCTATCGAATTGGACAGGAAATCTGGAGCCGTATATCGTTCTTCAAATCGAGGGGCATCGTGGGTTAAAATGTCTAATACAGTTTCAGGAGGAACAGGACCGCATTACTATCAAGAGCTTTTTGCCAGTCCGCACGAATTTGACCGTTTGTATTTGATGAATGTGCGTGTCCTTACATCAGGTGACGGTGGAAAAACATTTGTACAGTTAAAAGAAAGTGATAAACATTCTGACAACCATGCCATTGTATTTAAAAAAGACGATCCTAATTATATTATGTTAGGAACCGATGCAGGTATATATGAAACTTTTGACAATGCAGAAACATGGAGGTATATCAAAAACCTTCCTTTGACCCAATTCTACAAGGTTGCGGTAAACAATGCTGAGCCTTTTTACCATATTTTTGGAGGTACGCAAGATAACGGCTCTGCAGGTGGCCCCTCAGCCACGGATGAACGTGAAGGAATTGCAAATAAACACTGGTACAAAACACTCTTTGCGGATGGGCACCAATCGGCTACCGATCCCGTGTATAATGATATCATTTATGCAGAAACCCAACAAGGGGGGTTGTATCGTGTGGATTTGACTACAGGTGAACAAGTTTCCATTCAGCCTAAAGCCCGTCTAGGAGAACCCCACGAGCGTTTCAACTGGGATGCTCCAATTTTGGTTAGTCCACACAATCCTAAGCGTCTCTATTTTGCTTCATATCGCGTTTGGAAGTCAGAAAGTCGCGGAGATGACTGGGAACCCATCTCGGGAGATTTGACTCGAAACGAAAACCGTTTGGCACTTCCTATCATGGGACGTACACAAAGTTGGGATAATGCTTGGGATGTAGGAGCCATGTCCAACTACAATACCATTACTTCTCTAGCAGAATCACCTGTACAAGAGGGATTACTCTATGCAGGTACTGATGATGGTTTTATTCAAGTATCAGAAAATGGAGGAGATAGCTGGAGAAAAATTCCTGTCACTGCACTCGGATTGGCTCCGCGTACTTTTGTCAACGATATCAAAGCTGATTTATTCGATGCCAATACCGTCTATGTTGCCTTGGATAATCACAAAGAAGGGGACTTTAGTCCGTATTTGTTTAAAAGTACAGACCAAGGTAAAACCTGGAAATCCATCAGCGGGAATATACCAGATCGAACGTTGGTATGGAGAATGGTTCAAGATCCAGTAAAAAAGAATCTGCTTTTTGTTGGAACAGAATTCGGAATTTACACTTCTCTAAATGGGGGAGAAGAATGGCATAAACTAGGGGGTGCACCTACGATATCTTTCAGAGATCTGGTCATTCAAAAGCGTGAAAATGATTTGGTTGCTGCTTCTTTTGGACGCGGGTTTTTCATATTGGATGATTACAGTGCTTTACGAGAATTTACAGATGATAATCTGAAACAAAAAGCAAAACTCTTTACTCCACGAACTGCGAAATGGTTTGTTCCTAGAAGTAATATTGGCAATACAGGGGCTGATTATTATTTTGCAAAAAATCCCACCTATGGAGCGGTATTTACTTATCATTTGGCAGAAGATTACAAAACAGCCAAAGAACATCGCACAAAAAAAGAGGCTGATCTGAACAAGAAAAATGCAAACATTCCCTTTCCAGGATGGGATGCATTGGACGCAGAACGGGAGGAGCAAGCTGCTCAAGTTGTACTCAGTATTCAAGATAGTAAAGGCAATGTGATCAATAAAGTGAGTCAAAAAGCAAGTAAAGGAAGTCACCGTATTGCATGGAATTTCACTCACTTTAATCCTTATGCAGTTTCGGATCGTTCTTCGCAGACCAATCGGGGAGGTGCTTTGGCAAAGCCAGGTACTTATCAAGCTTCATTAGCTTTAATTCAAAACGGTAAAGTAACTCCCTTAGATGGACCTATTTCTTTTGAAATAAAAGCGATTCGTGAGGGTGTATTAAAAGGCATTGATACAGATGCCTATAACTCATATCTTGCTGAAGTTACCTCTGTATATAGTTCGATTGCTGCAGTTCAAGATGTATTGTCACAAAGTGTCAAAATGCATAAAGCGATGAAAATTGCTTTGAGTAGAGCGAAGATTCTTCCAGGCGCCATTGAAACTAAACTCGCCGAGTTAAATGCGGATTTGATTCGTATAAATAAAGGAATTTCAGGTAGCCCTTCTCGTAGTGAAGTAGGTGAGCGTAATCCTTCTGGAATTCGAAATTATTTGTCTACAGCTATGACTGGTTTGCAAAATTCATATGGCCCAACACCTTTACATGCCAAGAGTTTAGAAATAGCTAAAACCCTTTTGTCTGAGTTAAAAACCGAAGTCAAAACCATAAGTGAAACCCGAATTCCTGCGATAGAATCTGCTTTAAAAGCCGCAGGAGCTCCTTACATCATGGGGCAAGGAATAGAGTAAAAATTCGTTTAGATCGATTAAAAAAGGCTGCCAAGAGCAGCCTTTTTTTTAGGGGTTTTGGATGGGAAGACTTGGGCTTAGTTCAAAACACTCCAAAGAAAAATACTTGGTGGAAGCTAAAAGATGGTCAAAAATATCAGCCGAAATATGTTCGTAGTTCTTCCATTCTTTATCTATACTAAAAACATAAACCTCCAAAGGAATCCCTTGGGACGTTGGAGCTAATTGTCTGCACATTACAGTCATTTCTGAATTGATCATTGGGTGATTCTCAAGGTAGGCTTCAGTATAATAGCGGAACAAACCCAAATTGGTAAAGTTTCGTCCGTTGATCAATACATTCTTATTTACCTTCTTTGCTGCATTGGCAGTTTCAATTTCAGCACCTTTTTCTTTAACATATGAGGTTAAAAGTTCTATCTGCTCTATTTTTTTTAATTCTTCAGCTTCTAAAAAACGAATACTACTGACTTTTATAAGTAAGGATCGCTTGATCCTTCTTCCTGCAGATTCACTCATACCTCTCCAATTAATGAACGATTCCGAAATCAACTTGTAAGTAGGAATTGAGGTGATCGTTTTATCAAAGTTTTGAATTTGAACTGTAGAAAGACTTATGGATATGACATCACCATCAGCCTTATTTTGGGGCATACTGATCCAATCTCCAATCCGAACCGTATCATTTATTGCAATTTGTACACTAGCAACAAAACCTAAGATTGTATCTTTAAATACAAAGAGTAAAACTGCGGACAAAGCTCCTAGAGCAGTAACAAAATTCCATACGTCTTTACCTGTTAAGATGGATAAAATCAAAATACCCCCCATAAACCAAAGGAAAATCATTACAACTTGAAGATAGCTATCGAGGGGTTTATCTTTTAGTGCAGGTACGGTTTTGAGGTAATCGTTAATTGTTTTTAAAACACCCCGTACAAGAGAAATAAAAAAGATTACAAAGAGCGTCTCAAGAATAACCCTTGAGCCATTAAAAAGAAATTCGTAATGGGACTCAAATAAGTCGGGTATATACGCATAAAGAAAAAAGAGAAAAGGGATATAAGACAAGAGTCTGGGCACTTTATTTTGGAGTAACAAATCATCGAAAGAAGTTTTGGTTCTTCGCGAAACACGATTAAATACTCCGACAATAATTTTTCGAGATACCCAAAAAATCACCCAACCTATCAAAAGAATAAGGATAAATAACAGAAGTAATGTCAAGTTTTCTGTCCAAAATAAAGACAATCCCTTTGCTTCTAGAGCTTGAGAGATGTAAGTTTTTAAATTCAAAGAATTCATAGAATCTATTTTTGCTAAAATAACTTTTTATTAGAAAATTTCAATTTTTGTTTTGTAATGAGGTACAAGTTAAAGTGCCAAGGAATTATTTGAAGAAGAGGTGCTTAGATTCAGGTGTTAAATAGTTTTGCAGCACACTTTTCAATAGCCTTAACTAAAGTGTAGTAGTCTTCGGAACTACTTAAAGGATTCATCAATACTGTTCTCAGATAACGTTTATCATGGATTACACAGGAGGTAATATAAAATTCCCCAGAATTGATCAATTCATAGCGGAGGGCGAGTTGTTGTTGGTCATCAATTTGATCGGGTTTGTATTGAAAACACAAAATATTGGATTGAGGAGGGTAGGGGCAGTAAAAGTTTTGATTTGCATTTAAGATGGCGTATAGATCAAGGGCTTGTTGAAAGCTATTTTCAATAAATTTCACCATAGCACTTTCTCCTTCTAACGCAAAACTCCAAAAGAGTTTGGTTCCTAAAGCGGACTTGGTACATTCTACAGTAAATGGCATGGAATCCATACCAATGACCTCATTTTCATGAAAAACATAGCTTCCTTTTTGGTGAAAACTGTTCCACATTTGCTCTTGGTTTTTAAATAGAACTGCGGTACACAAAGCGGGTACTCTCAACATTTTATGTGCATCCCAAATCACAGAGTCGGCTTGTTGGATACCTTGGACTAATTTTTTGTATCGCTCAGAGAGCAGCGCTACCGCGCCATGGGCACCGTCAACATGAAACCAAAGTTGATTTTTTTTACAGAATGAAGCCATTTCTTCAAGTGGATCAAATAGACCCGTAGAGGTGGCACAGGCATTGGCAACGACAGCCATTACCCTTTTTCCTTCTTCTTTAGTTTTCTTATACACGTCTTCCAAAGCATCGGTAACTATGACTTCATTTTCATCCACAGGTACAGGAACAAATGCTTTTTTGCCCATTCCCATTATGGAAAGAGCCCTCATGATAGAGTAGTGGGAAGTGCTGGGGCCCATTACCACCAAATCTTTTGGACTGCCTTCTTCCCATGCCTCTGGGGCAATTGCTGCTCGAGCAGCAGAAAGTGCAGTCAAGTTTGCAATAGAACCTCCATGAGTCAAAATCCCACTACCGTTTTCAGTGATTCGACTAAAATCACATAAATCTTTTCCTTTAAACCAACCCAACTGGCGCAACATCCAATGAATCATAAACCCCTCCAGAGTAGCTCCAGCTGGTCCCATTTCATACAATGAGCTGGGATTGTTTATGGTTCCGTGTATCCATTCAGGAATGCCAGACAAATCATGAGGAACTGCTACTTGATGCCCTAGATATTTGGGGTTTTTAAGATGATTGGTGTTTTGGAGATAGGTAGTAATAAATTCTTGAAGTTGTGTTGTGTTTTCGAAGCCCTTTTCAAAAATTGGTTTTACCATCAGCGCTTTTGCAATTTCTTCGGGTGTCTTTTGATTTAAAACGTCACTCGGTTCAGATAGACTTTCACGAATATAGTTTTCTAGCGCCGTAGCTACAATTTCATGAGTGGGACCAAAGGGCAATTTAGTTGCAGTTTGATTTCGTATGTTCATCTTCCGTAGTTTATTTTTTTAGTGATTTGGGATCGTATTTAAAAAAGAATCCCGCCCAAATTACTTTTGAAAGTGCATTGATATAAGGCATTAAAAGGATTAAGGTCCCACAGATTATAAAAAAAACACGCAGCAGATGGCCTGTCATTCCAAAAAACAAAAGAATCAAATAAACAGCAATGCTTATTGCTACACCCAGTCCATAGGACACGTACATAGAGCCATAAAAAAAACTCGGCTCAATTTTAAACCGTTGATTGCATTTTGGACAGCTTTCATTGACTTTATTGAACTTATTCAGTTGGTAAGGATGCGCTTCCAAAAGGTTTCCTTTTCTGCATTTCGGACACTTTAAAAAAAGTATAGCGAGGAGTTTTTTGATAATTTATTTTTTTCAAAAATACGCTTTTTTGTTTTTTTCATTTGATGAAAATAACGGCATTATTTCAATAAAATAAATCTTTCTTTTTTGGCTATGGACTTATTTTTTAGCGATACTTTGTTTTTTGGGCCTGAGCTAGTGCCGAAGTTGTCAAATGGTATTTGGTCAACATATTGGTGCGTTCCCAGTCTGGAATTTTTTGTTCTTTATAAAACTCAATAAAGCGTCGGGTAACTGCTCCAAAATGAGCTTCGTGACCTTCCCTTAAAGAATTTGGTATGACAATCTCCCAACGATCTCCTCTATTTTTAAAAAGAATCCCAGGATATTTTTTTGCTAATTCACCCATAGTGTTTTCGAATTCGAAAGCATCAAAACCTTCTTTGGGATTGATGTAGAGAGTTGGTGTAAAATTTTCTTGTGCAGTTTGAAGAATTTCTAAATCTGCTTTTGTCCCCCTCATTATCGAATAATGTGTGTCCCCTGTACCTTCGGGTGCTTTAAAATTCCACATCACTTCTACTTTGGCATGATGACCTTTTAGCGTATAGTGCATGGCTCCATTTGCATAAACAAAAAGACTATCATTTTGAATGTAAGGGTTAAGGTATTCTGGATATGTTGTCAACCCTGTTACCTTTTCAAAGTCTATGGAACTGAGAGCTGTAGTCCATCGTTGAGCCGTCTGCAACACTACCTCTTCGCGTTGAATGGCTTGTTCTGGGAAACATTCCCAAAAGGTAAGATCTACCAGATGTGCACTGACATCTACAAGACCTTCTCCTTGTTGTAAAGTATCAAAAAACCAAGCAGGACGAATCAAAGGAGTACCGGACACCTCTTTCGAATAGTGGTGTATAGAGGATTTTACGATAGCTGGTTTTTCAAGGCTTCCCTCAATCAAAGAACCAAAAACACCCTCTCGCTGAGCTAGTTCTTTTTGAAGCAGAGTAGTAATTTCAGAACGTTCCGTCATGATATCGTAAATCAATAATTTTTTTTCTGCAGCACGACGAAAGGCTGTTTCTAAGTTATCAAACTCTTGAGGATGAATTACCATGGGTTTGTCAGCAAGGACATGAAATCCGTTCTCTATGGCATCAAGGATATACTTTGTTTTTTTCTTGTTATTTCCTGAGAGTACTACAACACTTCCTGGTTTTTCTTCTAAAAATTTCTGATAAAAATCGTTTTGATCATATACGATGGTCTTCCATGCGGTCGGTTGATCCTTACGTTGATTGAAATTTTCTATTCGCTCAAGGTGCAAGTTGAGATCGGCACTTTTTGGTGCATACACATGAACTTCAGGGTTGATCTCAGGATACATGGTTTTTTGAACTAACGCTGCATGAAAGTGTCCTGGATCCAGTGTGATCCATCGAATTTGGTCCATTTTAGAACATGCGGTAACAAACAGCAATGAAAATAGTACAGTTATTCTTTTCATTTTAAAATTTGATATTTGAGGTCCCGTAGGGCGCTCTTTGTTTTCTTTGAAGCATTGCGTTGGCTTCCTTGTCATTTACAAAGCGTTCGTTCTCTGGATTCCATTCCAATTGACGAGGAAGTTTCATGGCAATATGACTAACCAAACATACTGTACAAGCACGGTGTCCAATTTCTACTGGAGAAATAGGTTCTTTACCACTTTTGATACACTCCAGCCAATTTCCGTGTTGTTCGTCGCTTTTATATAAGTGAATTTCATTTGGACCAATGACTGATTCCAAAAGTTTAGGATCACTAGCATCTAGTGATTTTACTCCGTTGTTTTCTGGAATGGGATCAGAGGCGGTGGCTCTATATGCTCCACGTGTTACAAAGATCCATCCTTCCTCTCCTTCGTAGCGAATTCCATTGGGGTAGCCACCACTGGTAAGCATAGTAATTCCATTTTCATATTCTGCTTTGACCAAGAAATCTCCGTGAACATCCCAACTTCCATTCTTTGGAAAATCAGCAATTGCTTCCACTCGGATGGGACCTGTATATTCGGTATTCATTCCCCAAGCAGCAGAATCAAAATGATGTTGTCCCCAACCTGTGATCATTCCAGCTCCAAATTGTTCTTTTCTTAACCACCCAGGACGACCATAACCTACCTTGGGGTGGACTAGCATTTCTGCATATTCCATTTCTGGAGTAGAGCCTAGCCAAGCGTCAAAATTTAATGCGGAAGGAATAGCTTCTGTTTGGGCAACAGGTCCTGAAGGATCTCCAGGAAGTCCTACTTTTACTGTATGCAATTTTCCAATTCTACCATTACGTACCAATTCTGCGGCATAACGAAATTGGGGGGAGGAGCGTTGCTGTGTACCTACTTGAAGAGTGATTTTTTGTTTTTGGACAATGTTACTGAGTAAGCGACCTTCTTCCACAGTCAATGAGGTGGGTTTTTGCAAATACACATGTTTTTTTGCTAATGCAGCCTCTATAGCGGGTTGTGCGTGCCAGTGGTCGGGAGTACTGATAATTACTGCATCGATATCTTTATGGGCAATAAGGTCTTGATAATTGTCAAACATTTTAGTATCTGATTTTTTACCCTTACCTCCGTAATACTGATCCACTAATTTTTTCCCGTCTTTCAATCGATTTTGATCTACATCACATACTGCAATCATTTGTGCACTGTCATACTGCATGGTACTTGGCATGTCGTGATCTCTTGCAATTCTACCACATCCAATTTGCCCCACTTGTATGCGATTACTCGGAGCATTTTTACCAAAAACAGAAGCAGGTACAATAGTTGGTAAGCTAGCTGCGATTGCAGTGGCTGATGTTTTTTTCAGAAAGGTTCGTCGATTGAGTTTATTTTTTTTCATGAGTTAAGGTTTAATTTTAATTTCTATCGGATGTGCAAACTGATCCCATTGATTTTCTGCAGCTTCAGGCTCTAATTTACCATCGTAAACAAGCAATTGATATTTTAAGGTGTAGGTTTTTCCTGGATTTAGGGTCCAGTCAGTTGTTTTAGTTGTGGCAAAGTTGACAAATAAATCTCCTCTATTGTATTGGTTTTCGGGCCAAACGCGGAGCGGTTCGGGATGATTATAATTTTTAGGATGGGAGAGCATAAGTGCCCCTCCATATCCTTCATCAAGTTTTCCATCTACTATACACCAGCGCGCAGTACTGCCATCTGCATTTTTTCTAGTTTTTCCTTCAGAAGAAAGTACTCTGCTGTTCTGATTGTCCCATTCCTCTGTAGTACGCCAACCAAAACCCGCATAGCGGTATTGGATTATTGTAAAGGGTCGATCTGTAGCACATTTGTATTCAATTGTGATGTCTAATAAATACTGGTTTTGATCTATGGGAACTACTTTGATCTCTTGTGTTTCGTTGAGAGCGACTTTTTGAGTCCCGTTTTTCAAAACGACATGTTCATGCAACACCTTAAACGAGCTAAATACAGCTCCACTTTCCTTTTTTATTAATTTGGCAAATCGTACCGTTCCTTCTTCTTTAGCCAGATTCCAAAAATCTAAGGTATCTCCCTCAAAACGAGTATGGGTCCAAGGGTTCCATATTCCGTAGTGATGGTAATGGTCTTTGGGTTGTATTTGGGTCAATCGTTTTCCTTTTGGAGTATTTACAGGATGCAAAAAACCACTTCTTTTATAGGCAGGATTTACTCCATCAGGAGGGTTTTTTACTGCCATCTGATAGCCTATAATTTTGGTGTCATTTTGATAAATTTCGATTTGCCCTTTGTGTTCTCGTAGTTTAATCTCCTGATCTATCGTTGGGGCTTCCTTTAAAATCGAATAGACCGTGGGTTCTGCTTCAAGGATCCAATACACGGAATCTCCTTGTATTTGATAGGGTATTTCAAATTTTCCACGAGTATTTTTCCCCATTAAACGCAGGTTTTGATTTTGTAAATCTTTGGAAAGTTTCAAATATACCACTGCCTTATTTTGAAAAGAATACCCTTCGGGGAGTTGCAAATGAATTTCAGATTCCGCACATGAAAAAGCTAGAAAACCCAAAAACAAAATGAATACAAATCGAAAATGCATCCTTAAATGTAATTGATTATTTGTGAAAAATAGATTCATGTTAATTTTTGTTGAGGTCATTAAAAACCAAATTTATGAGGAAGCCATAAGGTTATTTGAGGGAAAAAGGTAATTAGACCCAATGCAAAAATCATCGCAATAAACAAGGGAAGTAGAGGTTTTATTACTTTCTCTATGCTGGTTTGAGCAATCCCGACTCCTACGAATAACACAGAGCCTACAGGAGGTGTACAAAGTCCGATGCATAAATTGACCACCATTATGATTCCAAATTGAACAGGATCGATTCCTATGGACTTAACCACGGGTAAAAAAATTGGAGTAAAAATTAATACAGCAGGAGTCATATCCATAAAGATGCCGATAAATAAGAGTATCAAATTGATCAGTAAAAGAATCACAATTTTGTTGTCGCTAATACTGAGTAAAAAGTCACTGAGATTTTGTGGAATATTTTCGTAAGACATGACCCAAGACATACTCATCGATGCTGCGATTAGTAGTAAGACTATTGCGCTTGTTTTTGAAGATTCCAAAAGGATTTTGGAAAGGTCTTTAATTTTAATTTCTTTATAAAACCAACCCAAAAGGAACGTGTACAAAACCGCAACTGCGGAAGCTTCTGTGGCTGTAAAAAAACCTGCCACAATTCCCCCGATGACAATAACGAGAAGCAACAAGCTGGGTATGGCATGAAAAAATGAGCTAATTACTTCTTTAAAACTACTTCTTTGGGAAATAGGGTACCCTTTTCGTTTTGCCCAAAGCGCTGCCACAATTATTAAAAATGAACCTGTCAATAATCCAGGAAGATACCCTGCTAGAAACAAAGCTGCAATTGAAACGCCTCCGCTGGCAAGAGAATAGACAATCAATACATTGCTAGGCGGAATCACCAGACCCATAGTTGCAGAGGTAATATTTACTGCTGCTCCGTATTCTTTATCGTAGCCTTCTTTTTCCATTTCAGGACCTAGAATACTTCCCATAGCCGATGCGGATGCCATTGCAGAGCCTGCTATAGCCCCCATCATCATAGCCGATATGATATTGATTAGTGCCAACCCTCCAGGAAGAGTGCCTACTAAGGTTTTAGCAAAACGAATTAGACGATGTGCTATGCCTCCATGGGTCATCAGCTGTCCTGAGAGGACAAAGAAGGGTATGGCCAATAAAGCAAAGCTGTCCAATCCTGTTGCCATTCGTTGTGCAATGGTTGTTACTGCAGCTAAACTAGGAAGACTAACAAGTAATGTGAAAAATGAAGAAAGTGCGATACTCCAAGCGACAGGAGTGCCCAAGCCGATAAATACGAAAAAACTTAAAACCAAAATACAAATTGCGAGGAGTTCCATATCTATTCTTTGTGTTGAGTGAGTTTATAAAAAAGAATCAATAGACCACTTATTGGAATAATGGCATAGACAATGGCTAATGGAATCTGAAGTGAAGGAGAATTCTGTTCGAGCTTATAAGTAATATAAACCAATCGCCCTCCACCAACAACCATTCCAAAAAGTGCAAAACTTAGAATTGAAATGCGTACGAAGAGATCAATTTTAGTGCGCTGAGAGTGTTTTAGTTTTTTAACAAAAAAATCAATAGCCACATGTTCCTGTTTTCCCGCCACATAAGCCGCACCTAAAATGCCTAACCAAATCATTAAATAACGTGCCAACTCGTCGGTAAACGCACTAGGACTAGAAGTAAAAAAACGCGTAAAAACTTGCCATAAGACATTAAAGACCATCACCCCTAAAATAAGAATGAGTACACGTTCCACAATTTGATCAACTTGTTGTCTAATTTGCTTCATTTCTAATGCGATCTATAAGATTGGCCATTTCAGGATCCTTTTTAAATTGTATGTAAAGTTCTTGTGTAGCTTCTTGAAAACGCTCTTTTTGAGGATAACTTACTTCTACACCTGCGTCAATTACTGCTTGTAAAGATTTATTTTCAGACTCTATCCAAAGGGCGCGTTGATAAGGAATGGATTGGTCAACTGCCGTTTGGAGCCATTCTTGTTCTTGTTTGTTTAAACGATTCCACAAATGGGTACTGACCAATAAAACGTCTGGAATCATAGTATGTTCGTCGATACTGTAGTACTTACAAACTTCATAATGCCGAGAAAGGTAAAAACTTGGCGGATTGTTTTCTGCACCATCTACAACACCTTGTTGTAGTGCTGTATAGAGTTCTCCCCAAGAAATGGGAGTAGGGGAGGCACCCAATTGTTTGACCATATCAAATGCAGAAACACTTTCCTGAACTCTAATTTTTAAACCTTTGAGGTCTTCAGGATCTTCTACAGGGCGTTCTTTGGTGTAAAAGCTTCGACTCCCAGAATCGTAAAAACCAACACCTTTCAACCAATACTCATCCCCTTCTTTGAGCAATTCTTTTCCTATAGATCCATCCAATACTCTAAAAAGGTGTGCTTTATCGTCAAATAAGAATGGAAGTCCAAAAATCTTGAGTTTGGGGGCAAAATTTTCCAATACAGCTCCAGAAACTTTGGTCATGTCTAAACTTCCAATTTGAAGAAGCTCTAGACATTCACGTTCACTTCCCAATTGCTGATTGGGATAAATTTGTAAACGCATTTTTCCTTGAGAGAGCTCTTTGAGGTAAGTATCGGTTTGGAGCATGGCCTGATGGACTGAATGGGTTACATCTAGTCCGTGTCCTAATCGAATAATGCGAACTGAAGAATCTGATTTACAACTTAGAAAAAAGGAAAATACTCCTAAAAGTGAGGTGAGAATTAAGCTCGATTTGTAAATCTTGGATTTCATTTAAAGTCAAAATAGTTTTTTGCATTGTAATAACAGATATCCGACACGATTTTTCCAATCCAAGGGAGGTCATTAGGTAAATGTCCCTTTTCAATATCATTGCCAAAAAGATTACAGAGTAATCTGCGGAAGTATTCGTGTCTTGGGAAGGACAAAAAACTACGAGAATCTGTGAGCATTCCCACAAAACAACTGATAATTCCCATATTAGAAAGGGTGTTGATTTGATTTGTCATTCCATCGATTTGATCCAAAAACCACCAGCCAGACCCCCATTGGACCTTTCCTTTGCTGCTTCCATCATTAAAATTTCCGATTAGGGTTGCCATAATTTCATTATCGGCTGGATTGAGGTTGTATAGTATGGTTTTGGGTAGTTGTTCTTTGAGATCCAATGCATTCAAAAATTTTGAAAGCGAAAGGGCAATGGGATATTGTCCAATGGAATCCCAACCTGTATCCGGACCCAATTTTTGAAACATACGACTATTGTTATTTCGCATGGCTCCCAAATGAAATTGTTGTACCCAACCCAATTTTTGGTAGGCTTTTCCTAAAAAGAGTAATAAGGCAGTTTGAAATTTTTCACTTTCAATTGTATCCAATTCTTTTCCCTCCCTTCTTTTTGCAAAAATCCGATCAATTTCCGATTGAGTTGCTTCTCGAAAAGGAATGTATTCCAATCCATGGTCAGACAATCTGCAGCCCAAAGTGTGAAAATGGTCTATACGCTCTTGGAGTGCTTCGCATAAATCATCAAAACTTTTGATTGGAATCTCCGTTTTGAGCTCTAGTAAATGAACATATTCATTAAAACCAGATGCATGAATTAAAATTGATTTGTCTGGTCTGAAGGTAGGGAGCATTTGCATGGTAATAGTATTATCAGCAAACGTTTTGTGATGTTCCAAAGTATCTAAAGGATCATCTGTGGTGCAAAGGGACTCAACCTTCATTTTTTTTAATAAAGATTGCGTACTGAAATCCTTTGAAGTTGTCAACGTATTGGTTTCTTGGAAGACTTCAATAGCGTTGCTTTCAGTGAGTAAAGCAGAGATCCCAAAATAGCGTTCTAACTCTAAATGTGTCCAATGGTACAAGGGATTTCGAATCATGTAGGGCACAGCAGAGGCGTATTGCACAAACTTTTCCTGATCTGATGCCGTTCCTGTAATGTATTTCTCATCTATCCCTAGGGTCCGTAAAGCACGCCATTTATAATGGTCTCCCTCAAGCCACAGTTGTGTAATGGAGTTGAAAACGGTGTTTTGTGCTATTGCTTTTGGAGAAAGATGGTTGTGGTAATCAATGATAGGTAACTCCTTTGCATACTCGTGATAGAGTCTTATAGATGACTTTGTTTCTAGCAGGAAATTACTGTGAATAAATGTATTATCAGATGGTGTTACTCCCATATAATTTTTTGGTTAAACTTTAGGTTCCCATCTTGGAGCGTATTCTCTTTTCCAATTTTGCATTACTTTATCATTGTTAATCACTTTACCAGTAGATGTGTCAATTTGAAGTGTTTCTTTTGCATCCTGAGCCATATTGGCCAAATGACACATCATGGTTGATATACTTGCATCTTTTATCTCTGCGGTCAAAGGTTTTCCATTTCTAATGGCTTCAAATAAATTGCCTACATGATTTACATCAAGTCCTCCCTGTCCTCTTGTATCAGTTGTTTGACTGATAGCATTTTCAAACTCTTCATGGATCAAATTTCCTCCGAGGTCGTAGCGTTTATAAAAATTACGATCCAGTTGAATTGTACCTTTACTTCCGTAAATGGTAACCCCGCGTCCGGGTCTTTTGGGTTGAATTAAGCCGCGACTATGCCCCGTCCAAGTAATAAACTTTCCTTTGGGATATTGGAATGTAACCTGTTGATTGTCTACAAATTCCCAATCATCTTGATAAGCATATTTACCTCCGAAAGAGGTTACACTTTCCGGGAGATCAACATCTAATGCCCATCGGCAAATATCAATCTCATGAGTACCGTTATTGTGGACTTCACCGGTCCCCCAATTTCGAAACCAATGCCAGTTGTAGGGATGAATATTATCTTTGTAAGGAGTCCTTGGGGCAGGTCCTTGCCATAATTCCCAGTCTAAGGTTCTAGGGACAGGCACTAGCTTTCCAATTCCTATTGATTCACGATTATTTGAATAGTAGGCTTCTCCTTTATAGACCTTACCAATTATTCCATTTCTAATATCAGTAACCGCGTGCATACTCGTAATGGCAGAGCGTTGTTGGTTGCCCATCTGTACTTTCAGACCATATTTTTTTTGCGCTGCGACTAGCAATTCGTTTTCGTAGGGATTGTGACTACAAGGCTTTTCAACATACACATGTTTCCCAGCTTGCATTGCCAGAATACTCATAGGTGTGTGCCAGTGTTCTGGTGAAGCAATAAAAACGGCATCGATATCTTTATTTTCTATCAATTTTCTAAAATCTTTTTCGACCTGAGGAACATACCCAATCTTTTCTTTACTCCACTTGTTGTGTTCGTCTAAAATGATGTCATCCACGTCACAGCTAAAGAGTATTTTCGCATTCTTTTGAAGATTAATTGCTGCTGCGTGCGCTTTTCCTCTACTTCGAACTCCTGCAATGGCGCAATAAATACGATCGTTTGCACCTAAAATATTTTTCCCAATCATAAAATTGGAATTTAGGGAGGCTGTTGCTACAACTCCCAAAGAGGTTTTTTTAATGAAATTTCTTCTTGTAGCCATAGTTTAAAATTCTCTGATTTTGATATTTTTAAAGGAAACTTCATCTCCGTGATCTTGTAAAAGAATAACTCCTTCAGGCCACTGACCAAATTGTTTCCATTTCTCATACTTACTTTTTTCTACCAAAGCTTCAAACATTTGACTGAAACGATCGAATTCTACCACCTTTACGTGATTCAACCAATGCGATACTTTACCTTCCTCTACAACGATTCGGGCATTATTCCAATTCCCAACTCCTTTAAAGTTTTTTCCTCGACCCACATTAGTTCTATTTTCTGCTCGAATCAAGTCATAAAGAGATCCAACAGTACGATTTCCATTTTTTCCTAACTTGGCGTCTTGGTGATTTGCATCATCTAGGAGTTGGTATTCCAAACCGATCGCAGAACCTTCTCCTTTATTTAATTCCGATTTTACGAAGTATTTAATGCCGCTATTGGCTCCTGGTGTGAGCTTAAAGTCTACGCTCAACTCAAAGTTTCTGAAACTTTGAGTTGTGATGATGTCTCCTCCATTTTGAGATTCTTCACCTCCCGATTTTTCAACAGTTAAGACACCATCTTTAATATTCCACCCCTGATCTGGGAAAACCATTTTTTTGACTCCTCGCCATCCCTTGGTTGTTTTTCCATCCCAAAGCAATCGGAAACCAAGACGTTTTTCTTCTTCGGTTAATTGATTTTCTAAATAACTGATTTGGGGAGCTTTGTTTGTCTCCATCATTCGATTCTTGTCTAAAGCTGTTGTCAAAATCCGAATATTTTTCCATTGTACTTTTTTTCCTTCATCTTCAGGACTTGAGATACTATGAACTTGAAATGCGATAAAACCTTTTGCAGTCATATCATCTACAAGGTTGGAAGCTTGTATTCCATTGACAAATGTTTTTAATGTATTTCCTATAGCTTCTATACGATAGGAATTCCACCTTCCATTTGTAAACGCATCTTGCCCTTTAGGATTACGAGTAAGGGGATACAGCCAGCCTCTTCGAGCCTCGTCATATATGCCACCTGCCCATTTTCTTGAACTGGTTTCAATTTCACATTGGTACCCATGGACTCTACCATCTAAGTAAGTTTTAATACTTTCACTTCGAAATTGTACCCCAGAGTTTAACCCATAATCGATAAGTACCTCAAATTCAAGAATAAAATCTTCATAGATTTTTTTAGTAGCTAAAAAACTATTTGGAGTATTGGATTTCGAAGTTCCAATTAATATGCCGTCTTCAATTGTGAAATCAGCTTTTCCGTTCAATTGAACAAAGTGGTCAAGTGTATTTCCCTCCAGTAAATTTTCCCATTGATTTTTTTGACCCACTACCTGAAAATGAGAATTCATAAAGAGAAAAAGTAGCAAGCCCAGTTTAGTTGTGATTCGTTTCAATTTGATTTGTTTTAAGTAAACAGTAATACCAACTCAATATAGCAAAAGTTTTTTGTTAAATTGCAGATATTAATTTGAGTAATTTACCTAATTCCATTAGCAAAATGTCAACAAGAAGATCCTTTATAAAGAAAAGCGCTGCAACTCTTGGTGCCCCTTTAATTTTGTCGAAACCAACTGTTTTTTCGCTTTTAGAAGCCACACCTTCAGATCAGTTAAATGTCGGAGTAATTGGTACAGGTAGTAGGGGACAAGGCTTGATGCGAATCCTCAATCAAATTGAAGGAATAAATTTGATGGCTATTTGCGATACACTTTCATTCCGTTTGGAAGAAGCTACTGCGATTGCTCCCAAAGCAAAGCAATATAATAATCACATTGAAATGCTTTCCAACAAAGATTTAGATGCGGTGATCATCAGTAGTCCATTGTATACCCATGCTACAATAGCCTCAGATGCCATTGATGCTTCTGTACATATTTACTGTGAAAAAACGATGGTAAAAGGAGATCAAGATACCTTGGATCTGGTAAATAAAGTAACAAGAAAACATACTAAAATTTTTCAAACAGGACATCAGTACCATAGCTCTCGATTATATTCTCATGTGGTAGAAATGATTCAAGCTGGGGAAATAGGTCAGGTCAGTGCAATCCAAGCCCAATGGAATCGAAATGGAAATTGGAGAAGACCCGTCCCTGACCCCAAGTTTGAACGTCAAATCAACTGGCGTATGTATCGCGAATATTCTTACGGATTGACAGCGGAACTGAGTTCTCATCAGATTGATTTTTGTAATTGGTTGCTTCAGGAAACCCCTGAAAAAGTCGCAGGTTTTGGTGGAATTGACTACTGGAAAGACGGTCGTGAAACCTATGACAATACCCATTTGATCTATACTTATCCTAAAGGAGTGAAGGCGACTTTTACCTGTCTTACGTCTAATGCAAAAGACGATTATCAAATTAAAGTGATGGGCGATAAAGGTACTGTAATCATTGACTATCAAAATGCATGGAAATATCCTGAAGGAAAATACAATAAGGTTATCTCAGATGTAGACGGTGTTTCTGGAGCTACCGCCAGTTGGACAGAGGGAAAAGGGAATCCAATCAACTATAACCACAAGGACCCTACTAGACAAGCCCTTGAAGACTTTAGAACTGCGATATTAAATAAGACCACTCCAATGTCAAATATTAAAACAGGAGCTGCTGTAGCCTTCGCTGTGGATATGGGAATTCGTGCTATGGATTCAGAGAAAGTAATTTCATGGGATTCCAAATACAATTTGTAAATCATGTTTGAACTAAATGACCGAGTGATAGTACTTACCGGATCCACCGGAGTTTTGGGAGGCTCTATAGCCAAGAGTCTTGCTAAAGAAAAATCAATAGTTATTGTATTGGGCAGAAACGAAGCCTTACTAAAATCACTGACTCTTGAATTAAATGTGTTTTCAGAATCAAACTACTTTGTTGTAGATGTTTTAAGCAAAGAAGCTCTAATCAAGGTCAAGGAAAAAATCATCCAAAAATGGGGGAGAGTAGATGCGCTTATCAATGCCGTAGGGGGTAACTTACCTGGAGCGGTAGTAGGAGAAGATCAATCCCTTTTTGATCTTGCTGAAGACGATTTTGATGAGGTAGTTGATCTCAATTTAAAAGGAACGCTTTTACCTTCTCTTGTTTTTGGCGAGGTCATGAAAGATCAAGGCAAAGGCTCGATTGTCAACTATTCATCTATGGCTGTCGATCGAACCATCACGAGGGTGGCGGGATACTCGGCCTCCAAGGCTGCTATGGAAAATTTCACCCGTTGGATGGCGGTGGAAATGGCTTTGCGCTATGGAGACGGTGTTCGTGTCAATGCAATTGCTCCAGGATTTTTTATTGGCAAGCAAAATAAAAAGTTATTGTTGAATGAGGACGGAAGTCTCACGGAACGAGGTGAAAAAATAATCCGAAACACCCCCATGAAACGTTTTGGTAAAGCAGAAGAACTTAGTGGTGCCATTCATTTTCTGTGTAGTGATAGTGCACGTTTTATAACTGGAATTGTACTTCCTGTAGATGGCGGTTTTAGTGCCTATAGCGGGGTTTAAAATCAATTTAAGATGATCGAGTCCTTCCGATGGTATGGCCCCAACGATGCAGTTTCACTGAGTGATATCCGACAAGCTGGAGCGGTAAATGTGGTCTCTGCTTTACATCACATTCCCAATGGAGCAGTATGGGAAATAGACGCAATAAAAAAGCATCAAGCTCTTATTCAAAAAGCAGGTTTATATTGGGGTGTGGTGGAGTCGGTACCTATTCATGAGGATATTAAACAACGTACGCATAATTTTCAAACCTATATTGAAAACTACAAAAGAACTCTCGAAAATTTAGCGATATGTGGGATTCATACTGTGTGTTATAATTTTATGCCTGTATTGGATTGGACACGGACTCATCTCTATAAACCCCTTGCTGATGGATCTACTGCTTTAGCTTTTGAAATTGATGCAATGCGCGCTTTCGACTTGTTTGTATTAGGACGTTCCCAAGCTCACGAAGAATATACCACTGAAGCAATTGCTGCGGCTCAAAGTTATTTTGATACACTGACAAAAGAGGAGATTGAGGCATTGACTAAAAGTATCATAGCAGGTTTGCCCGGTGCCGAAGAGGGCTACACCCTTGATCAGTTCATTCAGCGCATAGAAGCCTACAAACATTTATCAAAAAATGACCTACAGGAACATTTGATCTCTTTTCTTGAAGAATTGACGCCAACCTTAGAAAATGTTGAAGTGCGTATGTGTATCCATCCTGACGATCCTCCGCAGTCACTATTTGGTATTCCGAGGGTGGTCAGTACCGCTGAAGATTTGGAAGTCCTATTTGAGCGTGTACCTTCATTATACAACGGATTGACCTTTTGTACAGGTTCCTTTGGTGTACGAGCAGATAATGACCTTATTGCAATGTTTACTAAACACGCATCAAGAATTCATTTTTTACATTTTAGAAGTACTCAAAGGGATGGAAAAGGAAATTTTTACGAAGCCAATCATTTGGAGGGAGATGTAGATATGTATGCAATGGTAAAAGCTGCTTTGACAGAAGAAACTAAAAGAAAAAAATCAGGTAGAGCTGATTGGCAAATCCCCATGCGTCCTGATCATGGACATCAAATGTTGGACGATCTCAACAAAGTTACCAATCCTGGATATTCTGCAGTTGGAAGACTGCGTGGTTTGGCAGAACTTCGTGGGCTGGCACTTGGCATTTCAAGGACAGTTGAGTAATTAGTTAATCCTTTAAAATAAATTCAATTCCCCCTTGTAAGTGCTTTTGAAACCAAGGTAAAGCATAAAGATCTTTGCTGTGGCCCAAAGCGGTGTACCATTGGCGACCTCCTTCGAGTGTGTTGTACCAACTCAAAGGAGCCCGTTTCGGACGATAGGCATTACTATCGTTTTCTGAAACAGTAGATAAGTCGGCTTCTAAAAGTATTTTAAAACTTGGATTTACATTTTTAATAAAATAACATTCGTCATCCAAATCAAATGTTGGTGGCAAATGTTTTGTGGAAGAATGATTTTTTCTGTTGACTTTTATAGAAAAGGTTTGAAAAGGTGGGTGTCTTAAAAACGAACCTCCTATGAGTTTCCAAAACCAAGGCCACTTGCGCTCCGATCCGATGGCTGAGTGCAATCCGCCAAAGCCTTTTCCACTGGAACAGAAGTTTTGAAAGGCATCTCTTTGCTCTGCATTGTCAAAAGCTTCATTATTTGTATTGGCGAAAATCACAGCATCAAAATCCATAATATTTGGATTTAAGAAAATTTCAGGATTGTCAGTTATTGTAGTTTCTACCCCGAGTGATTGGCATATTTTTTCTAAGGTTGCAACACTTGTTGCTATATTTTCATGAACATAGCCTTCACCATTTTTAGTGTAGATTATTAGTTTTTTTCCTTTTACATTTTGATATTGTCCAAAACTTTGCAGAAGTCCAAGAAATAGAAAAAAAACTAATCCCAACTGAAATTGTTTATCTAAGGTTTTATTTATCATGAATATAAGTTTAGCTAAATTTAAAATGTGTAAACAAAAGGAACTCCAGCTTTTAAGTTCACTTTTATTCTTTGTTTGAGATAGATAAGTTCTTTTTGAGTATTGCGTTCCGCCAACAATTGAATTTTTTGCAAGCGGTTATTGTTCCACTCCATGTCTACTTTTATATTCCCTCTGGCTTTAAGTCCTTTAATTTTCCCATTACTCCAGTGGGTGGGTAGCGCAGGGAGTAATCGCAAGATGCCAGTTTCATGGGATTGCACTAAACTTTCAGCTACCCCTGCTGTATATCCGAAATTTCCATCAATTTGAAAAGGAGGATGCGCGTCAAAAAGATTGGGAAAAATGGACTTTTGGAAAAGCAGTTCGATGTGTTCCTGTGCCATTGCTCCATCCATCAAGCGTGCGGCACAGTTGATAAGCCATGCTCGACTCCAACCTGTTCCAGCCCCCCCATTTTCCAAACGGTAATCCAACGTTTTACGCACCGCTTCAAACAATTTTGGAGTTTTCGACAAGCTAATTTGATCTCCTGGATGAAAACCATAGAGATGAGACATATGACGATGACCTGGTTCCAATTCTTCATACTCACGATCCCATTCTAAAATGCGTCCGTCTGAACCTAACTGAAATCCAGGGCGAAGTTGCTTTAATTGTTGAGTGATTTTGGCAACCCATTCAGAGTTTATTTTTAACAGATTCGCTGCTTGAAGATAATTGGTAAAAACTTCAGTGATCACTTGCTGATCCATTGCACTCCCTAGACAACTAGCTACTGGAATTCCTTGGGAATTGAGGTATCGGTTTTCAGGCGAGGTTGAGGGAGCAGAAATCAACATTCCATCTCTTCGGTCTTCTATGAGCCAGTCGCTATAAAAATGGGCCACAGCCTCTAATGCGGGAAACCCTCTAGTTTTTAAGAAATCAAAATCTTGTGTAAAAAGATAGTGTTGCCAATAGTGTTGAGCCATCCAACCTCCTGCTCCAAAGGAGGCACCCCAATAGGCAGTAGGGGCTCTAAGCCAAGTAGGAGCCCATAAATCTGTAGCGTGTGGTAAAAAGGAACCCCGAGCGCCAAAGTTTTTTTGTGCAGTTTCTCTACCGCTTTCCACTAACCGATCTACAAAGTCGAATAAAGGTTCGTTGAGCTCGTCAAGTTGGGTAAGATTGGCAAGCCAGTAATTCATTTGAAGATTAATATTGAGGTGATAATCGGCATTCCAAGGTGCATTGATGTGAGGATTCCACAACCCTTGTAAGTTTGCCGGGAGAGTCCCTTGTCGAGAAGAACCGATGAGTAAGTATCTGCCGTAATGAAATAGGGTTTCCTGAAGCTCTAGATCAATTGATCCTTGTTTTACAGCTTCCAAACGCGTATTGGTGGGTTGATTTTGAAGACTGTTGTCTGTGATCAAATCGAATTGTACTCGATTGAATAAGGATTGATGATCTTTGATGTGTCGTTCTTCTAAAAGTGTTAAATTTTTAGATCGCAAAGCTTCCAACTGTTGGAGGTTTTGTTTTTGATAGTCCTTGTGATAATATGAAGAATTGGAGACGAGATAGAGTTCCAATTCTTGAACTCCAGTTACAGTTATTGTTTTGTTAGAAGCATTTATAGTGCCTCCATTATGTTTTGTTTTAAGTCTTGTTTGAAAACGAATTCCTTCGTTGATCGGTGCGGGTTTTGAATTAAATTTACCTTTGCGTTGGGTAATTTCCCCCTCCATAATCAAATCCCCCTCTGTGATATAAGAAGTAACGGTTGGAATCCCTTCGTCTTGTGGTCTTTGTAGGGTTAGGGTTCCGTTTAGCCCTTTGGGATGAGCACTTTTTATAGCAATGACGATTACTTGGTCTGCAGCCGATGCAAACACGCTTTGTGAAACGGGATATCCGTCTGTTTTATAATGAGTTTCCGCGATTGCCTTATTGAGGTTTAAACTTCGCTTATAATCGGTTATACTGTCGTGATTGAAGTTTATAAATAAGTCTCCTAAGGTTTGGTGTGAGCGGATGAGGGTTTTATTAGAAAATTTTTCAACCAAAAGAGAATCCACTTTTTGAATTTCACCCAAAAAAAGTAAACTTCGAATTTCTTCTAAATCTTCTGGTGTTCCCTCGGGATGTGTCCAGTCCAAATCTTTAGGCCAGAGTGAGTCATCGTTCAATTGAATTCGCTCTTTTATGGGATCTCCAAATACCATAGCTCCTAAGCGACCATTTCCTAGGGGGAGTGCTTCCTCCCATTCAGATGCTGCTTGAGTGTACCATAATGTTTGGTCATTTTGATAGACGTTTTCTGTTTGCGTATCGCAACCCTTAAATGAGAAGGTTAGGAGAATGATCAACAATAGAATATATGCTCTCATAATCATTTAAATGTCGTGTTTAGGCACCAATTTAGCGGAAATAATTAGGAAATAGAATTTTAGTGGACAACTTTTCTTTTATTGGGAGGAATAATATTTTCAGAATAAATCACTATTTTTCTTTTAAAATATACTCATGAACCCAAAAACTATCGTGTGTTTTGGTGAAATTCTTTGGGATCTTTTTCCAGAAGGTAAAAGATTAGGAGGTGCACCGTTCAATGTAGCGAACTCTTTGAGAAATTTGGGTGTAGAGGTTCAATTCATAAGTAGTATTGGAAACGATTCCTTGGGAGAGGAAATTCTTGCTGAAGTGAGGATTCAAGGGATGTCAACCGACTACATACAACGGGATCCAAATCACAAAACAGGAACCGTTCATGTAAATTTGGACGACAAAGGTTCTGCACAATATAAAATTTCAAAAGATGCAGCCTGGGATTTTATTTTGGCCCATCCCACTACGATTGAATTGGTAGCCAACTCTAGCGCTTTTGTTTTTGGGAGCCTTATTGCCAGAGGGTTTTCTTTTAAAGCGTTAAATCGTTTTTTAGATGTAGCACAGTTTCGGGTTTTTGACGTAAACTTGCGTCCCCCTTTTTATAGTCAAGGTTTGCTGAATGATTTGATGCAAAAGGCAGAATTACTCAAGTTTAACGACGAAGAATTGTACCAAATAGCAGCTGCTTTGGACTCTCCATTCCATACTATAGATCAGCATATTGAGTTCATTGCAAAGCAAACCCAAACAGAAATCATCTGTGTCACCAAAGGAAAGTATGGTGCAGTCTTGTATTACAAAGGCGATTGGTTTTACAACTCTGGATATAAAATTGAGGTGCAAGATACGGTTGGAGCAGGTGATTCATTTTTGGCTATTTTGACTTACGGATTAATTGAAAAAAAATCGATTCAAGACACCTTAAACAGGGCCTGTGCCATGGGGGCACTTGTTGCGGGAAGTACTGGGGCTAACCCCAAAATTTCGGAATCCGACTTAATTGCATTTATAGACAATACAAAGTTGCATTAATTTTTGTTTTATCTTGGTAAATCAAATTTTCTACCATGAATAAAGTCATTTTCTTCTTATTTTATTTATTTGGACTCCAATGGGTAGCAGCACAGGAGTTTGAAGGGAGTGAATTACTGGATAAAGCCATCGCCTATCACGATCCACAATCCAAATGGAAAACGTTTAAAGGAGATTTTACAGTGACAATGGAAACTCCAAACCGCCCTTTGAGAAAAAGTAACATTAGGATAGACTTTCCAGCTTCCTTTTTTAAGCTTGAAGTTCAGCAACAGGGCAATACCTTAGTTTCTACCCTCGATAATGAAGCATGTCATTTAACGTTTAACGGGGCTACCGATTTTTCAGAATCCATCCAAAAGGAATACCGCTTTGACTGTGAACGTGCTAATTTTTATAAAAATTATTACACGTACCTCTATGGTCTTCCAATGAAACTCAAAAACCCTGGAACACTTATCAACTCAAAGGTAAACAAGGAACGGATAGATGGAAAGGCCTACTGGGTTTTGAAGGTGAATTACAGAGAGGAAGTAGGTACAGACACTTGGTATTTTTATTTTGATCAAAATACTTACGCACTAAAACGGTACCAATTTTATCATGATGAATCCAAAAATGACGGAGAATACATAGTGTTGGAGGGTGAGCTTGATATAAATGGTATCAAGATGCCAAAAAACAGAAGTTGGTATTATAATTCGAATGATCAATTTTTGGGAATTGATCGATTGACTAACTAACCATTAATTTAACTACTAAAGATGAAAATCAAATTGAAAAACTATTACCTGCTGATTGTCCTTACTACATGGGGTGCTTCAGCGCAAGAACCAGATAATCTGATAGGAAAGTGGGACTTGGAGGTTCAAATGAATGAAAAAATAGTCCCTTCCTGGCTAGAGGTAAAGCGATCTGGGGTCAGCACTTTAATTGGATATTTTGTAGAATATAATGGTAGTGCTCGTCCTATTTCAGAAGTCCAATTTCACAATGGGATTGTTGATTTTAGTATACCGCCACAATGGAATGGATTCAATGATTTGCATTTCACTGCCCAGCTTACTGAAGGGAGGTTAAAAGGAACAATATTGGGAAGTGATGGAAAAGCGTATCCATTTGAAGGAGAGAGAGCACCCAAATTGATTCGAAATAAAAAAGTGGTTTGGGGAAAACCAAGATCCATTTTTACTGGAAAAAATTTAAATGGTTGGCGTTCTTCGGATCCCAACCGAGAGAATCAATGGAATGCAGTAGATGGAGTCCTAAAAAACCCTCATTCTGGAGTGAACCTTATTACTGAGAAGGCCTTTGAAGACTTTAAGCTACATATAGAATTTCGTTATCCCAAGGGGAGTAATTCCGGGGTGTATCTTAGGGGGCGATATGAGGTTCAGATCGAAGATAATTATGGGAAAGAGCCAGGATCCACTTATTTTGGCGGGATATATGGTTTTTTGACACCCAACGAGATGGCAGCACTGCCCGCAGGGGAGTGGCAAAGTTACGACATCACATTAGTAGGTAGAAGGGTATCTGTTGTGGCCAATGGGAAGAAAATCATTACTGATCAAATCATTCCAGGAATCACAGGAGGTGCATTAGATAGTAAAGAGGGTATGCCTGGACCCATTATGTTGCAAGGAGACCATGGCTCTGTAGAATACAGAAACATTACCCTTCAGCTGCCCGAGAACTGATAGAGATGGAATCATCTACTTAAATCCATGGACCGACTGTTTTAAAAATCCTTTGGGCAGATGTTCATCATTTGGAAAGCCGAGTTCTATGGTGCCGCTATTTTCGGGTATGAAATGTGTTTTAAAAAGATAATCCCATAGACTAAGACTGATTCCAAAATTCACTCCTATTTTCTCTTTGGGTAGGGTATAGGCATGATGGTATAAATGCATGATAGGGTTGTTCAACAGATATTTTAGAGGTCCCCATGAGATCTTGACATTGGCGTGGTTTAGATGTCCAATGAGGATCGCAAAAAAATGAACGATGTAGGCCTGATCGGGTTCAAAACCTCCTAGGAGCATGACACCAAGGGTTTTAAAAGGCTTGTATAGGATGTTTTCCATCCAATGATACCGAAAATGAGCTGCAAATCCCATTTCCTTAACGCTGTGATGCACCTGATGAAATTGCCATAAAAAGGGAATTTTGTGCAGCAGTATGTGTGTTAGCCATTGAAGAAAATCAAGCAATACAAAAAAGATAAGAATTTGTACCCCAAAGGGCAATGATTTTAGATTTATGATTGTCAGACTGGTAAGCGTAATTCCTAAATTCTCAAAAAACAGTTCTAGCATACTATAGACTCCTTGGATCGCTATAGCAAACAAGAAAAAATTAAAAAACATATAAAAGGCATCTAGCCCAAAATCTTTTCTAAAAATACGCTGTTGTTTTCTCCAAGGAAACACGATTTCTAATCCCCAGACAAAAAGTGAAATGAATAAAAGTCCCCAAAAGTAATTTTGGTACCACGGCACTTCGAAAAGAACGGATTTAAGTGTCCAATTGAGCATGCCTTTAAATGAAGAAAAAAATGCAATAATATAGTCGTACATAGTACAAAAATACAAACGATAACTGGAACTCTTGTAATATAGGTTACATAGAGATTACAGGTTAAATCATTTTGTTTTTTCAATACCATAAGTCTCTTTGTAGTATTGAATAATAGGTGGGAATGGGCCGTATTTATGCTGTTTTGGGGAGAAGGAGTCTGTCCAAGGGCCGTAGGGTGTGGAAACTGGTTTTAATTTTTTGTCTGGATAGTCATCCGCAGTATTATTTTTATGAGGTCTGGAGAAACTATTGATATATCCCGCCACGTGATATGCTTCTTCATCGGTTAGTTTGGGGTTGTCCCAACGGGCTTGGAGATAGGGCATATTATTTTTAATAAACGCAGCAGCTGTAAGCACGCGATGCATCCCAGCACCATCGTTGAAGGAATCATTTCCCCAAAGCGGTGGATATTGATACCCTTTTTTAGGTTCGTTATATCGAATTCCCTGCCCTTCTGCACCATGACATAGGATACATTCTTTGGTGTAGATTGATTTTCCTTTGTTCAGATCAACCGCTACATCCGGAGGTTCAATTTTTGGATAACCTTTGATATTTTTTGTATTTAATTTGGGAAGACCTCCATCCAGCCAATTCATATAGGCAATCATCGCTTTCATTTGAGGTGCGTCTTTTGGAAATGCTTTTCCGTTCATACTGCGTTCCATGCACCCGTTGATGCGATCCGTTAAAGTTCCATTTTTATTTGCTCTACCCCCAAATTGAGGAAAACGATCTACAATACCAATCCATGAGGCAGCACCCGATAGGGTTCCTCCGTTGAGATGACAGTTGGTGCAAGATAAATTGTTTCCTGCAAAACGAAGATTAGGATCGTGCTGTAAAGGCCCCATGTGCAGTGAAGAGGCACTTAACAATAAATATCCCTGTTTGACTTCTTCAGAAACACTAGGGTTGTTTAGCACCATAATTTCGGAATCCCAATCGACTATTATTTCTTGAGGTGCTGGCTCCCAAAGCTTATCATAATAGATGACTCCAAAAAAGGTGAGGATCATCAATAAAAAAAGTCCTGTGACCAACACCAATAATCTCCGAATTAGCTTTTGAATAATTTCCATCAGGACATAAAAATTAAAATCCAATATACTATTTTATCTGCTTTGTAATGCAACCCGTATCACAAAGCGTTTTTGTAAGATTTGTTTTTGGGTTTTTCTATCTTTAGGCTTTCAATATACATTCTTAAACAAATTTTACTCCATTATGAAATCATATTTTTACTTTTTTCTGGCATTAATTTCAATAGGGTTCCTTCACGCTCAGGAATGGCAAACTCCAGTGATTAAGGGTTATGGAGAGGTGAAATACTTTAGTGAAGCCGCGGTTCAACCCGATACTTCCTTGTCATATGATTTACTTTTCGACATCAAAAGCGAGGCTACCAAAAGTGGAGTAAACAAGGGATTGTGGGTGATGGCACGGATGTTGAACTTACTTTCTGTGGCCGGAGTTCCTTCCGAAAAGGTTCATTTGGTAGCTTCTATCCACGGTTCTGCAACTTTTATAACCCTCAATGAAGAAGCCTACCATAAAAAATTTGGCCAACCAAATCCAAATGCAAGCCTGATTCGTCAGCTCAAAGAAAACGGTGTTGATCTATTTGTTTGTTCACAAGCTACTGCTGCCAGAAAGATCAATCCTGATGATCTTGATGTGCATATCACCCCAGCCTTGTCCGGGCTCAGTGTTTTGTCCAATTACCAGTTGAAAGGCTATGTCCTAATACCGAATTAAAAATTGAGTGGAACTCTAATGGTACCTTCATCGAAAATAGACTTTTCATTTATATTTTGACTGAAGTCCTTATTGCTGTCTAACTTCATCTGAAAAACGTGCAAGTTGACGAAAAGATTTACTAACAATATTGTCCATCTGACCTCATCTGTTGTCTCCTTCAGCAGAAGGAATTCTCTCACCATTTAGTGTAACAGAATTGAGCCCTGGAGCAAATCCTCTAATGATTATATCTCTCGCTTCTCCTTGGTCATACTGCATGGCTATACCACTAACTCTTTTTAAAGCATCTCCTATATTAGCATCAGGAAACTTACCAACCTGATCTGAGGAGACTACATTGGTAATATTAGCGTCATTTCGCTGTTTGTTTAAAGATTTTACAATTCCACTCTGAAATCCAGAAACAATCACTTCATCAAGTGCATTAATTTCTTGGATGAGTAGTTTTATTAGAACTTCATCTGAAGGTTCTATTGAAATAGATTGTGAATCAAATCCAATATAATTAATCTTTGCTTCAGTTGGACCGATTTGAGATTGTTGGCATTGGGGTAAAAGAAAAACCCTCCAAATGGGAGGGTAATGTAATTTTACCTCAATTTCTGAAAATTAATTAAAATTATATCTTTTTAATTGGCATATTTAATTTGAGTGAGCTAGCAATTCAAGTGTTCTAAGTTGAGAAATCAAAAAGTCAGCATATCTTAGAAATCCTAGATCTGTAAAATGAATAGCATCAACAGTTCCTTCATGATCAGAGTCAGCTAGTTTAGGTGTTTCAATTAAATAGATGTTTTTGTAGCCATTTTTAATCATCTTATCAAACTCTGCTTTTAAAGCATCGTCCATGGCTTTATTTTCACTTTTCGCTTTAGTGTTTAATAAGGCGATTGGTGATTTAAATAGGTCTACAAAAACAATTGGTGTGTTTGGATTCTTTTCTCGTAAGGTATTGACTAGCGGGATTGTCCTTTCGGTGATAAATTCTGGTTTGATCATATTGGGCATACACTCGATAATATAAAGAGAAGGTTCTACAGAGGAAATTATTTCAGCGATAGGCTGTTCCATTCGTCCATTACCACTGAATCCAAAATTAACAACATCGACATCTAACTTTCTAGACATGATGTTGGTGTGGACCATACCAGGTCGTGATGCACATCCACCTTGCGTAATACTCGTGCCATAAAATATGATAGGTTTTCTTGTATTTTTAGTTGGTTTTGTGATACTGCTTGTTGAATCTATACCAATCTCAATGTTTTTCACACCATCGTAAAGAGGAAGAAAAATTTTAAATTCTCTCATTTCTTCGTTCATATTTTCGATAAGTGTATACTCGTTAACTAAACCCTGAGGTCGACCAGTATTGATATACTGCCATTCTTGACCGTTTCTAAGGTATAAATCAACCCCTTTTATCCCAGTATCAGGCATATGATCCATTGAAAAGTTGTTCAAGACTTCCCATTTAACTTTCAGATTGGATGTATTTGTTGAAAATCGAATAGATAGGCCAGCAGAAGATTTTGACAAATCCCATACTGGAGTCCGCACAAGCTCTTTGTATGAGGCAGGAAGCCTGTCATAGGGACTTTCTTTAAGGTGCTCTGCAACAATTGTTCCTTCAATTAAAAAGTGTTCTTTTCCGTAAAATTTGGTTTGTTGTGTTTCTTGAGAAAAAATTGAATAAGAAACAATACTTAGTAAATAAAAGAGATTTTTCATATTGTGAATTTAACAAAAAGTAAATTTAATTTTTTGGAATTGCACTCATTCTTTTTTTGATTTAAAAAGCGAAAAATTTGTTTTAAGTGTATTTTTCATTGGCATAAAATGAGTTGAAATAACATACTTGAAGAGTCCAAGGAATTTCAATCTACTCAGGCTTTTTTGTTGAGGATTTGACGAGGTATTAGTATAGCTATTTATTTTATTGAATGTACTATTGGCTTGATGAACTCTGCCCACTTTTCATAACCTTTTTCATTGAGATGAACTCCATCAGTTGTATATTCTTTATTAATCAAGCCATCCTCATACACAAAAATGGAATGGAGATCTATAACCTTAAAATCTTTATTTTCAGAGGACTTAATAATTTCATTTACGGTATTTATACTTTCAATTAAATCTTCTTTTTCAGTTGGTAAAACAGTCTGAACATAAATTCTAGATTTAGGACTCCTCATTTTTAAGTAGTGAGTTATTTTAATAATATTTGTCCCAATATATTCTGGTGAGGGAATATCTGGTGAACCATTGTTCCAAATGTCATTTATTCCTATTAATAGGAAAATTGCTTTTACTTTGTAATGAATAATTTCTTCTAAACGAGCAAATACTCCATCGGTTACATCCCCCCCAATACCTCTATTTTTAATCTTTGGATAATCTAGCCTTTTAGACCAATTATTGCCTCCAGCAGTTATACTATTTCCTAAAAAAACAATATCATTTATTTCTAAAGGCTTTTTTTTGAATTGTTCAATTACTTTATTATAATTAGCCCTACCCCAATCTTCCTGATACCTAAATTCTAAACCTTCACTAGGGTATAAATACTCTAAGTTTGAATGAATTGATTGCGAAAAAGTTAAAAGTGAATTAAGAAAAACGAGTTGAATAATATACTTAATCATAATTTGAAAATAAAAAGGGGATTTGGATGCATGCAAATCCCCATATCAAAAAATAAAACTAACTAACTAACTATAATATATTATTTAGCAAACCACAATTTGGTTGTCATGTTATCAGGACCTTGTGCAGATATAGCAGTATTTACATTGGTGTTGTTTGAACTGTAAACACTTGTGCCATATCTTAATCTTTGTGCTTGTTTACCATTCATTTCACCAGCGAAACTGATAATATCGTTATTGTCAGAGGTTATAACCGCTGAAGCAGGATACCCGGTATCTCTAACGATAGCCCAACCTTCGTAGCCGTTGGTGTAATTAGCTAACCAACGTTGGGTTGCTATTTTTTCAAGCAAAGAGCAATACAATTATTCTTTATTTGTGTTTATTGCGTTCTACAGGAATATACTCCAAAGCTGGAACTGTTTCCATTAGTATCTTTAAGATCACCTTCGCCATACAAGCTCAGGCTGAAGATTTGATGCTGGAGACGCTTGATTGCTTGGTGTAGGGATTCACAGTATATATAAAGTGTGAAAAAGTACAATCATTAATAACATTGTTATGAGACTATTTGATATTTGGGAATAAATGTATTTATTAGTAAGTGAAAAATAAAAATTCAATACATTTATAATTCAAAATATAATCAAACTCTTGATGATTTGTTGTGAAAAATTCT
>Ga0255765_1000952_pt1 | contig 37671 bp, 23 predicted proteins | sample 041ome_8_FD_179965 | JGI IMG/M metagenome (GOLD analysis project Ga0255765, IMG submission 179965) | Coastal salt marsh microbial communities from the Groves Creek Marsh, Skidaway Island, Georgia - 041407BS metaG (version 2) | ecosystem: Environmental > Aquatic > Marine > Intertidal zone > Salt...
TTAATAATACTAATGTCTTCTCATTAGTCGCGTGGTTCTTCGTCTTCTTCTTTTCGCTCTTTCTTTCTGTGGACGACAAAAGCAGCGGCGCTTTCGTGTCCGCGTTTTCGAGCAAACCAGTCGCGAAACCGACCGATTTGTTCGCATCGTCCAAAAAGAAAGCAGACGCGGCTTCGAATTCGAATTCGTCGTCGGGAAAGAAGAAGAGCAACAACAACGTCGTCGTCGTCGAAATGGGCACCAAAGAGGATTACGAGAGAGAACACCAATCATCTTTTTCGTCCGTGTCTTCTTCTTCTGCGTCGTCGAGCAGAGAAAGTACGAGCGAGAGTGCGCCATCGGGGAAAAATCATCCGCGTCGCGTCGGTCCGAAATTAGAAGATGGTGAAGACGAAAAGGACGAGACAAACGCGGTGGAGTTGACGCGCGCGTCTCTCCTGAAAACACCGACAGAGTTTAAACGAGAAATGAAACGGGAAAAGAGCGAAAAAGAAAGACGAAAAGAAGAAGCCGCGTTGGCGTGGTTCGAGAACACGCACCCGAGTTCGCAATATAAAATGGACGAGTTCGAGAGAAGACAAAAGGAGAAAGAGGAGTTCGACGCGAAGATGCGCGAGGAAAGAGAGAAGGAAGAGAAACGGTTGACGAAGAAAATAGAGTGGTTCGACGATCCGGTGAAAGAGGACGACGACGATTTATGGATCGCAGATCGCAGGTGGCAATACGACAAGAACGATCCTTTGATGGATTTCGAGGATTACGAACACGACCAGACCGAAGAGGAGAAGAAAATCGACTACGGCGAGCTTTTATTGAAACGCATTAAAAAGAAGGTGACTTCGATGAAAACAGTGGAAGATTTAATCACGTACCAGAAGGATTTAATGTCCAGTTACGGGATTTTGAACGCCGAGAAGGCGGTAGAAAAGCAAAAGGAAGCGGAAAATGATCAAGCGGCTGAGTTGGCGAAAAAGGAAATCGAGGAGAATCCGGCAAAGGCGACGAAATCGGCGGCGTTTGCGCTCGACGCGGAGTTGTTTGAGAAGGCGCTGCAACGCAAAACGGAGAGAGAAGCAGAAGCGAGAGTGCAAAAGAAAACGAAGAACCGAAACTTGGACTACAACCGCAAGCTTTTCGAGAAGGCGATGGCGGCGAAGAAAGCAAGAGAGGAGCAACAAAAACGATGATAGTAGATGACAACATTTGTAAACTTATATGAATCTTTAAAATGCACGCGCGAATAAATAATAATAGTAAAATTACAACTCTAACCGCTTGGAAATATCTCCATTCTTCCCTTCATACTCCTCTACAATTTTCATGGCGTAACTCGGAATGTGCTCCTTTGCTCGCTCCTTGCCGTAAATTCTATTCACGTATAAATAGTTTCGAATGGTGTGATAATCTAAACTGTACATGCCAAATTCTTTTCCTTTCGGCCCGACTTTGTTCAACACCCACGCGATCAAATTTCCCACGAATCGAGGGGCACCTTTTTCAGGGCCTCTGCCTAAATAAGCCTCGTCGTCGGAGATGACGGTTTGTAAAACGAACGGTTTGCGGTCGCCTCTCGTGGTGGACGGCGTTATTTGCAAATCGTTTTTTATTAAATCAATCATTTTTTGTCCTCTTTCGTTTCGGACGGTGACGTATTGCGGGTGCAAATTCATCGGGATAGATTCGTCATAATCGACGCCCATGTACCCGACGACGAGATCGGCGAGACCGTTGACGTAATCGAAGCACGATTTACAACTTTCGGCGATGACGCCTGACGATAACTCCTTCGCCGGTAACGAAAAATACGGAATCTTCTCGTAACTTCCGTCTCTCATCTTCAGGTGCACCTTGTAATCCGGCATGAATTCGTAGTGTAAAACCTCGTCCGGTTTATCCGTCGCGTTGTTTACAAACTTATAAAACCCATCAGTCCTTCCGTTATCCGCACAATTCGTTCCTAACACGTATAAATTATCCAATCCTAAATATTGCTCGACTTCTCTCAAAGCGACGACTGAACACCCGACCCCGATGTACAGAACGTTTTTAATCTCCGGATTGGTTTCAATTTCCGCGAAAACTTTCAAGTTTGGCGATAACGACGGTTTCACTCCTCTGCACGCTAAAATATCTTCCTCGGTAAAGCACAACTTCGGTTCCGGGTTCCTCGCGTCCGCTTCTCCGGAACCAACCGCGACGACGCAATCGACCGTCTTCGTCCTCAACATCTCCAACGCGACCGACGTCACGATCCCAGTCCACTGCGCTTTCTCCATAGGCTGTTTCTTCTTCGCGTAAAAAATCGATTGCGAGCTGTTATTCGTGTTATCTTTCGTGTCCGAATTCAATAAAACCCCCAACCGTAACTCGTCCGTTTCCGTATTCCTCCTCTTTCCGTGCACTTTTTCTTCCAACTTTTCTATTCTGGACATCCCAGGTCCGAGAAACGCGCACGCGTCTTTCACGTACGATATGAGAGAAGTATCGCACAACCCGCAGTTCGAGCAGTGCTCTTTCGCCGGGTACGACTGTCCTGGTTTGATCGGTTGGCCTTTGCGTTCGCTGATTGTCGACGACGATGATGAAGTCGAAGTCGCGTTCGTTCGTGTTCTCGTTCGTGTTGTTTTACTCGAGAACGACGACAGCGAAAAAGACCACGAGTTTGGTGAAGTAACGGATGATGATGATGATGATAGGTGCATGATTATATCGTCGTATTTATTCAGCGATGTGTGTGTTGTGTTTGTGTACGACACATAAATGGAGGAAACTACTCTTCTTCTTCTTATATTATTAAAACTTCACGTCCATAGCGCATAAAATAAGCGCCACGAACAAACACACACACACTCTCTTTCTCTCTCTCTCATCTTCCTAAATCTTTTTCTTCTCCTCTCTCTCTACTACGTTGGTAACAACGAGGCGCTTCTCCGTCTCGCGTGCCCTACACTACCGCCGGTCGGTAAAACCATTCCTACGAACCGAAGCGCTAACAAAAACGTTGGTTTTACGACAGTCGCGTAAGCGACTTTACAGACGACCCGGAAACCTTCCGCGCCCATCGGGAAGAAACTCAACTGATAATACAACAAGGCCAACGCCTGCGCTATGGAGGCCATCACGGTGAGAAAGTAAGAGTGCTTAATTAACGCGGCCCATAAGGTGAATAAGATAGTTCCGACGAACCCGCACGAGACGTATAATCGTTCCGGATCTAACATGTGTTTGATTTGTTCGTTCGCGCCTCGCAACGCGCCGACGGCGCAAATGTTTGAAACAGAAAACAAAGAGAAGCACAGAGCGAATTTGGCTGGGAACAACGCAATCGTGGCTATACCGACCGTGAACGCGAGCGTTAAACTCAACCCGCTGACGAACGTAAACGCCATGCTCCACGCGATGCGTTCTCGATCGAGACTTTGTAACGCCGACATCGTATCCTTCGCCGCGTTGGTCGTGAACTCCGCGGCGTTCGACGCCGCGTTCGCGCTCATATCGTACGCCGAATTGGCGTAAAATTTAACATTCGTCGTCGTCGACGCGACCACGTCGTTCACGCCGGATTCTCTTAACGTTTCCGAAATCGATTGGGACGCTTCGTTGAACGAGCTCGTCGCTTTCGCCGCGAACGACTTCCAGTCCGACATGAAATCCCCTCCTGTCGATGATGAATGCTCTGACGACGATTGATTTTGATGGTCGTTTGGACTGCTGCTCTCTGGTGTCGCGGTAAGAGTAGCAGTAGTCTCTTCGCTTATATTCGTATTCGTACTCTTTGTCTTTTCGTTGTTGTTGTTGTTGTTGTTGTTCGTCGATATCGTGTTCAGTTCTCCCCCCAAAACGCCTCCTCCGCTCGAAGACATTAATATATATATGTATATACACTTTAACAAATCTCTTATTATAAGTCTTCTTCTTCTTCTTCGTCTTCTTCTTTAAAATCGAACGAAGAAGGGTGCGCGAAAGGCTCTTTTGGAATGGGGAAACGTGTTGCCGGTTCCTCTCTTGAAACATTCCTCAGAAGATTTTGTCTGTCCTTTAGTGTCGTCGTTTACGTCGTCTCTCTCGTATTCTCTCTCGTATTCTCTCTCAGCGAAACGTGTGTTTCGGCGCGGAGTATCAACCAACGCTACTCATACCAGTCGTCATCGTCGCTTTCGAAAGATTTAAAGAGAAAACAACAACGAACAACAACAACAACAACAACAACAACAACAACAGATGTCCGCCTCCAATCCGGAGCAATTCTTAGTAAAAGAGAAACAACAGAAAGAGAAGGAGAAGCGAGTGCAAGACTTGCTGAAATCGTATTACCACGAACAGCAACAACAGCAACAGCAAGAGGAGGAGGAACAAGAACAAGAACAGAAACAATCTTTCTCGAAGAAGACGAGGGAGATTAAGGAACAAAACGAGCAAACGAACGATGGAATGAAAAGTTGGACTAAAGAGGAGGAAAAGGCCCACGCGGGAGCGACATCGACTACGTCTCAACTACATAGCGATGAGAACAAGAAGAAGAACAACAACAACAGTAGCATTCAAAACAAAAATCTCATAGAAATGCTAAAAACGAAAACGATCGGAGAGTTACAGAACGAATACGTGAACGTTTCCCGAGAGATCAAACGTCTCGAATCGCACGGGACGCACTCGGTGTACGAAAACTATTCAAAGTTTATCAACGCGGCGGACTTTATCGAAAACGCGCGACCGGAAATTGAGCAGTTGACGAAGAAGGAGAGCGTGAAGGTGGAGAAGGCGACGAAGGAAGCGGCGGAGGCAGCGAGGAAATTGAACGAAACGTTAGACGCGAAACGTTTTGAAAGCGAAAGAGCGAGGGAGGTGCAAAACGTATTGTTTAATATCCAAGAAGCTTTGAAGGCGCCAGCGACGATTCGAAACGTTTTATTTGGGTCTGTTTCTTCTTCTTCGGAAAGCGCTCGCGTGGAGAAGGCGGTGAGAATCATAGCGAAGACGAAACCGATGCTCGAGAAGTTTTCTTCTTCTCCTTCTTCGGGCGTTAGCGGTGAACAACAACACAAGAGCGGGAAACTTTTCTTGGAAGCGAAGAATGAAACGATGAAAATCTCGGATGCGATTGCAAGTTTGTTGAAGAAACGAGTTCGTTCGAGCTATCATGCGACGGCTTCGCAAACGGTTGGCGTCGGCGAGGGAGGTAAAGATGATTCCAACGCGCTCGAAAATCTCGTGAACAAGCTTTCCTCGCACTCGTGCGCGGAGTGCTTAAAGTTGTTAGGCGTGCCTCGAGACGAAGTTCACGAAGAATTCTTATACGCAGAGAAGGATAAATTGGAGAAAATTTTAACGGATTTAGAATCCGACATCAGGAAGAGTAGTAGCATTCGTAGCGATTCAGGTGGAGCCGCCGAAACGTCCACGACGGTGGACTCGTTATTCAAACCAAAGCTCGGGAAAGTAAACGAGCTATTTTTGAACGAGTTCCAAAAGTGCGCGGCATCGTATTTGGAAGTTTTCCCCGAGGATAGTCGTCAGCCTTTAGTTGACTTTGCTAAAGTTGTTTTCCGCAGATATTTTGAGCTTTTGAAAGTTATTTTTATCGACGGGGAAAGCGCGACCAAAGAGGAGGGGAATATGGGAAATTTGTCCTCGGTGCGACACATGTGCGCGGCGTTGGGTAACATGGCTGCCGATTTGGCATCTGCGCATAAGCTACTCCCAGAGTGTGCTCTCGGCGATCGAGTGACAGAAATTGTAGAAAAAAGTATTCGAAAACGCATCGAAGACGCGCATTTACGACGAGAGTCCATCTTATCGGAGAAAATTTCGCAAATCGAACAGTTGTTGTCGTCCTCGGGGAGCAATACAGCTGCGGCGTCGCCAACCATCGTCGCCGATGCCGTCGAGGATTTCTTGAGCACGCACGAAACTACAGCTAACATCATTATCGCGGATATTAAGGCGTTTTCGGAAGAGCGTCCTCTTTTGTTACAAAGTTGGAGAGACGAGTTTGGTAGATTTTCACGCGCCTTGTTCGCGACGAGTCACCACGCTCTGTGCGCGCGACTGGTTGGATTTGGTAGTTGTCGTGCCAATTCTTCTTGCATTCCGTATTTATCCCCGTCGCAAGGATTACCAAATAGTCCATACTTGCAACGCAACAACAAGACTAACGGAGGTTCCTCGACGGCGGCCTCTTCGCTCATCGCATCTGTCTTGCTCTTCAAAATTGGCGACGAAAGCTACACACTTGAAAACGGACTCGCAAAAATTTTTCCTTCTCATGTGGTGAGCGAAAAAGGGAAGAGGAGTGCGGCATACGACGAAAGATTACTTCGCGCAATTGCAATGGCTTGTTTTCGAGATTGTTTTCGAGAGTTTTTGATGCTTTCGACGTCAAAGTTAGATGCGTTGTTGATCCAGTACGAAAACGCTTCTATAACGGACTTATTCGTGGACGCGTTGGAAAAAATCAAGCACGACGTGAAAAACATTGAAGCGTCGCCAACGCTCGTGCAGATGTTGAACTCCTCGACGTCAGAACCGTTAACTAACGATGTGGGTGTTGTGCTAGATGAAAACGCGTTCGATATCTTCGAGTGCAAAAATAAGTTTTCAACCGCGCGAATCGTTCGGAGGTGCGTGGAAAGCTCGCTCTCCAACTTTCAAGACTATATCTTTACGAATGTTCCTACCTTTACTAAGGAAACATTGAAGCATTTCGAAGGGCAATGCGATGCTATTGAGCAAGAGTTGAATAGAGAGTTCCACGAAAATACGGAGACGCACGAGACGTGTTTTGCTTCGCTGAAGACTCTGGCTCGCAAACGCGACGTCGACGGAGCGGCGCACGCCTCGTCTGTAGAAGCTTCGAAGTTACTGAAAGATATTCAAAAGATCTAATAAAGAGTTCTTCTATACTCTACATAATGTAATATCACTAAATACTTCTAACGATGCTATTGCTTTTTCCTAATTCCTAAAGATCAAGTGCACACGTCGAGCACGTTTGCCACGTGCAAGATTTTCCAAGCGTTTGTTTCCATCGACCAATCGTGGAATATGTTTCCGCTGTGCACCTTTGACTTTCTACCTCCGTATTGATCTAAGTTCTCCCCCATCGCGTTTCTCTCCTTCCACACGCTAAAACCATACACGGATACTCTCCTACATTTAGAGAGGAAATAGAATAAACCGTGTGCCCCCGTGGTGAGTTGCAACCAATTGTCGTAATTTTTACCTAAACCTAAACGTCTGCTTTCGTACCTCATTTTATTCATCTTGGCGACGTACCCTGGTATTTCTCTATCGCTCAACGCTTTTGTCTTTATTCTGCGCTTTTCGCATGCCGACTTTATCACGTTTTGTTTCGCTGGGAACCACATGACGTGATCTTTCGCATGGGCACCCATCTTCGCCGATCCTATGCAACAAAGTCTTTTGCTCGCTTCGTGTCCGTTTACCCAAACATCCGTTCGATTTCCCACGTGTTGTTCAAATCCACCAATTGGTGCCATGTTGAATCGAACGATGACGTCGTGATTGTTGATATACTTGCCAAACTTCTTCCTCAAAACAGAACCGCCGTTACCGACTAACGCGCACGATTCGTATTGATATTTTTTACTACTACCACCACCACCACTTGTCGTTGTCGTCATAAACCCAGACGTTTTGGCGATACCTTTCGCGGCTTCCACCGCATTTATATTCACGCAATCCTCTCCTCGTTTCGTAGTCTCCACGCATTTTTTTAGCATTTTCTCTCCTTCATTTTTAAACGCGATTCTAGGCTTTGCGCCTTCGCCAAAGTTTTCGTGCTTGACGAAACCCATCTTTTCGTCGCACCCGGTTGGCATGGTCAACCCGTTTCTATTTGCAAACGCGCGCGCTCTGGATATTAATAACTGCCGTCTTCTTCTTCTTCTTCTGTCGTGATTATGAAAGGTATCAGGTTCGTCTTCGTTCTCGTCGTCGACGTCTTCTAAAACGTTTTTACTCGTCTCCTCCTCCTCCTCCTCCTCCTCGTTGGAGAAAGAGGCGTCGAAAAACACCGCCAAATCGTCCGGCAAAAACGCCTTTGGCGCGTTCCCGCACGCCTTCCCTCTTCTCACACTCGCGTCACCAATACCGTTGGTGGATGAAATAGTAGTAGTAAATCCCCCCGCGTCATCGTCTTCCTTGTCCCTTTCTTCTTCTCTTCTTCTCAACGCGATTTGCGCATCGTCAGATTCGTCGTCAAAGAGATTGAACGAAAGACACAAAAAGAGGAGGAGGAAAAGGAGGAGGAAAGCGCAGGACGACGACGACAACAGCGAAGAACATCTTTTCTTACTCGTTTTCGTCGTTTTCGTCGTCGTGTTTGCGTTCGTAGTGCTTCTGCTGTGAAATGCTCGAAGCAGCAGCGACATATCTCACAACGTCATTTTCGAGAGCAACAGAGAATCCATTTCTCCCCTGAAAAGAATGTTCATCAAAAGAGAGCAAAAAAAGGCAAGAATTCTGAAGAAAATTTTCATCTAAAAAGTCTCGTCACAAAAGGGCAAAAAAACACAAAAAAAAATTCAAACGAGTGGAGAAAGTCAACACACGTAAACACACAAAACAACATCTTCTACAACAACAACAAGAACAACAACAAGAACTTTAATAATTAAAGATGATGGAAGAATCCTTGCACACGATCCGAAAACGAATCATCAAGTCCTACGTGACTCGATTACTTTTAGCCGGACAAATGAAGGTGAGCAACAACAACAAAGCATCAGAGATTTTTCGACCGGAATTGAGCACGAAGACGTTGGTGGAGGAGATTCACAAGACGAACTCGGACGCGATGAGGATGGCGACGAAGATGGAGGAATATCCGTTCACGATGAAAGAGTGCGAGCGAGCTTTGGATGATTTGATCGCGAAAGAAGAGGGAGAGGAAGAGGAGGAAGAGGACGATGGAGGAAAGAAAAAGAAGGCGAAGAAGGACGAATCGTCCAGGACGCCTGTGAGAGCAACCTTGAAAGAGAGAAAAGCCGCCTGGCTCGAGAAGAAGAAAAAGCTCATCAAATGGTCCAAACGGTACGAGAAGAAGAATGGTGAAGAAGAAGTGGCCGTTTTCAGCTACGGGTACACGACTGTGGAGAAGAAAATGAAGGAAGCGGCGGCGGCGGCAGGGTCGTCTCTTGAGGCGGCGACGGATCCGGTATACGTATCGCAAAAAAGGAAGAGCAAATTGGAGAGAGAATTGATTTTGAAGCACGTGCTGACGGGGAGAAACAGTTATTGGGGACGCCACGAGGATTCCGATGATGAGTTGGATACTTTTGCGGCGGCGACGACGACAACACCGAAGAAAGCGCCGGGACCGCCGAGAGCGGTGCCAAAGAACAGCCCAATTCCAAAGCCTTCGCCGACGAAGACGTCACCGACCACAATGAGAACAGCAAGGAATGAAAAGCCAACGTCAGTTCCTCCAGATCGAGTCAAAGCGTTCGCGCGCGTGCTCGATCCAACCGTCCCCGTCAATCAAGTACAAAATATTCCGAGACAACCCATTTTGGAGAAGAGAAAACGAGTACCGGCGACCGCGAATAAGGTGGACGATCCGCTGAGATGTAGCACTTGCGGTAAGGTGTTTCCTACTGCGCATGGATGTAGTTTGCACGCGGCGAGGTATTGCAACGCAGCAACGCCGTCGGTGGCGGATGCTAAAAAAGAGGTTCCCAAGAAAAGCGCTAAAACGATCAGGATGGAGGAACTTATAGAAAAGAAGGCAGCGGATGAAGCTGTAGACGGCGTGACGGAAAAAATGACGAGTTCTTTGATAAAAAAGCATAAAGATGCTAAGAATGGACAGGTGAGCGCTCGAGATGATGTGAAGAAAAAGAAGAAGAACCAACGTAAAAGCAAAATCGACCCGGATGATGGAGACCACTTTGCGCAAGTCAAATGGATCGGTGAGAAGATCCCCCAACAAAGTAAATTGACTTCCAATCGCATGTATTATGAAGGATTCATCAAGTCTGACGTTGAATACAGAGTTGGTGGGTGCGCGTACTTGCTTCCTGGCAATCCTGAAGAGCCAATGTATATCGCCCAAATCGAATCTTGTTTCGAAGATAATACCGGGAAATGGTGTGAATGCAGATGGTTTTGGCGCGCGCACGAACTGACGGGCGCCGGTGAAAAATCTCTTCCGCCAGTATCAAAGAATGGGAACGATAAATTTGATCCCGAACGCGAAATCATGCTCACGCAGACCGTAGACAAGCAACCAATGACGTGTTTAGAAAACAGTTGCCAGGTGTACGGATCGAGAAAAGAAGCAGACGCGAGCAAGAAAACGGAAGAAGGCGGTTCAAACTTTGAGCAATTATATTGCAATTGGGCGTATACGGTCATTTCTGCGACGAAGCAAGGAAAGGTAAAAGGAGTCTTTACAAAAGTGTCAAAACGTAAGGGGGGCAAAGGATTCGAGTTCCCAAACGCGGTTTTTAGCGAGAAGAAAAAGAAGAAGTAAACCGTTTCGTAGTCGTAGAGAAAGAGAGTGCAGAGCGTATTTTTGGATCTAAATCCAAATTTTGTAACCCCCCGTAGTAGTAATTCACCTAATTGACATAGAACGAGTGCAGTTTCTCTTCGAACATTGAAAGACTTTCCGCGCAACTCTTGCGTTTCTTGGCCGATACTACCGCGGTACCACCACCATTTTTAACATTCAACGGAACTTCAGGATGAAATCCTCCACTCAAAGTGCTCGCCACTCTCGCGCACGACCCCGCCGCAGTTCGCGCTTTAGAAAAGAGAGAAAATTTACCCTTACTTTTGCCGTCGTTTTCCTCCTCGTTACCTCCCTCTTCAGTTGCTTTTCTCTTCAAGGATGTGGGAACTACGTCTTTTTTCGACATTTTGTGTGCAAATTGAAAGATATCGTCGAATTCATGGTTCAAGACCGCTGTCGCAGCTCCCGCAACCACCGGATTGAAATGGTCCACCAATAAAAATAACTCCCAAGCCGTCGCCACGCCTCCATTCGCTTTCTCTGGATTAACCGAATCACTATTGAAGCGATTTATTGTAGACGACGACTTCTTGTTCTTCTTGGACTTGTACTTGATACGATCGCTCAATCCACCACCTGCAGCTGTAGGAGCAAACTTTCTTTCCTTTGTAAAATCCAAGATGTCTCTCGTCTTTGGCGCTCTTCTCAGGCATTCTGCCATCGTGAGTAAGAGTCCAAACGCTTCACCGCTTTCAACCGTCTCCACCGAGACGTTTGTTATTTTCTTTATAAAAGCCATCGCCGTAGATGTATTCATTGCCCCAAACGCTTGCGAAGCGACCCTCTGCGTCGACGCAGAGATGTTCTCTCCCAACGTTTGCGAGTTGAGAAACGCCGCGACGGCATCTACTCGTAAAGAACCCTTTGCCTTTGCTTCGAATTCATCGTATGAGTGATCAAATCTAGTTTGAAATTCCTCATTATCATTATCTGGAGGTTGCGGCAAACCCAGACTCTTTACGAATTCCATGCAATCGTTTGTTGCTTTGTACTTGTCGCAACACAAAATTTCAGAAAAAACTTTGTTTCGCGTGGAGGATAAATCCACATCCGCCAACGCGCTCTCGATACCGCCTCCTGCGAAAGAATCTACCAAGCATAGCACAACTCGACACTTATCAGCAATTGTGAACCGTTTCGACGAGAGCGCTTTCGTAAAAAGCGAAGATAAGTCTGCCATATAATCGACATCAATTAAGCGAGAAATATTCGGAAGATTTTCCAAGGTCGGCGCGAGGAGCGCAAACGTGCCTCTCTTGCGATTTTGATGCATGTGTCTACGCTGGTTCGCCACAACAGCCTCGTCGTAATCCGAATCTGGATCTGAGTCGTCCGATGAGTCACTGTTATTTGCAGTACCAACGCTGTCGTCAATATCGTCGGTGGCTCTTTTCAACACCCGCACGTACACTTCGAACACTGCTTCAATCATCTTGCTCTGGATTTTAATCTTCTCCTTCCAGGACTTTGTCTTCCCACCTTCGGCTTCGTCTAAATCTTTCTTAATCGATTTCTCTAATCTTCTCTTGAACGATTTATCGTCCGAATCGGAGTCATCCTCGTCGTTGTTGGCATTAGGATCGCCAGTGAATGGTTTCATTCTATTTTGCTCGTGCAACGCTTTCGCCATTTTCGCTCTTTGCTTTCGACTCAATTCACGTTCACCTGCTCTTTCTTTCCTCTCTTGTTTTCTTGTCATTTTCTGAAACCGTTCTTCTTCCGGTTTCAAAGCTGACACGGCTGCGTTGAGATTGATGCTTTTGAACCAGGCGATGGATTGCGGCCATATTGATTTCATATTCTTCTTTACGAGTTCAGCCATGAGTTGCAATATTTCAAGCGTGTGATCTCCGTTTTCATCTCCTCTACAAATTTCCGAAAACGCCTTTGAGGCTTCTTCAGCAATCGTCACGTCGCTTGACGTAAACGAGGAGGAGATAATTGCTCGCAATATCTCGCCTCTGTAGTTTGAATTTGGTTTTTTTGACAAGAATTGAATCAAGCACTTCCCACTCACCGAAGGCGAAGGACCGGAAACAATCGAATTGGCACCTTTTTTCGCATTCTTCGTTAATAAACGAAGGAAAGATTTGTACGTCTTGCACAAGAGGTCTTCTTCTTTTCTTTGCTTCTTGACCTTATCAGATAGGCCTTCTAATTCATTTTTATCTGCGTTTATCTCGCGCAGTCTGTAATCCGGAAGAATATCAAGCAAAAGTAGCGTCATACTAGCGCACGCGTCTTGCGCCACTTCCTTCGAATGTGGATCGTCGCACAACGTTTTAATGAGCTTCGCGGCATCTTTCATTCTCGTTTCTGGCTGTTCGATTGCTTTTTGACAGAGTTCAGCCATGAATTGACGACAAGCTAATCTTCGTCCGGATGGATCCGCCAAGTATTTTTTCGCCGAGAACGTAAAATCCACGTTCTCATTTTCCATCTGGTCGTCACTTGATTCGTCGTCGTCATCGTCATCATCGCTATCATCTTTTGAATCCTCGCCTTGTGCGCCCTTCTCTTTCGCTCCTTTCTTTTTATCGTCCTCTTCCCACCAATTTACTTTCTTCTTCTTCTTTGTAGAGGCGTCCTCGTCTGAAACGTCTTTCTGTTTCTGTTTCGTCTCCTTCTTCGCTTTTTCTAATCCTAAATCCTCGTCATCGAGCGATTTCTTTCTACTGTTGCTATTGCTACTCTTACCACTATTGTCGTCGATATTCTGGAACGCTTCAAACTCGTCCGTTCTTCCTCTTTTACCCTTCGCACTCACTTCGGTTTCTTTTAAAACGGGCTTCTTCACGAGAGTTCCATCTAACCGTTTTACTGGAAGGAGCAAACGCACGTCGCCTTCTTCATCGTCGTCGTCGTCGTCGTCGTCTTCATCACCTTTATTTTCTTCTCTCATCTTCTTTTTCTTCAACATTTCTCTTTGTTTCTTCTCCCACGCTTCCTTTTTCTTCGCTTTTTCCTGTTCGAAGAACATGCGCTCTACGTTATCGTCGTCGTCGTCGTCTTCATCGTTCTTCGCGTCTCCGTGACTTTTATTCTTCTCATTCTTACCTTTTTTCTCTTCTTCAAGTTCTTTCGAATTTGCCAGCAATCGTTTGGTGAACAGCGCGTTTTTAGTCACAAACTCGACGTCTTCCTCGTCAATCGATAGGCTCTCTTCTGTATCGGAGGATTGAGTACTTTTTGTCGTGTCTCCATCGCCTCCTTTTTTCTTCGCGTTGTTGTTGTTCATGCTTCTTTTGTTGCTCTTCTTCGCGTTCTTCCGCTTAGCCTGAAAGAAATGAAAGTCGTAAACGTCCTCCAGGTCAGCGCTTTGGTCTCATCATCCGATGATATTAAAATACGAGACGGCGTTACGAAAAACGATGATGATGATGATGATGCGTTCTGGCGGCCGAAAGATGAGAGATTTCCAGAACGCAACGCAACTTGACGACGAAAGAGTCGTCAAAGAGAAAAGAAAAGAAAAGAAAAGAAATAGGAATCGCGCGATACCTTATTCGGTAAGGAAGGAGTTTTAGCAGCAGCAGCTCCCGGTGACTGCTTCTTCTTTGATGCGGTCCCTTTTTTCCCCATTTTCTCTTTTGTCTTGTTGTTGTGCGAAACAACTGTGAAGAAATACGAGAAAATGCAGAAGAAGAAAAAGGCAGACAGCAGAAGAAGGAATTTTTTGGTTTTTTGGTTTTTTTTTTTGATTTTGCCATTTTGTCACTTTTTCTCTCTTTCTTTCTCTCTCTCTCTCTTTTGTCTCTCTCGTCATCATCAGTCTTTTCTCGGGAGAAAAAAACACGCCGACGCGCATCATCTCACTCACACGTCGCGCATGCGCAGAGGAAAACTCGTCGCAGAACTGTGTTTTGGTGGTGGTAATAAATCTTTCGTCGTTTCCGTCGTCGTCTCTCGATTCTTTCTTCTCGAGAGGAGGAGTTCTCTGAAAAAAACGAGAGACAGTTACGTTCATTTGAGACGGCCGCACCCGGCTTTGAAAAACGCGTTCAGAACGCTGACCAGTGCTGCTGCTGCTGCTACAACTGATACCACAACTGCTACCGTTTGCGGTTTCGATTGTTCTCGTTCATTGGGGGATATAGGGAGACGTGAAACGAGAAGGAAAACGCACAGCGCCTCGATGGCTTGGACGAAGGATATGAACGAGAACGAAGAAAAAATAGAGGTGCCAGAAGGTTTAAAGCTGAACGCTGTTCGGATGGTCAAAACGGCGTACGAAACGTGCGCGAAAGCGAACAACTACGAAACTAAAGAAAAAGGACAAGAGGAGATGCCAAACGTTATATCCGAAGCAACCGCACAGCAATTCGTTCGAGAACGAATCGAAAGCGACGGCGAGAGCGACAACCGAAGACGAAGAGAGTATTTGAAAGCAATAGCCGAGGACGTGAAACTCGCGTCAAAACTCATAGCTTTAGACTTTGTCGTGTGCAAAAGAGCACTGGTGGAAGGAGCAATGACGCTCAGTGAAGTAGCCGAAATGGCGAAGAAGGCGAACGAAGATCATTTTTGGCGGAAAACAGTCATAAGAAGTGTTCACGAGAAATTGAGAGATGGGGCAGAAGCGAACGAGGAAGATTTACAACAATACAGCAAGGCGGCAGCGGCAACCGGAAAGAGTAAGTGGGTGAAAAATGCGCTCACGTGGTCTTTCGAATTCTTTGAACATTATTTCGGAAAGATGGAAAGCAATGTCGAACACGATGGTGACGAGGATGGGAGGCAATACGCAAAGAGTCGAAGAAAATTGATAACAAGTCTCGGTGAAGATGTAGGAAAATTAGCGCCAACTCGAATAGCTTTTCGTCGGGGTAAACGCAAAAGAGACGGAAGTAGCGAGGGAAATAACGAAGAAACAGCTCGCGTCGTGGAGGCGCGCAACGCATCGATAGATCGCAATAGGCGGTACGGTAGAGTAAATAGAAGTAAAAGTAGTAATAGCAGCGGTGACGGAAACGATGATAAAAACGGAGAGACGTTTCGGCTTTTAGATGTGGGTTCGTGTTGGGACTTTTATCGCGAGTACGAGCGCAAAAGTACGCACTTTGGCAGCTGCAAAGTCGTCGCGTTCGATTTGGCACCGGAAGATGGAGCAGAGAATGTCTTAGAGGGTGATTTTCTGAACGCACAGTTTTTTGACCGCATCGAGGACGAGAACGGGGCTGAGACGCTGCTCAAAACATCTTCCTCCTCCTCTTCGAAACGACTTGAAGGGCTTAAATTGTCCTCATTCAACATCGTGGTGCTTTCGCTAGTCCTCACGTACGTTCCGACGCCCGAAAATCGATTTCAGATGATTATTAACGCTCGAAAATGCTTGAAAGGAGATGGAGATGGACTCTTGATGATTATCGAACCGCACGGCTTCGATAAATCGAAAGAAAATTTAGTTGCAAAAACCTGGCAGCAAACCATTGAAAACGTCGGATTTAAAGCGCTGGTGAACTCCAAAACGCGAGATGGTTTACATATATTGATTTTTGAAACGTCTTCATTGCCCACTTTATCCGCTGTACGCGGGGGAAAACTGGTGATGGCGCTTGACGAAGAGTATAAGAACAAGTGATAAAAATTCTTTAAAAAATTGGGGTGTATGTTGTTCCACATTTACAAATTCTAATCTCGCACACGTAAACGGTTCCTAGGTACCATGGTACAGTATATGTTGATGTATACTGCTAATTTATTTACCGCCATCTCTATTCCACTGGATGAGGTCTTCAAACGCTTTTCTTTGCTCTTCGAAGCTTCTAACAGTTGCCGCGTTTCTCTCCGGTTCTAAAAATCCCGCCGCTTGCCAAAGTTGCGCAAACTTTTTCTCTGCTCGCTCTAAATGATCTTTCGTAGCGCTCTGGTTTTTTATTATCTCTTTAACCGCTCGATAAAAGGGCAGGGATACGAAATAATGATCCGCAGATTCCTTGTCCTTGTTTTTAGATAGCTCTTGAACTTTATTCTTTAAAGCTCTGACGTTTGCATCATCGAAACACAACTCTGGCGAGGCTTTGGATATTTTCTCGCACATTTTTGTGATCGCTTTCAGTTCATCTTCGCGTATGTAATCGAATTCCCAATCCTCGCTTGGCGCTAAAAATAAACGAGTCCCTTGGAGGAGTCTCGAACGAAGCGATAATTCGGGCGGCTGGTCCCATCGAAATAAAGAATACAGCGTCAACGGATGGACGTTTACTCTATCTCCAATCCCGAGAAGCTGGTCGTCATCCAAAGCAAAGTACGCCGGTCCTTGCACCGTATCCACTCGAACGCCTCTTCTTCCGTGGCCGTATTTTAAGTGATGTTCCTCTTGCTCCGAAAGTTTTACCGTGCCTCCTGCTGTTTGTTCGCCTTTCTTCTGTTTCTTCTTTTCTTTCTTCGCCGGTCTCTTTTGGAACTTCACCGCCAAAGCGTCGTCGTCGTCGTCGCTGCTGTTGTCGTCGCGCGTCTTTGCTTTCTTCGAGGCACGTTCTTCTCGTTCCCGTTCAACGACTTCCTTCTTCAGTTGTCGCTTTTTCTCCTCTGCCGAAGTGTCCACCGAAGTATCGATAGAGGGGACCCTGTTCGTAATCGTCTGAGCCGGCACTCGCGCCGCGTACGCGTCTCTTCTCGGATCGTTCGGTGCAAACGTGCGCTCCTTTTTCTTTGCAATTTTAGGTATGCGCGCTGAAGTCGTGTGCGCCGAGTCGTGTGGCGTTAGCGCGTTTGTCGTCGTCGTCGTGGTAGGAATAGGCGCCGTTGGTGTTTGCACGTCAACAATCTTATTCTTTTGGTGCTCGTTGTGAAGACGAGGGACTGCATTCGGTGTCGTCGTCGTCGTCGTCGTCGTTCCGGTACTCGCGTTCCCTGCCGCGCGTCTCATCATGACCAGCGTCTTCACATCGTCCACCTCGCCATCATCATCGGGGTTGGTATTTTGATGATGATTAGGTAGCTGTGATTGTCGTCGTTGTTGTTCTTGTGATTGTTTGCGTTCGCGAGCCAATTCCGCATTCAAATGTTTGTTCTTCAATTTTTCAGAAAGATTTTCCTCTCGTAAACTCTCCATCTTCTTCTCTAAAGTCGACACTCGCATCATGACCGTTTTCAACACGTGCGCCGTCTCCAAAATCTTATCCGAGAGCAATCGCGTCTCTTGCAAGAGACTGCCTTCGCTCGTCGATCCCATGATATTGATTTTATTTCGAATTCGCGTCCTAAGATTCCTTCTCTTTTCTGACGAAAGAAAGCAAAGAAAGGTGTTTGAAATGACCTGATTTTGGTGGTTTTTTAAGTGCTCAAATTTGCTTCACAAAGAAAGAGAGTAAATAGTATACTTCGTATATAATAAAGATGATGAAATAACAACATTAATATAAAAGCTAAAGCGTAGTGTGTGTGTGTGTGTGTATATATGTAGTATTTAGCGCACCATGGCGGTGTTGAGAGGCGCAGAGTTACCCGAACTCATCTTTTTGCTCGCCGGTAAATCCGGAACGGCAAAGGCGGCGTTCGTCGCATCCACCCCGCCTCTGACGACTGCATCCACGAGTTTGCACGTAGAAAACAGCTTCTTGGCGCCGAAAACAGAAGCGTTCGATCTTCGCAACGCTCGTCTCAAACTTCTCTCCGTATTTTCTTTGCTCGTACCAAATCCAAAAGCGCATTTCACATCGTCTCGCGAACCGATGGAGTCGTTCGAAGCGTCGGCGTCTTCAACAGTTAATCTCATATCCAGACTGACATCTAAGATGCGTCCTCTTCGGACGTCGCTAAACGTCAACGAGATCTTCCCGTCTTCTTCCAACACTATGTTTGAAATGCTTGTAAACGCGTCTCTGCACTTTTCGCACTCTTTTACAATCGCCTCGGCGGCTCTCAGTCTCGGGCATATGTTTTGTAAAACGCCGGAGCATCCGGCACCAGGAATGATAATCTTGGATGAGCTTTGATCCCCGATGTTCCACGCAAACGGTGCACCAGCTACGGCAGCGGCAAATTTCTTCACATTCTCAATGCCTAACGGCGAATCGCTGTTGATGTTGTTATCGCTGGACGATTGAACCAGAGTGCACCTCCCGGCGCCGGTTCGCGCATCTAAAGTGACCAAAAACAACTCGCCAACTCTCAAAGTCAATTCCGCCGATTCGGCGCCATCGACGCGTTCCAAGGAAAACGGAGCTAAAGATGCGATGATAGAATAGTCATCCGCCAAACTTTCAGCTTTCTTTGCTTTCTGAGAAAGACGAACACGGCTCGCGAGTCTCATTTTTCCTGGAGTCTGTGCGTTATTGGCAGCTATGGAAAATCTACTATTACCATTTCCAAGAGCCTTCATTGAAGATGCCGTAATCATTCTAGTGAGATTCATCGTCAATTCCTGATTGTTTTCTAAAGTTGGATCGTTCTGTACGGCAATTCGCATCTCCTCGACGCGCTCTTTCAACGACTCGACTTCGTTCGGGAGCGCAACTTGCTTCGCCTGTTTCTCGGCAACAGTCGTTTCGAGCTTGATGTCTAAGTTATTCGCGGCCTGTAAAGCTGCTCGAGAATCTAAAACTGCATTCATAACGTCCGTGCGAGTAGCATCCGGTTTCTTCGCATTTTCGATAGCGAGCATTTGCTCGGAACGCTTTTTACGCAAAAGTTCGAGTTTACGTTCGGCGATGTGCCTCAACTCGACGAGACGTTCGCGCGACTGACGCACGGATTCCTTGGAGTTTTGGGCAATTTTTTCGTGCGCACGCAAGGCTTCATTGACCGTTGTTTCCGCGTTGAGCTTTCGACGATCAAAGCGTTCGTTCGCTTCCATTTTGCATTTTTTCTTCAGCGCTTGACCAGCTCTTGAAACTTCTCGCTTGTGCTGGGGATCGTCCGAAGAAGCTAAACGAAGGAACATCGGTTGCGCAATTTCGACTTCCGAGCGTAATTTCTCAACCTCTGCGGATAACGAGTGCATTTTTTCACCAAGATCCTCGTGAAACGATTCCAACGCTTCAATCAAAGGATTCACGAGACAGACAATCTTCAACCCGTCTTCACACGTTTCTGGAGGCGGAAGCGTCGCTAACTGACCAAACGCGATTGAACTTCGTCGCATGTTCTCCGCCGGAACGAACGAAACTTGACACGCGTGATACAAATCGGAGAGTTCCAACGGTTTCGCGTCTTTCGCTAATAACGCATCCGGAATCGGCGGTAATTCGACGGGTAATCCTTTCAACGCACCTTTTCTCGCCGGCGTTCCAAAGTTTCGCGCCTTGTCATTATCGAACGTTGGCGTGTAGTGACCGTGGAGCTCGGATCTATCCAGTAACATCAAAGCAGATGAGCGTCTATTTCTGTTGTATCTCGCACCCGGCGTGTTGTACATTTGACTTTGACGACGAAAGATATCGTCTTTCGTAACCGTGACCGAATGCATATTCGTGTCATTTCCATCAACTTGATAATTCATTCGCATCGTTTGCAAAGCCTCCTGACCGTGCTGTTGCTTACGAAGCGCTTCTGCCATACGAAGAGTAGATTCACCCGGAGTGAAACCATCGTGTTCGCTCTTTGCGTTTGAACTCGGAGCGTCGAATGGCGTTTGAAGTTGCGTAGTATTCGCATTGGCCACGTTACCCCCAAGGGTCATCGAAGGTGTTTCTTGAGCAGAAGATGATAACGTGTTAGTCGAATTCAACGGCTGCGTTCCGGTCAATCTTCGAGTCGCGTTGGCGCCTGCTCCATACAAAAATTCGTATGTCTCTGTTCCCATCTCCTTGTTCGCTTTTGCTCTCAAGTCAATCTCGTCGAAGTCTTCATCGTCGTATCCCATAGTCACATTCATTGTTCCAGTATTTATCGTCGTAGTGTTGTTGGTGGTGGTATTATTCAATCTCGTCGTTGTGTTCATCCTCGTCGCCGTCGTCGTCGCCGTTGCCGGCGTGATTGTAGCATGTTCTCGAGAACTTCCATCTTTATCGACGAGATCCGGATCAAGAGAGCTATCAAATCCAAACGTAAAACTCGGCGTAATCGGTTGCTGCTTGTTATTGTTGTTGTTGTTTTGCATCATCGAATCATCGACAGAGTTCGTGACGTTCAATTTTTCGGTTCCTCCCGAGGTATACTGCGATGCTATCGATTGGTTGTTGTTCACCGTGACGTTCAAAACACTTCCGAGAGTAATTTCATCTTCTTGTTGCACTACTTGCTCTGCGGAGACATTCGCATCCACGCTCCGATTTTCAGTGGCGCTAATATTCTCTTTATCGTGTTCTTCATCTTCGTCCAATAATCTCGACATTGATGGCACCGCCTCCGTAATCAAGGCTGTCGTCGCGCCTTCATCACCTCTTCCTCCCGCACCAACATTCTTATCCCTTCCTTCTTCTTCGTCATCGTCGTCCTCTTTTTCGTCTTCTTCGACCAAATTGGCCATGCTCGGAATAACCGACGTCGTCAAACCTTCGGTGGGTTGATAGCTAAATCCAGTCGTTGTCTGATTCCTCGTGACGTCGTCATCCACGTCTCCATCCTCTTCTTCCTCTTGCAACGGTTCTAAACCACTCAACTGGAAATCAACGTCATCGTTCACGATTGATGAATCGTTCAATAAGCTTTGGTTGAGCATAGTCTCATCTAATGCTGCTCCTCCTTTTCCTCCTCCCGCTGTTCCAAACGAATCGCGCGTCTTTGTGTTCGAGTTGTTGCTCTCCTGTACGGGTTTTATAAATGTGATAAAGAGTTTCATGATGGTTGGTCAGTCGATGTGTCTGTGATATTCTGCGTCGTCGTCGTCAAATATATCGCGAAAACGAAAACAATGGTTGGTGGATAAACGAGAGAGAGAGAGAGAGAGAGAAGAAAGAAGAAAGAAGAATTCACAACTTTTGTTATTTGTTCCCCTTCTCTCTCTCTCTCTTTGAGTAAAAAAACAAAATCGTGGGGTAGTGTCCCTCTTCGTTACGCACCTTGTAATACTCTCTCACTTCCTCCAATTCTCTCGGCTGAGCGAACGAAACGCGTCTCCCTCCGAGACTTTGTCTTCGTTTCTTCTTCGCTTGGAACGAAGGCGATTGCGCTATCGTTCGCGATTGCGGATCAGCGACAACAACGCCCGCAGTTTGAATTTTTTGCGCTCCTACTAATTCTCTCGTCGTTGTCGTCGTCGTCGTATTATTATTATCGTTTTCCATATCTACTTCTTCTTCAGTGTTGTTGTTATCTTCTTCTACTTTTCGCCTGGTCGACGCGTTCGGGGCTAACGCATCTCCGAGAGCTTGCTTTCGTTCCCGCTTTAGTATCTAATTAGAGAGAGAGAGAGAGGTGAGTTTTGGTTAAAATTGAAAGAGTTTTCCCGTTTGAATTTTGGCCTCTCAAAGAAGGCGAGAAATGAAAAGTGCGATACATAACGAAGAAAGAAAAAGAGACACACGACGCACCGATGATGGCGTCGTCGCCGCGCTGTTGCCATTGTTGTTGTTGTTATTGCTATGAGTTTTGTTCTCTTTACTCGTGTCGTCGTCCATTTTCGACGACGCGTGCGTGGTGAGAGGGGCAACTTTTGAAAACTTTTCTGAATCTCCGCTTCTCTTTTCCCTGAGTTTAGGGTGCTCGGCTTATTTAGGGTGTTCAAAATTCAAAAATCACCCAAAACAGCAAATATGAACACACCGTGGTGTTCACTTTCGGTTTTGTTCGCGCGAATGGTTAGTTGAATAATAAAGACTGTTTTGAGGGACGATATCTTGTAAGCGCGCGTATTTATGTACCAGAAGCAATCTCTGTTAAAGTTTTATGGTGCGTTGTTGAAGTATGACGGAAGAAGATTCGATGAGAGGTGTTCTCGTGCGCGCAAAGAGAAAAGAGAGTAAAAAAGAGAGGAGAAGAAAAGAGAAGAGAAAAAAAATTTCTTTCTTCTTCTTCTTTCTCTTCTCTTTTTTCTGGAAAGACCAAAACGAGAGACCTCCTCTGTGGTTTTTGCAAGAAGAAAAAAGAAAAAAAGAGTCGAGTCACTCATCAAAACCAAAGAAAGAAGAAAGAAAAGAAAACCATAATAAAATATATTCCTCGCGCGCGAGTAGAAATGTCGAAGCGGCTTCAAGTGCAGAGAAGAAAACGCCCACGAGGAGGATACACAAAGCGCGTTCGTCGTCTGTTTTGATGATCGGTTTTTATATCGCACGTCTGCGCGACTTTTACTGCGCAGACAGAACACGTATTTTTTCTCTTTTTGTTGTGTTCGAAGGAAGAGAAGAAAATTTGTCCCTCTCGCGCTCTCTCTCTTTCTCTTGTTTGAAAACCACCAGCAAAAACGAGAGGAAAAGAGAAGAAATGAAAATGAGAAAAAACTCATCAAAAAAAATATTATAAAAAATGTCGCGGCTCGTGCGCTTCGTAAAACGTCAGTACTCTCGTTCAGAGTTCACCACGCGAGGGATATATTCGTAATGAATCGATGACGATCCAGCGTGTTCTTCATTTGAACCAGAATGTATCTCTACATCACCGTTTATCCTCCTCTCCTTTTTTGTTTATGTTTTTTTTCTTCTTCTTCTTCTTCTTGTTTTTTTGGGACTCTTGCAAAGGAGGTTTTTGCCTTTTCGATCAAAAAAAGAGAAAGAAAGAGAAGCTTTTTTTTGCGTTTCTCGTCCCTCTCTTTTCTCGTCCTTTCCCCGGCGCCTTTGAAAGAGACAAAAAAAAGAGAGCTCTTTTTTTTCTTCTACTATCTGACGCGAACAAACGAACGAACGCGAATGCGTCGCTGAGATTGAAAAGTACGACAGGAGGAAGAGTCCAAAAAGACGACGCTCGATTGAAGAAGGTACTTTTCCTTTTTTGTTGTGTCGTTTTGTGTTCTTGTTTTTGATCAGGATGTTGTTTCGTTTCGAGAGGAGAGAGAGAAAAGGGAACCACCAAAAAAGCAGGCCAAAAAAGGAAAGAAAAAAATTCTCTCGTCGGTCCAAAAAATTCGGGTTCCTCTTCTTCTTCTTCTTTTTTCTGTTCCAAAAACGCGAGCCGCCAAAGAACGAAGGGGGTTACAAAATAAATTCTGGATCGTGTCGAAAACTTTTATCGCTCAATTATAATTGGGCAATTCAAATTCCAATTGGCGTCATAAATTTAAACACACGTACACATACCTTATATATAAATATGCCAGCTAAAGCCGCCAAGAAAGCCGCCCCGAAGAAGAAGCCAGCCGCCAAGAAGGCCGGCGCGAAGAAAGTTGCGAAGAAAGCCACCAAGAAGGTAGCGAAGAAGGCTGCGCCGAAAAAGAAGGCAGCGAAGAAGAAGGCCCCGGCCAAGAAGAAGGCTGCCAAGAAGAAGGCGCCGAAGAAGAAGGCTGCCAAGAAGGCTGCCCCGAAGAAGAAGTAAGCGTCGTAAACTACAAAATGCACTTCAATACGGACACTTTACAAATGGAAGGATGGATGGAATCCGGTCGTGTATCTCACCCGGCGACAGGATGTTTTTAAAAAATCAAAATTAGATCGTTGGAAAAATAACAAGATTCAAATTCTCGAATTTGAACCGCGATGTTTTTCTTTTGTAATAACAATCTAAACCAGAAAAATATATACATGTCAGGATATCTAATGAACCACCACAACATACACTATCGATCTATCACGTTTTTGTTCTCTTTTATTGAATTCTATGGGCCTTCTAAAAATTTCGCGCTTTGACTAAAAATTTGTTCGAATTTGAAATGCCTTCTCTTCGAAAACTCGCCGCGATGAAAAAGACACAATCGAGAAAAACAAAAATATTACATAACGAGCGTGAACGCGTATGGAAAGATGCTCTGACGTATTCGCATCATCTCAAACGACGTAAGGATATACTTTCTATCATCTCTAGAAGTTTCAAGTCATTTAAATCAAAATTAGTTCTTAAAAGCGACGCAGAGTTCTTTACGCGGGTCAAACGCGAGAAACCGAGCGAGACGGCTCGCTCGGAGCTCGCTTATTTGTCCCCAAAAATCACCAAGTTGGAACAATCTTTATGAAGCGAAATCCACGTTCTGGTGACAAAAAACAAACTAGGATCGATATCCTGCGCTCTTTTTTGGCGTTTTAGAGGTTTCCTTTCCGAAACTATCGGTCCGGAGTTTCCGCGCTCGTTCGAACGACGCGGGTTTTATCGTTGCGACGAAACCGCGCGTTCATATCAAATTTTCGTCGTTTACTCGCGCAGAACGACGGAGATGTCCTCGAGTGACAAATATGCGACTCGTTTTCTGCTTTTATGCGCGTTCTTTCACCGAAAATCAACCGCAGAATCGCACTTCAATTTTTTTTCAAGCGCGACTTTTCTCGTCTTCCTCGTTCTAAAATCGATCCAGCAACACTCAAAAGAAGAAGAAGCGATAAGAATTTCACTCAGAATCGCCAACTTTACACAACAATGCTCATCCTATTGATGATCATATCGCACAAACGAAAGCACATTCGAAAAATCTAACTTAGCGCTCGCTTTTTTGTTCTTAGTCCGGACATTGTTAAGCGGTCTAAGGATGTCTATTTTTCGGTTGAAAACCCGACAATTCAATTTGAAATCGAACGCGATTCAATCGAAAGAAAAAAAAAATTGTTCTTCATCGATCGAGTTTGTTTTTTTTTCTCTCTGTCCTCGTCACTCACTCAGCCAAAAACAGCCTGTTCAAACACGAGAAGAAATTTCTTCTTCTTCTTCTCTTTTCCTTGATTGTAAAACAACCTTTTCCTCCAAAAAGAAAAAAAAAACTCCGAGTTTTCCATCGAAGAAAGAATCAATCACGCGCGCTTGAAAATCAAAACCTTACGCACGCATCGCCCGCGTTAACACCGTTTTCGCGTTCCGTGCCTTCTTTCATCTGTTTTCTTGTACACGTTCCGGGAGTGGGAGCAAAGTTTATGAGCGGTTTTTTTTTCTTTTTGTGTTTTTTCTCGTGTCTTTTTCTCTCGAGAAAAAATTGTTCCTCTTTTCTTCTCTTTCTTCTTCTTTTCTTTCTTCTTCTTTCTCGAGAAACTCTCTTTTCTGGGGGTGAGAAAAAGAAGAGAAAAAATATATCTCTCGAAAGAAGCGCGCGTTTTCGTACAGAGAGAGAGAAGAATATTCGCACCACCACTTACGCTCGAGAGGTACAGAAGGAAAGGAAACTCTCGCCGTTATTACTTCTTCCTTCTCTCTTTTTGTCGTTGTTGTGTTGTTCGTTTCGCGGCGGGGAACAAAGTGTGTCATCAGTTTGTGACAAAAAAGGGGTGCTGGAATATTTTCGGGACGACCGACCAAAAAGAGAAAGAAGTGAGGAAAAGCGAAAAAGAGGGGGGAGCGGATTCAGCTGAAACTGCCCAAAGCCCAAAGGGAGAAAAAAGATTCAAAACACTTGTCTCCACACAAAATTATTTATAACATATACGCGATGCTGTGCTTACCATCAACCAGCGGCAGACCAAACGTATTATCGTTGTCTCGGGGCAATAATAATGTTTATTCTTCTTTTTCTTCTTCGTTGAGAAAGAGCAGGGGCCGAGAAGGAATAAAAGCTTCATCAGCGAGTTCAAAATCATCATCGGCAAAGATGAGGGGAACACAAAAAACTTCTTTCACCTCTTCTTCTTCTTCTTCTCTTTCTTCTTCTTCTCGAAAGAGCTTCGACACTTCGATGGGTAGTAGCAAAAGTAAGAAGAGAGAAGACGGAATCAAAACGTCGTTTTCAGCCAGCGCTTCTGGGTTCTTCAGCGCCGCGAATAACGAAGTGAACAACGTGAAAAAGCTCGACCAGTCCGTGAGCTTATACGAAAAGCTCGAGCGAGAAATTCGAACTTCGGACGGGAAATCGTTATCGCTTTCCGACTGCGTGATAAAGCTCGCGCTGAACGAACCATCGGTAACGTTGAGAGACCGAGTTATGGTGAGTTTGTGCGCTGAAGCTATGTCAATTATCCCAGAGTGTGGATTAGAGAACGCGTCATTGGTGATATCCATGGCTTTAAAGCACGCTTTGGTTGAAAACGGCATCGACGAGAGCACAGTTGAAGTGAAAGTTGGCTACGTGAAATCTACGAAAAAAAACGACGGAGGCGTCCGATGTGATGCGCACGTTTGGTTGGAGGTGGACCAAAGAATAATAGATTTGAGCGTAGATGGGGTTCAAATCGTGGAAATGGCCAGGAAAGCGGGCATTTCGTACGAGGATGTCGGGAAAATGGCCGAGCACTTTTCGCCGGAAATCGCCAAGGAAGTGAACAAAGATATTCGACCGGCTACGGTTTTAGGCATACCAATCGTATTAAACGAGTGCAGAAAGAACAGACTGATGTTAAAAGAACCACCCTTGACGGTGGAAGGTGCAGCAAACGCTATTGAAACGGCAAAGAAGTATCAGCAAGCGATTCAGACCATGTCTGTGAGCGATATCGAGAAGAATTTAGAGAACAAGGCGGATTTGAAGAACGCGTTTTTACGGCTATCTGGGATTAAAATTGAACGCGTTTCATCCGCAAAGAACAAATTCCACGCTTTTGAAGACGCCGCTGAAAAGATGGACAAAGCGCTCCAGACGCTCGATCGTTTGAAGGGAGCAGGACCGCGGTAGTAACTTCTCGCGACGACAAGTACTTGTATTCTTATAATAGAAGGCTTTCGCGGCAAAAAAAAGGAGAGACCGCCGAAAGCACCTTATGTAAACTATAATCGAAAATACTTCATCTTATATATAATAATAATTATTAAAAACTGTTGTCGCGATCACCTTCGTTCTCTTTTCTTTTTATTCTTATACGTGCCGTTGTTTTATACTTTCCAGACAAAAGCTTGGCTTGCTTTTTTAAGCCGTCGTTTCTTTGTCTTTGTGTTGCTGCTGCTGCCGTTGCTGCTCCTCCTCCCCCTCCTCCTCCTCTCCTGTTTCACTCGTCGATCCTCTCGCAGTAAATTTGCTACTGCTACTGCTATTACTATTGTTTGCGGTGTCCGAAGTATCCGCGCTATTACTATTTTTCGATGATGACGAAGACGAAGTACTTGTTGTATCCTTGCTAGCGTTCTTTTCCGCTTCAATCTCAGCGTATCGTCTCAACAACTGTTCTTGTTCTTCATTCATATCGACCGTTTTCGGCACTTTGACTTTAAACCTGACGTACATGTCTCCCTTATACATGCCTAAACCATCGAGTACTGTAGGTAAACCTCTCCCTCTCAACCGGACGCGATCGTTGTGTTGAGTTCCGGGCTTTACTTTCACTCTCAAAATATCCTCGCCTGGGGTTGTAGTTTTCACTTCGCCACCAAAAATAGCCTCCGTGAGATTTAACGAAACCGAAGTGACGATATCAGCACCTACTCGATCAAACTTCGGATCCTCTAATACTCGAACGGTAACGTATAAACTTCCTGGTTGTCGTCCTTGCACTTCCGGATCGATACCTTGTCCGTGCAATCTCAATCTCTGTCCGTCTTCAATCCCGGGTGGGATATCAACCACAACGTCCCTGCCTTTCACTGTTTTCCTCTTTCCATCCTTATCTTGAACGATAGTATCTGGCACTCTCAAAGTCTTTTTCGCTCCAAAATAGACTTCTTTTAGAGTAATCGTCGTTTGACCTTGCACATCGAACGATTGACGCCCAAACGGAGACTGTCCTTGCCCGCCGCCAAACATCTGCCCAAAGAGAGACTCGAAAGGATCTCCGTCGCCCATATCACCCTCGTAATGCACTCTAAATCCTCCCCCAGGTCCTCCAAAACCTTGAAATCCTTGGAAACCACCGCCTTGACCGTATGCACTTTGTCCCCCTCCTCCTCCACCACCACCACCTCCTCCATTTTGCATTTGTTCGTACGTGTCGTGCCCCACCGCGTCGTACGTCTGTCGCTGGTTTTGGTCTTTCAAACACTCGTACGCCTTCTGCACTTCTTGAAACTTCTTCTCCGTGGCATCATCTTTCGCTTTTCCGGAAGAGTCTGGGTGGTATTTCTTCGCTAATTTATAATACGCCTTCTTAATCTCGCCTTGAGAGGCGCTTTTTGGAACATCTAGAGTATCGTAATACGTCTTCGCGAACAGAGACGTAGAGGACGAAACGAAGGTTCTTCCTCCTCCTCTTCTACTTCCAAAAGAATTTTTTTCTCTTCTTCCTCTCGATACGTCGTGTGTGTCGTTCAATAATACTCCACCTCTTCCAGAGTAGCAGCGTTGGCTTTGGTGATGGTATCTTCGTCGACTACTGCTGCTGTTATTACTCGCAGCGCTCCAACTCCTCGTCTTTCCGTCGCGAAAGTCAGGCAAAGAAGATGATTGTTCTTCTTCCACCAGCTTGCCGCCAAAAGAAGAAAAAGACTGCCGAATTATCGTCGTCATCTTTTGAGAAGAAGACATCTCCGTCGTCGAGGCGACCATCTTCGTGAACAACGCGGTGTGCGCGCACCTCCGCATGATGATGATGATGATGATTACGAAGACTCTTCTTACTCTCTTTCACTCAACGCGCGCGTGTGTATCCCGATTATTATTCTTGTGGAAAAATTTATCTCTAAATTCTGTCTTCTTGACAAAAGTCCTTCTTAACGATGAGAGTCTCGAGTCTCGAGGGATGAGTTCTCCCTGCTCCTCTCTCTACCTGTCTACTCATAGTCTCTCTCTCTTATTATATCACCTCTGGATAAAGTGTTCTGCTTAAAAAAAGTTTACCTCAAATCAAAAGAGGAGAAGCACGCACGCACTCCTTCGCACTGCGTTCTTCTGTCTCTATAATACACGCACAGACACCACACACGCGCGCACGATCCTTTTTCTCTTCGAGAACGAACGAAGAGTCATCTTCATAAAGGACGCAGAGAGAGCACAACAAATAAAAAATGATGTCGGCGACTTGTTTGACGGCATTACCAACAACACCATCGGCAACGTCGTCTTCTACTTTAAGCATGAAGCGTTCGTCGACGATGACGACGACGACGAGAACGACGACGAGAACACAACAACAGAACAACAGAGCAGGAAATACTCCGAAAAGAGATACGAGGGTATACATGGGCAGAAAAGCCGCGAAGGTTGCACAAACGAAGAACAAAAACGATGCCATTCGAACAAAGTTGTATGGGAAGTTTGGGAAAGAAATCGCGCGGGCGGCGAAAGAAGGCGGGACGGGGACGGATAACGTGCGTTTGCAAGGCATTTTAAAAGATGCGAAAAGAATGTCTGTGCCAGCGGATTTAATCGAGAGAAACTTGAAGAAGGCGGGCGAGGCAAAAGGCGGCGATTTCATGGAGTTGACGTACGAGTGTTACGGACACGGCGGCGTCGGCATCGTCATGGAAGTGTTATCAGATAACGTGAATCGATGCGCCGGAGACATCCCAGCGGCGGTTAAGAAAGGTGGCGGGAAAATGGCCGAGTCCGGTTCGGTGTTGTTTAACTTCGAACGAAAAGGTCTCGTGTATTTGAAATCCGGGGACGAAGATGCGATTTTTGAAGCAGCCATTGAGGCTGGCGCAGACGATGTGAAGGAGAACGACGAATTTTCCGAGGATGGTTACGTTGTTATCGCGGAATACCAGTCATTTGCGAGCGTGAGAGATTCGTTGATTGATGGTGGATTTGATGTAGACGCCGAGAACTCTGGATTAAAGTTGTTACCATTAGCAAACGTAGAAGTTTCTGAGGAAGATGCGGAAGCCAACGAAGTCCTGTTGGATAAAATTTTGGAAATTGAAGACGTCGATGCCGTGTTCACGCAAATGGATAGCATACTTTAAATCAGTTTTTGTTGAAGTTGAAACTACATATATACAGTATATATAGATTGACATTACAAACGAGCTTGCGCGCAACTCTCACTCACTGCCTGAATTAACTCTAAATTTAATACAGCACGCAAAAATAACCACCGTGAATAAAACAGCGCTTTTACTTTCCTAAGAGGCCTTCTCTGACTCCTTCTTCGTCAGGAACGATACCTAAAACCCTTCGAGGTATGCAAGGCAATATTGTTTTTGGGTTGAAGCCGGTCTCCCCCGGTCGTAACTGCGCCTGCTCGTAAAAAATACCACTCGCCATGATCAAGCACACCGCCCCCGCGCCTTCCAGTGAGGCATGGTTTTTCCAGATGAAAAAGTTCACAACCTCGGCGAGAAACTTGTTGCACGTCGCAACAACCGCACACGAAGTTGCACTCAACGCATCTCTGATGAGCATGGTAAAAAGACCCATCCCAACGCCAAAAAAACACGAGCACACCAACGCAATAAGTCCTCGGTTTCCAAATTTCAACGCGTTTCCGTTCGCGTCCATGCCATTTTTCACGTTTTCAGCTTCACCGGTAAGGAGAGACAAAACGATACCGACCGGTATCGACAAAGTGTTCACCAAAAATGTTCTCGACCACGAGTTCATTTGATATCTATTAATCGTATCTTTTGCAACCCCCCCTTCGATGCACGCCATGAAAACAAAAACTGCGCAGTACAGGTATGCAATTTTTTCCGATTTAACATCGCCAGATACGTACCAAACCGCCCCGCCGGTGATACCAGCCATCGCACAGAGTGACTTCAAGCTTGGAAATGTTCTCCCCATGAACATATAATCTAACATTGACAAGACAATGGGTGTCGTCGACTTGAACGCGATAAACGTCTCTAAAGGAGCGACTTTCATCACCCACATACCCGAGCTCAAAAGAGCAAAGAAACACGCCACGAACGGTAAAAATCCAATACACGTTCTCATGTTGATATTCTCCAACTTAATCATTCCAAACATGTGCGCTAAGCCGAGCAAAAACGACGCCGTCGCGAATTGAATGACCAAAATAACATTAGGGACAGGGATATCGGTGACGGCAATTTTATTCACCACGGAAAGTTGCGACCCGATGAGGCAATCTGTTGTTTTAATACACACGAGAGAGAAAGAGAGAGAGAGAGAGAGAGATCCAAGTTGTAATTTAGCGTAAGAAACAACATCGCGTTGAAGGTGCGAACGAACGATGCGTAAACGCGACGATGTTTTACAAACGAACGAGAGAGAGAAGAGGAGAGAAAAAGAGATCCCTCTCAAAATCCTCCTCTAAAATCTTCCCGCGGCAAATCCAAGGGACGTGCGGTGCGCACACGACGCATACTTACAGCAAGTGATGATACCCAAAACCTTCATGTTTCGCCACAGATACGTGGTATCGCCGTAGTAATCGGCACCATCGACGTATTTCTTCCCTGGTTCCGCCATTTTGTGTGATGATTGATGTACAAACACACACGCTCGCGCGGAAACGAGAGGAGGAGAGAATGGGGAAAAGGCTGGATGAAAATTTTTGGTGTTGTTTTGGTCTCGTTTTTTGGGAGCTCGAGAAACAAAAAAGGGAGCAAAGAAAAGCAAAGAGAGAGAGGAAGACGGAGGAGTAAAATACTTATTTGTTGTAATATATCTCAATATAAAACACACTGACAACCAGGCTACTAGATAAAGCTAAAAACGACTATAACTGCTGTGATGTGAGGAGTCGATGGCCCGCACCGCGCGATTCGTGAAAGAGTTTTTTCTCTCTAAGCGCTCTCGAATAAAGGTAGACGAGAAACGGATGTAGCGAGAGAAAAGTTTAGGAATACGAATCGCGAGCGGAGCACAACGCGCCCCCGATATACACGACAACGTGATTGATGATAAGAATAAATCTTACACAAACACGCGTCAATTAACCATGGACACCACCCTTACTCTTTGAGTCCCCACCGATTTCAAACGTCTTGCAACGTTTGATTTTGTGCATGCACGAGCGCTTGCACGTGTTGCAGGTAAGTTTCAAGACGATCTTCTTCGTGGTCTTTGCTTTTTTGTGAAACACTGGTTTGGTTTGACCCCCGTAACCAGATTGTTTTCTGTCGTAACGGCGTTTACCTGCAGATGATAAAATAGAGAAGTCGTGTGAGTAAAAAAGAATATTAAACGCGTGCGTGCGCTTCGTTCCAATCGCGCGAGCGAGACTTTGTTTCCTCCTCGAAAGGGAGAGTTTCTGCGTTTTTGACCCTCTTCGGTGAAAAATCTCACCAACGCGTACGCGCTAGGAAAGCACCCAAACCGCTAAGGCGTGCACTCTTTTCATTTCATTGCACGCACAAAAGTCTGCACTTTGCCATTCGTCGACTTTTTCAAACTCTAGACCTTCGCGTCACCGTCTATTCCCGGTCGAATTTCACTCGCGCGCGCGCGTTTTACACAACGACGCAAAAAAATGGGAGAAATTTTGCGTACCTTGCGCGTACAAAGACGCCTTCCCGGTTTTGTACTGCGTCACTTTTTGGATCGCGTGCTTCTTGCATCCCTTGCAATACGTTCGTCGAGTTTTTGGAACCTGTGTATGATGTTCGGAAGAGACCGCGTGGGGTTAGTTTCCGGAAATTTCTCGCTAAACTACCACTGATGATTCAAAGTCGTTTCGCGGAGGTGGAAAAATTTGTGCGCGCGCGTATTAAAAAAAGAAAGGATACGCCCAGACGCGAACGCAGAATCGTCGTAAAGTTGCGTCGCGTTTGAGAAGAAAAACAATATCGTTTAAAGTGGACGCACGTTGACCATGATGTGTGTGTGTGTAAAGACTAGCTAAATGTGTGAGGATGTGCTGAGTTTTGTTTTTGGTGGGTCTTCTCCTTTGGTCTTTTTTCGAACGAAAATTTCGTTCGTCTGTCTTCCTCCCACCCAGAAACTCCCCTCAAAATCGTCAAAACAAGAAAGAGCAGAAACGCGTCTGTTTTCTTCTCTGTTTCAAGTGGCATAGAAAGATGGAAAAACACCACAAATTACGACGACCAGCGGGATCGAGCATCCACGCGTGCAACATATGCGGCATCGAAGGCCACCAAGCCATGAACTGCGTGAACGGCAACGTCGATTGGTCCAGAAAATGGCCGAAAGAAATGTTTCAATTCGAACAGTTTGAGTACGCGAAGAGAAGAGAAGAACCGGATTACAACCAGATCGCGAGAGAGGCAAAAGCGTACGCAGCGAAGATGCGAAAGAAAATCGATAAAAGAGAGAAGAGAAATCGAGGCGAGGACGTGAGCGAGAGCGAAGAGGAGGAAGTAGAGGCGAAAAAGTTGGACGAGAAAATGCGAGCGAAACAAACGAAAGAAGAAGAAGAAGAAGGGAAGAACAAAAATACGACTAAAAAGAAAGACGGGTGGTTGGTGTATTACGATAACTTAGGACGCCCGTATTATCATAACGCAAAGTTAGGGAAGACCCAATGGACGCCACCAGATACGAACGTTTAATAATAAGAGTAATAATAGTAATAGAGTGAGAGAGAGAGAGAGAGAGAGAAAGTAGTTCCTGTGTACGTAGAAAAAGAGTTTTAGTGAAAGAGTGTAAAGTGTAAACCCCGAAATCGAGGAGGAAAAAGAAAAGTTAGTTTTTCAGCCTTGATGTAGTTTTTCGAAGTCTTTTGTTCGTTCTAAATAATAGCGGTAAAAAAATATTTCTTCTAAACCATGCGTAAAAAGAGCGCGTATTCGCTCTCATCCGAGATGTACGACTTCATTTCCTCCTTCGTGACCCACGCGAAATCGTCCACGCTGGACGATAACGCGACTTCTCCATCTAAATAGGTCGCCCGATGATAAAAGTTTGTGCCGTCTTCAAGCGCATAGTGCGCCATGGGACAGTTCCCAACCATCTGGTATTCTAAACCTCCTCCCTCGCTATACTCGCTAAAGTCTTCCTCTTCCTCGTCACCATTACTACTATCACTACTATCACTTGATTTCTTTTTACCGACGAATCCTTTAAACATTTTCGCATTCTTGAACGCCTTTTCAACCGCATTCTCCGCGGTTAAGCGCATCGTCCAATCGTCTTTTCTCTCAGCTCGCGGGAACCCCCACGTCTCTTTTCCTTTCTCCTTGACGACTAGAAACAAAAACTCGCGCAATTTTCTATTCGTGGTTTTCACATTGTCTTCCTCGTTCGTCTCAACGCTCGCCGGTTGAAACTGCTCTAGCGTTCCCGCTTCGCCTTCTTCGCCTTCGGTACTCTCCACGGGCACTTTCGCCGCGATCAGTTCGTCCGGCATAATTTTCTGAAACTGTTCGTTGTATTCTCTGGACCAGTCTTCGTACTCTTTTTCCCACTCTTCTGGTAAGGATTCAACCACTGGGAGTCGTTCGACGATCACATTCGCGAAGAACGGTTCTCGAGCTAGCTCTTCTCCTTTCTTTGGTTTTCGTATTTTATACGTGGTCGTCTCACTAAACGGCGGAGGCAGTTTCTTGTTCTTCGCGGCTGAAAGGCTTCTTCGTTTCGTCCACGTTCTCTTCGTTTTCGTCGAATAATAACAACAGCGTCCGCGAGAGAAGGTGTCTCGTTCTCTTTTATTATCGGGGCTAAAAGAAGTCGCGACCGACGAAGAAGAAGGCGTAAAAAGCCAAGAGCTGATTCTTCTTTTGTGTTGATGTTGTTGCTGCATCACCATCACCATCGACTTCATCATCGTCCTCATCGGCGACGATGAAGTCGAGGCAATGGAAGAAGATTTAGGAATGGACGTCGCGTTCGCGGGAAACCGCGAGAACAGCTCACAGAGCGCGTCAAGAGAAGCTCGATTCGCGCCGCGACGGAACATTTTCAATCTTCCCTGCTTTGGTACTAATAATATAAATAGGGTGGTGGTTCCTTGAGAAATTTGAGGGAAGTGTTTCTGTGTGTCTTGATGTTATAGGAAAAAATTCTAATTCTAAACTCCTAAAAAACTTGCGCTTTAAGATGCGGTTTAATAAATCATTTCTGATTGCAACAGTTCTACATTGCTAAGCTCTTTCTGTGCTACTTAAAACTAATTTTCTATTCTATTATTTAGCGCCACCAGCCGCGGTAGCTTCGGATTGCTGTCGAGCCTTCAAGAAAGCGTCGTAACTGGCCTTTCGGATTTCCTTCTCCTCGTCGTAATACGCAAACGCAGCGTCCATCGATCTTAAAATTGAACGAACTCTTCGAGAAGCCTCGTTGCGCTTTTCTCCCGATAACGCTGATTTTAAATTCGAAATTGCATCGTAAAGTTCGCCCAACGCATCGTTGAGTTTGCTCGCAGACTCCCACGCGGTGGCGGTAACGAACGGCGCTTTTCGCCAAAAGTGAATCAAATATTCTTCGACTTTCGCGGCAATTTTCTTCAACGCGAGCGCTTCGCTCTCCGAAAGTAAGCGCTGGCGATTGTCGCCGTCTTCAGTCTTCTCTAAGGAAGAGAATGAATCGAAAGAAGAAATGTGCGAGGTTGTTTCGCTCTCGTGGCGCCAGAGCGACTGCGTGATAGACTCCAATGTTTTCAAAGCGGCCAATCCATCCAGTTCTTCATCTTTCACTTCGTTTTCTTCTTTACCAAAAGAACGCGCTAACTCAATAGCTTGTGCAAATGATTTTGCTTCTATTTCCGCTTCGTCTCGTTTCCTTTTCGTTTTATCCTGCTTTGACTTTGTCGTTGATTTCTTTGCAACTGTCGTTTCTGTAGATTTTTTCTTGCGGAAATACGCCGAAGCATCAGCCACTGCGAGTTCCATTTTTTTCGGTTCTTCCTCCTCTCGATTCAAATCTTCCAATCGAAGCTCTTCTGCGTCGTCATCGCTGACGTTATCATCTCCATCTCTATCCGCATCACCATCTTTGAGTCGTTTACTCGCCATCGAAATCTTTTTCAATCGGTCTTCCAACGCGTCTTTGTCTTCCTTTTCTGCAATCATCGCTGCGGTTGTCGCATTCGTTGCGACTGAATCGTCGCCTTTCGGTCTCCCTCGAAGCACGACTTCACCGTGTCTATTTAAGTCTCTCGCGATGTCCATCTTCGAGAGCGAGTCATCGTCGCCGACAAAAGTAGTCGCTTGACCTCCAGCCGCGCCTTTCCCAACTTTTTTCTTGACTTGTTCCTTCGTTCCTTGGTAACGATCGAAAACGCCGTACGCGGATTGCCCGGTGACGAGCGTATCGTCCTTATCCGCCTGTAAGTTTACAAACTCACTCACGGACTCGACTTGTTTCCTTTTCCCCGCCTCGTCTTCTAAACGTCTGGAGAACAAAATCAAATCGTTCTTTTCGGCTTCGGATTGCGCCTCGCCACCGTCTCGCATCTTCTTCATGTACTCTGACTTTAAAAACCGGTGCCAAAACTCCCTCTCTGTCAACTCCTTACGTTTCACGCAGTTATCTATGAATGCTTTTCTAACTCCCGGACGTTCGGCAAAGATTCGGTGCATTTTTTCCGAAGTTAACGTGGCTCGTATTTTATCTCTCTCTACCGAAGCGCCGTCCCTCGCGCCGATATCGTCCGCATCCATCTCGCTCTTTAATCCCGTCTTTTGCGTTAATCCTAGGTGCGAAGCGATCGAGGATAGCTTTTTTCGTCGCGCATCCCAGAATTCCGCCTCCGATATTATGCCTTGGCCAACCGTCGCGTCGAAAAGTTCTTTCAAATCTGGGTTCGTCTCCAACAGTTGTCTTCTCGCCTCTTGTTCCACTCTCGACGGCATCGACGCTTTCTCCACGTCTATTTTCGTCTTTTGCTCTTTAATCGCCTTTGAGATGTCATCTCTGTCCTTTTCGGTCTCAAATCGAAGGACAATCGCTCCTCCTCCTCCTCCTCCTCCCCCTCCTCCTCCCGAACTGTCGTGACTCACTCTCAGAGCGAAATAGTCCGCTCCTTTCTTCGCTTTTGATTTTTGTTGGTTCGTCACGGATTCTATGGAAATAACTTTCGCGCCTTTAAACGAAGAGCTCTCATCATCGCTGCTCTTCTCGGCGGCGTTGAAAACGACGTCTCGTTCGGTCACCGAAGCTTCCCCTTTCGCCCGAACCCCTTTGGCTATTTCCAACTCGCACTTTATTGGTTTCAACACCACCAACATTCTTCTTAAAATTTCTTTCCTCTTTTCTTCTGTTGATGTGTTTGTTGTGAAGTTGTTTTTGTCTGCCCTTTTTTTTGCAGAAGAGAAAAAATGAATAAAATTCTCCTCAATGTTGTGTGTACTCACAACTCACATCTCGAAAGACTTTACTTACGAAGATGAAGAAAAAGAGAGAATTCGTCGTCGTCCTTCTGTTTTTGGTCTTCGTCTACTTCTTTCTCGCCTCCTTTTTTAACTCCTCCTCTACATCTTCCTCCTCCTTTAAAAGTAGGAGTCGTGGTAACGGTGAT
>Ga0255765_1000954_pt1 | contig 37631 bp, 39 predicted proteins | sample 041ome_8_FD_179965 | JGI IMG/M metagenome (GOLD analysis project Ga0255765, IMG submission 179965) | Coastal salt marsh microbial communities from the Groves Creek Marsh, Skidaway Island, Georgia - 041407BS metaG (version 2) | ecosystem: Environmental > Aquatic > Marine > Intertidal zone > Salt...
CGATCCTCGCTTCGGGAGAGACTGTCTGTTCTGTTGCCGCCTCAATCACATGCGCCAACGCGAGCTCGAGCGCCGCACTGCTGGAGAGTCCACTCCCTAACGGAACACTCGATACAATCACCATATCCAAAGCCGGGCAAATCACACCGAGACCGCGATACTCAGCAACGATGCCCTCGACGTAACGCATCCAAGCCTGGGGGTGTCGCCCCGCGCTACCGCGCGATGACAACGCTGCCTGCTCTCCCAGCGCCGCGCTGACCACGCGAATTTCTTCGGGCACGCCGCCCGGGGCCGCCGCCAGCACCGTGTACCGATCGATGGCAATGGGCAGCACCCACCCCTGATTGTAGTCCGTATGCTCGCCAATCAGATTGACCCGCCCCGGTGCGATCCCCGTCCAGACCGGCTCAGTACGGAAATGCGTTCTAAGGAGTCTAGCAGCCTGCTCAACCAATGCATTCAACGATGGAGTGGGTTCGATCATCCTGCGCAGATTCTGTTGATTGAAAATTACGGGTGGCGCGAGCGATGCCAGTCGACAGTCGCAATCCGCTGGCCAATCCGCCGCATCGCCACCAGCGTACACCAAAAACCCCCTCCTCTCTGAGGCGACATGCGCCACCTACACTGGTTTCAGAACGATTTACGGTTAGCCGACAATCCGGCCCTTGTTAGCGCCGGTGACGCCGAGTCACTGCTGTGTGTCTATCTGCTTCCCAAAGCGCGTCCATGGTGCAACCTGACCGGCATCGGCCCACAGCGAGACCGCTTTTTACGGGAGTCGCTGCAAGCGCTCCGCGAAGCACTCCAGCGGTTGGGCCAAAACTTAATGGTGCTGGAAGGCTCCCCCGAGCTGGTCATCCCGCAAGTCGTTGAACGATTCTCTATCGACACGGTCAGTACTTCACAGACCCCAGGTTGGTATGAAACACAGGCGGTGAAATTTTTAAATGGCAAGCTGCAGGCGCCCCTGACCGTGCATCGTGGCAATACCCTTTTTACACCGGATCAATTCCCCTTCGGGTGGGACGCCTACCCCGACACGTTTTCACCTTTCCGTCGAAAAGTTGAAAAACTTTCTATCGCGCCTCCGCAATCAGCGCCGGAGATACTGCCGCCTCCGCCTGCAGCGCAGTTTGATGCCATACCTGTGGCCGCAGCCTCCCCCCACCCCGGCTTACCGCTTCCGGGAGGTCGACTGGCGGGCCTTAGGCGGCTGGATCAGTTTCTATTTCAGGAAGAGGGGATAGTCGACTATAAAAACACGCGAAACGACCTTAACGGCCTAGCTGGCTCCAGTACCCTATCACCGTGGATCGCCAACGGCGCCCTGTCTGTCAGAGAGGTTGCTCACGCTATTTTCCGTTTCGAAAAAGCGCGAATCGCCAACGAGTCGACTTACTGGCTCTACTTCGAGTTGCTATGGCGAGAATTTTTTCACTGGCGGACCGCATTGGACGGACGGACTCTCTTTCGACAGGGCGGACGAACAAACAGGCAGCTACTTAGCACTTTCGATCCTCGCCAATTTGCCCGTTGGTGCGCGGGCGACACCGATTATCCGTTGGTCAATGCACTTATGCACCAGCTGACTGCGACCGGCTGGATGAGTAATCGTGGCCGCCAGATCGCGGCCTCTTGCCTGATACACGAACTGGATCTCGATTGGCGCTACGGTGCCGCGTTCTTTGAGCAGCACCTGATCGATTACGACGTCGGCAGCAACTACGGCAACTGGCAATACATCGCCGGGGTTGGTAGCGACCCCCGTGGTGGTCGCCACTTCAATCTTGAAAAACAGGCCGCGCAGTACGACGAGGCTGGCGTCTTCACTCAAAAATGGGATGGTTTTCGTGCGCCTCAACCCGCACATGTCGTGGACGGTGCCGACTGGCCCATCTCGGGCCCGCGCTAATGGCGCAGCGAAAGAAATCGGATCTCCCGACCAAGATCTGCCCGGTATGTGAACGCCCCTTTAGCTGGCGAGCGCGGTGGAAAAACCAATGGGATCAGATCGTCTACTGCTCGCGTCGCTGCAGTGGACAGCGACGGCGCAAATCGTAAGCGTGGGTTAAATCATTGCCACTAGAGGCTCGGTAGCCGCTGTAGCATCTGCTCACCCCAATCAACGACGGCCTCGCGATCGGTTGCTGCGCGCTTTCTCCACCCACCCATAATCAGGCCCATACGCGGGTTTTGACTCAAACTGTCGCTGTGTCGATCAATAAAATGCCAGTACAGGCTGTTATAAGGACAGGCTCGGTCGCCGGTGACTTGTTTAGGGTCATAGGGACATGCCTGACAATGGTCACCTTGTTTCTGGATATATTTACCGCTGGCTGCGTAGGGTTTGGAGGCCATGATGCCGCCGTCGGCAAACAGCGCCATACCGAGGGTGTTGGGTAGTTCCACCCATTCAAAAGCGTCGAGATAAACTGCAAGATACCAGTCACACACGGCCTGAACGTCGAGCCCGGCTAGCAAAGCGAAATTACCGATGACCATCAAGCGCTGAATGTGGTGGGCATAGCCCAGATCCAGTGACTGTTTGATAGCCCGGGACAGGCAACGCATCTGCGTCTCGCCAGTCCAGAACCAAGCAGGTAACTTGCGCGTTGCATCCAGTGCGTTGAGCTCCCGGTAATCCGGCATCTTTAACCAGTACAGTCCCCGGACGTACTCCCGCCACCCCAATACTTGACGGATGAAACCCTCCGCAGCCGAAAGGCTGCAATGACCGCGACGATAAGCTGCCTCAACGCGCTCACACACTGGCAGCGGTTCCAATAGACCACAGTTGAGGTACATCGAGATCAATCCGTGAAACAACCAAGGTGAGGCTTCCGTCAGGGCGTCCTGATAGGTGCCAAAGTGGGGTAAGGCGTGGTCACAGAACCACGCCAGCTCCTTTTCGGCGTCCTCTGCAGTCACAGCCCAACGAAAAGTCGACAGGTCTCCGGGATTGGTCGGGAAAGCTGCCGCCACCTCATCGATGACCTCCCGAGTTACAGCGTCCAGACCTTGAGCGGGACGCTCGGGAATATCGGTTTGCCCGCGCCAACCCTGGCGGTTGTCGGCGTCGTAATTCCATTTGCCTCCCTCTGGCTGTTCTCCCTCCATCAAAAGGCGGTAACGCTTGCGCATGTCGCGGTAAAAATATTCCATGCGCAACTGCTTACGGCCTTCAGCCCATAGTGCGAAGTCCGCCCGGGAAGATAAAAACCGAGTGTCCTCATGCACCGTGACGGCAATTCCCAGGGCCCGCTCCCAGCTTGTCATCTGCGCGGCCAATCGGTACTCGCCCGGCTCACAAACCTGGAGCGCGGTTAACGACCAGATGTCGCGAGCATGCTCACAAGCCGCCAGCAACGAGGGCACATTATCCTTGAGGCGGGAATACTGGACGGTGAATCCACGTGCCTCGAGCGCCTGGGCGAAATGACGCATGGCGCTAAATATCAGCGCTATTTTGTGCCGATTGTGTCTGACGTAGGTCGCCTCCTCCGCGACTTCAGCGAGGATAATGACAATGTCGGCCGGGTCAGCGTCCGAGAGCAGAGAGTGATGCCAGCTCAGCTGATCACCCAGGATGAGAATGCCAGTCTTGGAGTTCATTACCTAAGTTACGGTTGTGCTACTGACGCAGACCAGTTGCTCGGCACTACTAAACCAGACAGACTCCTCACGTCGTGTTTACCGCTACGCCAAGGAGCCGCCATGAAGTGGCTGAAGCGCATACTGACGCTAATGGCATGCTTGTCTGTCGCACTGACAGTGGCTTTTTTTGGCCTGGGCCCCCAGTGGGTCGATCGTGCGTCTAATCGCGTGGTCGGTGATCCGGGCCGCCCCCCCACCGAAGACACCCTCACTCTGCACAAGACGCTCCTTGTTGGCGATCTGCACGCCGATTCGGCCCTATGGGGAAAGGACTTGCTGGCCAACAACAGTCATGGCCAAGTGGATGTACCCAAATTGCTTGAGGGTGGCGCCACACTGCAAATGTTCACCACCGTCACCAAATCACCCCGTGGTCAGAATTACGACCGCAATGCCAATGACGCCCCCGACAACATCAGCATACTGGCGCTGGCACAGCGCTGGCCTGCAGAAACGCAAAAAAGCCTCTACGCCCGTGCAATACTGCAGGCAGAACGAGTGCACGCCGCTGTTCAGCAACACCCGCAGCTCAGCTTGATTCGATCGCGAGCGGATTTAAATACGCTCATCGCACAACGCCAATCCGGTAACGAAGTTGTCGGTGCGCTGCTGGGTACGGAGGGCTCCCACGCGCTGGACGGGGATCTGGACAATATTGAAAAGCTGTATACCGCCGGCTTCCGCATGATGAGTCTGCAACACTTCTTCGATAACCGGCTGGGTGGTTCATTGCACGGCGAATCGCAAACTGGCCTGACCCCCTTTGGTCACGAAGCGGTTCGCCGAATGCAGGCACTCAATATCATGATCGACGTAGCACATAGCAGCGAAGCGACAGTGCGGGACACGCTGGCGACGACTGGGGGAGCTGCACTCATAGTGAGTCACACCGGCTTTCAGGGCCACTGCCCTAGTCCAAGAAATATCAGCGACGACACCATGGAAATGATTGCGGCTGCAGGTGGCCTCATCGGCGTCGGATTCTGGGCAGACGTCACCTGCGGCGAGGGCGTTCAAGCCATTGCCAGTGCAATCCGCTATGGCATCGATCGCTTCGGACTGGAGCACATTGCACTGGGTTCCGACTGGGACGGGTCTGTGACGACACCCATTGATGCCTCCCAGTTACCCCATCTGACTCAGTCGTTGGTGGATGCCAGCTTCACCGAGGCCGAGATTCGTGCGGTGATGGGGGGTAATCTGGTGCGCTTCCTGGACGCACACTTGCCTGCGCCCTAAGGAGCGGACAAAGCACTACGCGGTTCAGGCACCCAGGTTAATTAGGTGTCCGCTGCGGCGTCCAGCAACAAGGCGGCCAGCCGCTTTCGATGATGGATCGCGTCCCCGAACATTTGCTGCGCCCACTGCGCGCGACGGATAAACAAGGTCGAATCACACTCCCACGTAAAACCGAATCCACCGTGGAACTGCACCGCGCGATCCCCGGCGTAAAGCATGACGCTGTCTGCCGCTACTTTGGCCATTCGGCAAGCCACCTCGGCGTCGGTAGACAGGGTTTCATCGGCCACGATGGTCGCGCCGTGATATACAAAGGACCGCGCGTTCTCCATACCCACATAGATATCGACCGTGGGGTGTTTGAGTGCCTGATAGGAACCGATCAATTTTCCGAACTGTTTACGCGTATTGAGATACTCAATGATGCTGGCCAAACATCGGCCGGCAGCACCGGTTGTCTCGGCTGCCGTCAACAGAGCGGCGAGTAACAGCGTGTCCCGCAGGGCGCTCGTCACCGCCTCACCACGCAATACGCGGGCCGGCGTCACACCGGTAAAATCGACATTGGCTGCACGTTTGGTCAGGTCAATCAAGACATTCGCTGACACCGCCGTGGACGCCAGCGCGCTGCGTTCGACCAATGCGAGTACCGGGCTTCCATTCTCGTTGGCTACCACCACAAAAAAATCCGCCACACCGGCATCGGCCACAAAGTTTTTGCGGCCCTGCAGAGCCCCCGCAGCATCCAACGCCACGCCCGTATTGGCCACCCCCCAATCCGAGTTATCAAGGAAAGCCACCGTACCAATTTGACCCTCGCAGAGCCGTCCCAGCCACTCGGCACCTTGCTCGCCCGCTGCGCGCCAAATCAACTGGCCCGCCACTGTCGTGCTCAACAACGGAGTACCCAGTAATCCAACACCAAGCGCCTCGAAAACCGGCACGGCAGATCCAACACCCATGCCGGCACCGCCCACTGCGTCGGGGAGTGAGATCCCTGTCCACCCCATCTCGACCATACTCTGCCATATACCCGATTCGTATCCGGTTTCGGTCTCCAGCTGCGCGCGCACCACTTCGATCGGGGCTTGATCACGCACAAACCCTCGCGCCACATCTAATAACATGCCCTGCTCTTCAGTCAGGCTGATCGCTAAATTCTGCGGATAACTAAACATCTTTCAGCCCTCCTACTTCGGCAGCCCGAGTACGTGCTCGGCGATAATATTGGCTTGTACTTGGGTCGTGCCGCCGCCGATGGTGGCGCCAAAATTACTGAAGTAAGCCCGTTGCCAAAACCCACCCCGAACAGCATCTGCATCGCCGACATAGAGCGCACTGCGCGCGCCCTGCTTACTCGCTGTGTACTGCTTCATCCGCCGCTCGTACTCAGTACCCCGATACTTGACGGACAACGCAAGCCCCATCGGGTAGTCGGTATTCAATGCGGGAATCGCCATACGTCGTGCGGACAATGAAAGTGCCTTGGCCTCGATCATGAAGCCAACCAGATCGTCGCGAACTATCGGATCAGAGAGTAGCGCCTCACCGTCTTGCTCAAGCCCGCGCAAATCGTTAATCATGTCGTCGATCTTGATGGTCACGCCCCAGTGCCCGCTGGCCTGTCCCGCGGTGACACCCCGTTCGTATTCCAATGTCTTCATTGCCACACGCCAACCACCGCCCTCCTCACCCATCAGGCAGCTTGCGGGAATGCGGGCATCGGTGAAAAACGTCTGATTAAAACCGTACTCACCCGTAACCTTGCGGATGGGATGGGCTTCGATACCGGCGACTTTCATCGGCGAGAGGAAAAATGACAAACCGTCGTATTTACGTTCTGCTGTGGGGTCGGTGCGCGCCAACAGGATCATGTGGTCCGCATAGTTACCCAACGTGGTCCAGATCTTGGATCCGTTCACCACATACGCATCGCCGTCCTTCACTGCTCGGGTTTGGACAGCGCCCAAGTCAGAGCCGTGATCAGGCTCTGAGAATCCCTGACACCAAATCTCGTCGCCGGAGAGAATGTGCTTGATGTATTTCGCTTTCTCTTCATCAGTCCCCATATCCAGCAACAGCGGCCCTACCCAGTTGAGCCCAATGGTATTGAAGATAATTGGGGCGTTGTGACGGCTGAGCTCTTTATCCACCACATACTGATAGGCAGGATCGGCACCTTGCCCACCGTACTCGGTCGGCCAATGCATCCCCAAATAGCCGGCGCTCCAAAGTTTGTGCTGCCACTCACGCAGAAAATCGAGCTGCTGTTCGGTACCGACCTCAAGAAAAGTCAGGGGCAAAAGAAACCCTGGGTCAGCGGGCACGTTTTCCGCCATCCAGGCTGATACCTCTTCCCCAAAAGTTTTCAATGCCGCTTTGTTGTCCGCCATCTTATCTCTCCTGAACCATCTCTTATTGAAATCGCTTACCCGATAATATCGGTGCTGGCGTCGCTGGATGAGAGCGCCGGGCACTACCCTCGCCCCATTGCGTATCCGCCAACGAGCCTCCCACCTCCGGGCCAATCATCGGCTCAGCACCGCCATCAATTGACTGACACCAATCAGAGGCCGTATTGACGTGAGGCCAAATCCCTCATGATCTCTTCTGATCCCCCGCCAATCGCATTGACTCTGACCTCACGATAAATACGTTCCACGCGGTTGCCACGCATATAGCCAAGGCCCCCGAGAATCTGCATGGCCTCGCGGGCGCAGAACTCCATGACTTCACTTGCCTGCACCTTAAGTAAAGCGATATCGCCCGGATTAGGGGTCCCCGCCTCTATCGCTTCGTAACAACACCGAATATAGGCCTGAGTCGCATTTAACTGTTGCTTCATCTGCGCGATTTTATGGCGAATCACCTGATGGTCTGCAAGGCGTTGGCCAAACGTTTTTCGCTCCCTTGCCCAGACCACGGCTTCCTCAAGGCAAACGCGACCGTAAGCCTCCATGGCTGCCGCCATGCCCATACGCTCGCTGTTGAAATTGGTCATGATCACTTTGAACCCTTCGTTTTCCCGTCCTATAAGGTGGCTAACGGGAACACGTACCTCGTCAAAATAGAGGGTTGCGGTGTCGGATGCCCACCACCCCATTTTACGATCGAGGGGCGTCCGCGAAAAACCGGGTGCATCCGTGGGTATCAGCAGCATCGATACGCCACCGGCGCCATCGCCGCCGGTGCGCACGGCAGTTGATACCCAATTGGCGCGCATGCCTCCAGTAATGTAGGTTTTACTGCCCGAGACCACATAGTGATCGCCGTCCCGCACCGCCTGCGTGGACAGATTCGCCACATCGGAACCGCCTCCTGGCTCGGTAATACCCAGAGAAATCCATTTTTCGCCGCGCAGAACCGGCGGAGCCACCTCAGCCTGCATCCATTCGGGCCCCCAGTTGAGAACGGGCGGCAAGCCGATACCGTGCACCATCAGCGAAGCGGCTACCCCACCCACCCCGACGCGGGACAGCTCTTCGTTAACGATCCAAGAATGCCAGCTATCCGCGGGCTGTCCGCCAAAGACCTCGGGGTAACCCAAGCCGAGTAGCCCCACCGAAGCTGCCTTTGGCCACAGGCCATCGGGTATCGCGCCCGCCTCATCCCATGCGTCGGCGTGCGGCAGTATTTCTGCATCAACAAACCGCCTGAGCGCTGCTCTCCATGCGAGATGTTCCTCGGTAAGGTTCGGATTCGGGAGTCTGGCACTGTCAAAATCGAGACTCATGTTTCAGTCCTGTGGCGATAAAAAAATAAGGTAAGAGAAACCTGACGGGATCCCGTTTGTACGCACTGATCAGCCCGGAGTCAATTCGCGTATAAGGTACACTTAGTTTGCAGATCAATGGGCATCAGGGGCACGACGCACCGCCTTCAGGAATCCCTTATGAAATATGTCGGCCAGTCCGATTACCAGCACAGCTCGGAGCCTCGTATCGGTGTTTTGCTGACCAATTTGGGCACCCCTGAGGCGCCCACAGCCAAAGCACTTAGACCTTACCTCAAGCAGTTTTTATGGGATCCCCGAGTAGTCGAGGTGCCGCGTCCCATTTGGTGGCTGATTCTGAATGGCATCATCCTCAATACCCGGCCCAAGCGGTCCGCTGAGGCGTATCGCGCGGTTTGGACCGAGCGCGGATCGCCGCTGCTGATGCACCTGGAGGATCAGGTAGCCGGGGTCAAGCAACGCCTTGTGGCTCAATATGGTGATCGTTTTATTGTGCGCGGCGCCATGCGCTATGGTGCCCCGGCAATTCATACCGTACTGGATGAGATGTTTGCCGCGGGCATGGAGCAATTGGTTGTTCTACCGCTATACCCCCATTACGGGGGCCCGACAACCGGTTCGACCTATGACGAGGTCAGCAGCGCACTGACGCGCCGCAGGTGGCTACCATCGCTGCGCTTTGTCAGCTCATACCACGACAACCCAGGATACATTCAAGCCGTTAGCAAGAGCATTGAGGTACATTGGCAAACCCATGGTCGCGCCGACAAACTCGTGCTTTCCTATCATGGCATGCCCAAGCGCTACCTCCTCGAGGGCGACCCCTACCACTGCCAATGCCACAAAACTTCTCGTCTGATTGGCGAACAACTTGGCCTCGACGACGCCGAAATGATCACAACCTTTCAATCACGATTTGGCCGTGAAGAGTGGCTGCAGCCCTACACCGACGAAACGCTACGGGGGTTACCCGAGCAGGGTGTGGAGGCGGTGCAGGTGGTGTGCCCCGGATTTTCCGCCGACTGTCTTGAAACCATCGAAGAAATCGGCATGGAAAACCGGGATACTTTTCTGGAAGCGGGCGGAAGCCGGTATGAGTACATCCCCTGTCTGAATGCCGAGCCGGCACATATTGAGGCCCTGACTGAGCTTATCGCAGGAGAACTGAACGGCTGGCTAGACAGAGATGTCGATCGCCAGACCAGCGCAAAGCTGGCACATCACATGGCCACACCTAACTGAGATAGGTCAGTGGGTCCCCTCTAACCAACCGATCGCAATAGCAAGCGCCACCCCCACCAAAAAGAACGCTGTGAGACGGATGCGATCATGACTGTGGAACTGCACCTCGGGGAGCAGATCCCCCAGCGCGATACAGATGAAAGCACCGGCGGCAAACGCCAGCACCGCAGGTAACCAGATGCTGGAAAGCATGGGCGCCACACCCAGATAAAACCCGAGGGCGGCAGCCGGGCACAGAAGCGCAAAGCTTACCGCAGCCCACCATCGCGCCGACGAGGACCACCCTCCTGTTGTCATGACCGTCTCAATAGACAGGGCGTCAAGAGGCTTGTGCAGTAGGATCGCCATAAACACGCCTATTCCCGCCATCGGCAGTAGCTGGTCAGTAACCAATACGGCTGCCAGCGCGATCCCGTCAATAACGGTGTGCACGCACAGACCGAACAATAAACCCAGCGCCCCCAACATTCTCTCGGGCGGATGAGCGTGATCATGGGCGTGGGCGTGATGGTGCGCGTCGCCTGAGGAAATGGCGCAGTCGTCCGCTGCCGCACCAAAATCATGCTGATGAAAATGAAACAGTCTCAGCATCAATAACATAAAAATCAGACCAGTCAGCGTCCACGCCATCACCTTGTCTATTTCGTCGGGAGCAGCGGCAAAACTGTGGGGAATCAGATGCAAAAATGCGACGCCGAGCATGAGCCCGGACACCGTACTCAACACCATTTGCGTGCGCGTATGGGTCATCGCCATTTGTCGCGGCAACCAGCTCCCCAGCAGGGATGCGACAAACAGGCTGCCACCATAGAACGCGAGAAGCCATGGACCCGACATCACACTACCCCGCCACAAGATTATCGCGGTGAATCATTTCTTCCTCACCACGATAGCCGAGTGTCGGCTCAATCTGGGCTGAAGCCTTGCCCACCAAAACCTGGGCCTCGGCACTGCTGTAGTTCACCAAACCACGGACGCGTTCTCTGCCCTCACTATCGACGCAGCTGACCAGATCACCGCGCTCAAATTGCCCTGACACGTCGGTGATACCAATGGGCAAGAGCGATCGTCCCTGCTCTACAACCCCTCGTACAGCACCCTCATCCAATGTCAATTGACCCTGCGCATGGAGGAGGCTCGCCAGCCATTGCTTTCGCGCACTCTGCGGGCGCCGCTGGGTCTGTAAAAAAGTGCCCAGTGACTCACCGGCCGCCACGCGATTAATAACATTGGGCACATGTCCACTGGCGATAACGGTACCCGTGCCCGAGCGGGCGGCGAGTCGCGCTGCACTGAGTTTGGTCGCCATGCCACCTCGCCCCAGAGCACTGCCACCCGGTCCCGCCACGTTGTCCAACGCAGCGTCGTGGACATCTGCGGAGGCAATCACCTGAGCTCCTGCACCCCGACGCGGATCACGATCCATCAAACCCTCTTGATCGGTCAAGATGAGCAGTACGTCCGCATCGACCAGATTCGCAACCAACGCCCCCAATGTATCGTTATCGCCCAGTCGAATCTCATCCGTCACCACCGTGTCATTCTCGTTGACGATGGGTAGCACTCCCATACCCAGTAGCGTGCTCAGTGTACTTCTGGCATTGAGGTAACGATCCCGGGCTCTGATATCCGCATGACTCAGCAGAATTTGCGCGCTGGTAACACCATGCGGGCTGAGGTGCTCTTCGTAGGCGCGCACCAGCGCCGACTGACCTACCGCGGCGGCGGCCTGAGACAGATGTACTTCGTGAGGTCTTTCAGCCAGATTCAAACGAACGAGCCCTGCGGCAATTGCGCCGCTCGATACCAATACCACCTCACAGCCCGTGTCGCGCAGCACCACCAGTTGGTCCGCCAAAGACCGGACGACACATGCGTCCAACCCACGGCCATCGTTGGTGAGTAAGGCACTTCCCACCTTCACGACCCACCGCCGCGCAGTGATCAATCGCTGTCTGTCGGCAAGAGCATCAGACGGATTCAATGCCGGTACTCCACCACCACATCGTCATCGTCCTCAGCGTCCGATACTGCTGAAGCAGTCTGCCTCGCCTCGGCACGCGCCGCCTGCAGGGCCGCGATCCGGTCCCGCGCTTCCTGCTGCATCTGCTCCTGCGCCAGTCCCTCTGTCTCTGCCGCTTCGGGATCTTCTCTAAAGAGCGCTTGTTGCGCCTCAAGATACGTCATCAAATCACCGCAGAGACGCTCCGTGCCGCGACCTGCAACCGCTGAGATGGTGTAAACGGGCCCGCTCCAGTTCAAAGCCGTCACGACCCGATCGCGACACTCAGAGAGAAGGGTCTCGTCCACAAGGTCAGTTTTGTTCAGCACCAGCCACCGCGGCCGACGCGCCAAGGTCGGACTAAAAGCCTCGAGCTCTCGGACCACCGCGCAAGCGGCCTCGCCAGGGTCGCCGCCATCAAGTGGGGCAACGTCTACCAAATGAAGCAATACGCGATTGCGCGTGAGGTGCTTCAAAAAGCGAATGCCCAAACCTGCACCCTCGGAGGCGCCCTCGATGAGACCCGGTATGTCGGCGACTACAAAAGAGCGGTAGGCATCAACCTTGACCACACCGAGATTGGGAATCAGCGTCGTAAAGGGATAGTCCGCGACCTTGGGAGTCGCAGCGGACACCGCGCGAATCAGCGTCGATTTACCGGCATTTGGCAGCCCCAGCAAGCCGACATCGGCTAATACTTTAAGCTCCAGCTTGAGCTGGCGAGACTCCCCCTCCGAACCAGGCGAGCTTTGCCGGGGCGCGCGATTGATACTGGACTTGTAACGCGTGTTGCCAAGGCCATGAAATCCTCCCTGTGCAACCAGCAGTCGCTCACCGGCTGCGCGAATATCTCCCAGAACCTCTCCCGATGACTCGTCCAACACGGTGGTACCCAAGGGCACGGGCAGCACCAGATCACTCCCTGCTTTTCCGGAGCAATTTCTACCGCGACCGGCCTCACCACTCTCGGCGCGGAAGCGGCGGGTATATCGATAATCAATCATGGTATTGAGTGATTCATCGCCCTCGATGAACACCGAGCCGCCATCACCACCATCGCCGCCATCCGGCCCACCCTTGGGTACAAACTTTTCGCGGCGAAAGCTCACACAGCCGTTACCGCCCTTGCCCGCGGTGACTTCTATTGTGGCTTCATCGACAAATTTCATGATCTGCTCTGTCTCAGCAAAAAAAAACCTCGCCGGCTGACGAGGTCTTTCGAATCCCTGGCTGGTCAGCTCAGGCCGTTACGATGCGGACCTGTTTGCGATTTTGCGGGCCGCCGGTGAAAAATTCTACCTTACCGTCTGCTGTAGCAAACAGCGTGTGGTCTTTGCCAACACGGACATTCTCAGCAGCATGGAAACGCGTTCCTCGCTGGCGAACAATGATGCTCCCTGCTGAAACCGCCTGACCGCCGAAGGCCTTTACCCCAAGGCGCTTGCTTTCGGAATCTCTACCGTTGCGGGTACTGCCGCCTGCTTTTTTGTGTGCCATGAGTGTGCTCTCCTGTCAGCCGGTAATCGCTGTTATCTTGACTTCGGTATACCACTGACGGTGACCCGTCTCCTTGCGGTAGTGCTTGCGTCGGTTGAACTTTACGATGCGGATTTTGTCGTGGCGACCATGGGAGACGACCTCAGCCGTTACTTTACCGCCAGCTACCACAGGCGCGCCGATCTTGACATCGCTACCCGCACCAACCATCAGAACCTGATCGAACTCGACGGTGTCGCCCGTCGCAGCCTCGATCTTCTCGAGCTTGATCCGCTCGCCTTCTTCCACGCGGTGCTGTTTGCCGCCGCTCCGAATTACTGCGTACATTGTTTTTCCTCTCAGTTAGCCTGCTCGCGAAAAGACCGCCGAGGCGGGGCAGAGTTCAGGCACCGAAATCTGACCGTATAGCCAGACCAGGGTCGCGAAAGATACGCGTTCATCAAGTTGAGCGCAAGTGTGAGTATTCTGGGTGTTTTTTCTAAAAGATGTCTTCTTTTTCTACATTCAAGAGATATCGGTCGGTGGCGTAGCGGCATCGTCCTACCCGGCCTATACTTCGCGGCGAAAGGGGGATGAGCAGTGGAAGTCACAATAAGAGACAGCGTCGCGGCTGAATTTGCGCAGGTAGATGAAGTCATCGTATCCATGCTGCAGTCAGATGTCGAAATGGTGGAGAGCATTGGCCACCACATCGTGCAGGCCGGTGGCAAGCGGATGCGACCGCTACTGGTGTTGCTGTCAGCCCAAGCGCTGGGGGGTATAGGGCCACGCCACATCCAGTTTGCAGCTGTTGTCGAGTTCATTCACACCGCCACGCTCCTGCATGACGACGTGGTCGACCTCTCCACCCTGCGGCGGGGCAGGCCCACCGCCAACGCCGCTTTCGGTAATGCACCGAGCGTGCTGGTCGGAGACTTCATCTATACACGCGCCTTTCAGCTCATGGTGCAACTTAATCACATGCCACTCCTCGCCCATATGGCCGAGACCACCAATACCATCGCCGCGGGCGAAGTCATGCAACTGGTGCACGCAGGAGACCCCGACACCCAGGCCGATCAGTATCAGGAGATTATTCGGCGCAAGACCGCCGCCCTATTCGCTGCCGCCTGCCACGGCGCTGCATTACTACACGACGCAGACCCCGCCATCTCGGCGACCATGCTCGACTATGGGATGAATCTGGGTATCGCCTTCCAGCTCGCTGATGACCTGCTCGACTATGCCGGCGATCCCTCACTGACCGGTAAAAATATTGGTGACGATCTCAGTGAGGGGAAAATTACGCTCCCCCTGCTTCATGCCCTCAAAGTCGGCGATGTCAACGATCGTCGCATCGTGGGTGAGGCGTTGCGCACTAAAAATGGCAGCGCCTTCGCGGAAGTCATGGCCATTGTGCAGCGCACAGGCGGACTCGATGCCACCCGAGATGCTGCTCTTAAACATCAACAACAGGCGACGGTGGCTCTTGATCCCCTCGACCCCTCCCCCGCGCGGGAGGCCTTACACCAGATGGCAAGCCAAGCCGTGGATCGCCTCGGTTAATGAACGCTGCACCCCCGTCGCTCCACGACCGGCTACTTGACGCCGCCGCTGCGCTCGATGATCGACGCATAGAAACCCTGTTCGAGGCTGAACCCGACCGGGCCACACAATACCGCTGTAGTGCATCCGGACTTGTTTTGGATTTCGCCAAGCATCGCCTGGACGATGCAGCGCGGCAAATTTTGCTCGAGCTGGCAGACGCTCGAGACTTGGCGGAAGCATTCTCGGCACTGACCCGTGGCGAAGAAGTAAACACCTCAGAGCGACGCGCAGCGCTCCATACCCTATTGCGGGGCACCGGCTCGGAAGCTCAACCGGAGCTGGCAGCACTGGCCGGGGATACCTTGTCACGCATGGCGGAACTGGTGGCAGCAGTCCACGCTGGTGATGCCTGTGGCTTTGACGGTCAATCCTTCACCGATGTTGTGAACCTCGGGATTGGCGGATCGGACCTCGGACCACGGCTCGTTTGTGAGGCGCTGGGATATAGCGGTGCGCCCCTGCGGACTCACTTCGTCGCCAATATTGATCCGTACGATCTCGACAGCACACTAGAGGGGCTGAATCCCGCGCGCACGCTGTTTGTTATTTGCTCCAAGTCATTCACTACCGAAGAAACGCTGTCTAACACAATCAGGGCCAGAGCTTGGCTGATAGCGGGCGGTGCCACCAGCGAAACGCTGGGGAATAACCTCATTGCGGTCACCACACAGGTAGCACGCGCGGGGGAGTGGAACGTCTGGCCCGAGCGATGCTTCCCGATCTGGGATTGGGTGGGAGGACGTTACTCTCTGTGGTCGGCGATTGGTATATCCATCCCGCTGGCCCTAGGTTGGTCAGCGTTTTCTGGCCTTTTGGAGGGCGCTCGCTCCATGGACGAGCACACGGCAAATGCCTCACCGACCGATAATTTGCCGATGATGATGGCACTCTTGGAGCTGTGGCAAACCCACTACCTGAAAACCGATACCCATGCCGTATTACCCTACGCGCAAAGGCTGGCGCGCCTCCCCGACTTTCTACAACAACTCACCATGGAAAGTAACGGCAAAAGCATAACGCCGGGAGGGCAACCACTCACGCATCATACGGCGCCGGTGCTCTGGGGTTCAGCGGGCACGATCGGGCAGCACTCCTACTACCAGCTATTACACCAGGGCACGCGGTCTTTTACCGCGGACATTATTTTGCCGCTCTCATCCGGGGAAGGAGATCCTGATGCGCGTCGCGCGCTCGCTGGGCATGCTTTGGCGCAAAGCCGTGCCTTGATGGTCGGTCGGCCCAGCGATGACGCCCGTCGGCTCGGCGCTGAACGCGGATTTTCGGTAGAAGCCAGCCGCCAATTCGAATTACCTGGCAATCATAGTCATTCGCTAATTACCATGAGCAGCGTATCACCGGAGTGCCTGGGGGGGCTGATTGCGGCATTTGAGCACAAAACCTTCTTTCTGGGCGTGCTACTGGGCATCAATTCCTTCGACCAGTGGGGAGTTGAACTCGGCAAAGAGATCGCCGCTGACATGCAGGTGCTTCTGCGTGGCGACGGGGTTTCGGTAGATGCCGACGCCGCTACCTTGAATGCTGTGAGCGCCTGGAGAGACGCCAATCCCGACGCCTGATCAGGCGTCGATTAAGGATAAGAGTTCCTCTGTCTTTGCCTCCATCAAGGCCTGATCGCCCCGGGTCTCGACATTGAGCCGAACCACGGGCTCGGTGTTGGACATGCGCAGGTTGAAACGCCAATCAGCAAACTCCATCCCCAAGCCATCCAGCTTTTCAATCGACGACGCCTGCTCAGCATACCGTGCCTCAACGGCCGTCAGCAGGGCAGCGGGATCAGCCACCTGTCGATTGATTTCCCCCGAGCAGGGGAAGGCGCTTTCTCTGGCAGCAACAAGAGCAGAGAGCGGCTGCGCTGCTTGTGACATTAACCCGGCAATCAACAGCCAGGGGATCATGCCGCTGTCGCAATAAGCAAAGTCACGAAAATAATGGTGGGCCGACATCTCGCCACCGTAAACCGCATCGACCTCGCGCATGCGTTCCTTGATAAACGCGTGGCCCGTTTTACTGAGCACTGGCTGGCCTCCGCCGGCACGGGCGATATCCTGCGTATTCCATGTCAGCCGGGGGTCGTGAACGATTTTTTGAGGTCCGAGGCGCGACAAGAACGCCTCAGCTAGCAAGCCCACAATGTAATAGCCTTCAATAAAATGACCCGCGCTATCGAAGAAAAAACAGCGGTCGAAATCTCCGTCCCAAGCAATACCAAGGTCCGCTCCCTCAGCGATAACACGCTCTGCGGTCACGGCGCGATTTTCGACCAACAGCGGGTTCGGCACGCCGTTGGGAAATTCACCATCGGGCTCGTGATGCACTTTGATAAAGGTAAAGGGCAGATGCGACTCCAGCGCATCAATCACACTACCCGCACCACCATTACCCGCCGTACAGACGATCTTCAGCGGCGCCAGGGCTGACACATCGACATACGAGAGCAAGTGCTGCACGTACGCCGCCCGGGTGTCGACCGTCGCGTAACCCCCCCGGGATGTTGCGGGCACAAACTCATTCTGCTCTGCGAGCACGCGAATATCCGCTAAACCCGAATCACCCGATATAGGACGCGAACCCTCCCTGACAAATTTCATGCCGTTGTAGTCTTTGGGATTGTGGCTGGCGGTCACCACAATGCCGCCACCAACGCCCAGGTGTGCCGTCGCGAAATAAATCTCTTCGGTTCCGCACAGCCCGATGTCCTGCACTGATACGCCCTGCGTTCTGAGGCCGTTGGTCAGCGCCTGCTTGATCGATTCACTGGTGAGGCGTATGTCGTGCCCCACCACTACGGTGTCCGGCTGGATGACCTCGGCGTAGGCTCGACCGATGCGATAGGCAACATCCTCATTCAACTGGTCTGGAATTCGGCCCCGAACATCGTAGGCCTTGAAACAATCGAGGCTACCCGTCATTGGTCGCGGCCGTAGTAATGCTCGTACACGTGCTGAGTCGCCTCCACAAATCCCGGTACACTACCGCAGTCAAAACGCTGCCCCTGAAATCGGTAAGCGAGCACGCGCCCCTCAGCGGCCTGTACTTGCAAGGCGTCAGTCAATTGCACCTCGCCATTCCGACCCGGGGGCGTGCTGCGGATAATGTCGAAGATGTCTGGCGTGAGAATGTAGCGGCCAATGACTGCGAGATTCGACGGTGCCTCGTCCCGCGGCGGCTTCTCGACCATCGCCGTGACGCGGGTCAGGCCGTCGCGTTCGGGGGTCCCCGCCACGACACCGTACTGGTGGATATCTGTCATTGACACTTCCTGTACCGCGACGATGGAGCACTGAAACTCCTCGTATAGTTCAGCCATTTGCGCCAGTACGCCGGGGCCGCTGCCATTCAGGCACAGGTCATCGGATAGCACTACACCGAAGGGTTGATCACCGATCAAGGGCTCCCCTGTCAGAATGGCATGACCCAGACCCAACATCGCGCGCTGGCGTACCATGGTGAACACGCCACGCTCGATCACATCGCGAATACCCGTCAAGTATTGCTCCTTGGCAGAGCCGGCGATCTGATGCTCCAGTTCGTAACTGATATCAAAGTGATCGGCGATGGCCCGCTTGCCGCGACCCGTCACCAATGCACAGTTCAGCATGCCGGCCTCGATGGCTTCTTCAACGCCGTACTGTACGAGGGGTTTATTAACGACGGGCAGCATTTCCTTGGGCATACTTTTAGTGGCGGGCAGAAACCGCGTTCCATATCCCGCCACAGGAAACAAACATTTTTTGATCACGCCGCGGGCTCCTCTCTGCCATAAACGTCGTCAAATCGCACGATATCATCCTCACCCAGATATGATCCCGACTGGACTTCAATTACTTCAAGCGGCACCTCGCCGCGATTGGCCAAACGGTGCTTCATCCCAATCGGTATATAGGTGGACTCGTCAGGCTCCAATGTCAGGTGCTGCTCGCCCCGGACAATATCCGCCACGCCAGACACCACCACCCAGTGCTCAGCGCGCTTATGATGTAACTGCAGGGACAAGGTTTGTCCTGGATTGACGATAAGGCGCTTGACCTGAAAATGCTCGCCCATAACCAGCGATTCGTAAGCGCCCCAGGGTCTGAACACCCGTTGGTGGACGGTCGCTTCAGAGCGCTCGGCCCGGGTTAGGGTATCTACCAGCTGTTTGATGTCCTGAACACGGTGCTTGGGACTGACCATCACCGCATCGGGCGTTTCCACGATGACAAGGCCTTCAATACCGAGGGCGGTAACCAGACGACTCTCGCTATGCACATAACTGCCTTGCGCGTCCTGCAGGATCACGTCGCCCCGGGTGACATTGCCGCCGTCATCCCCTTGCCCTAACTCCCATAGCGCCGACCAGGCACCGACGTCGCTCCATCCGCAATCGAGTACCGCGACGCCACCGTGGGTTGTTTTTTCCATCACGGCATAGTCGATGCTGTCTGCAGGAGAGGAGAGAAACGCGGCCTCCTCGGGCCGGATAAAATCCAGATCCCGGGTCGCTGCGGCCATGGCGCGCTCACAGGCAGCCAACATGTCGGGCTGATGCAAGGCCAGCTCCTCGAGGTATCGATCTGCCCGAAATAGAAACATCCCGCTGTTCCAAAAGTATGTGCCGGCAGCAACGTAAGACTCCGCCGTGACGAGATCGGGTTTTTCAACAAACTCCGCCAGACCAAACAGCCCCTCGGCGAGACTGTCTCCCGTGCGGACATAGCCATACCCCGTCTCTGCTCGGATGGGCACCACGCCAAAGGTCATCAGACGGCCCTCGCACGCCTCGGAGGCGGCGCGGAGAATGGCATCGCAAAACCCTTCGGGACTAACGATGTGGTGATCTGCGGGTAATACCAACAACAGGGACTCGGGATCGTGATGGCGAACCTGAAGCGCTGCCAGCGCAATGGCCGGGGCGGTATTGCGCCCCGCAGGCTCGAGGATGATCTCGGGAGGGGCCATGGACTCCCCGCGCAGTTGCTCGGCGACCATAAAGCGGTGCTCGGCATTGCACACCACTAGGGGCGAGCGGCACTCGAGACCGCTTAAGCGTCGCAGGGTCTCTTGCAACATCGAACCCTCACCGCCTAAAGGCAGGAACTGCTTGGGTCGCGCCGCCCGGGACACGGGCCAGAGTCGACTGCCAACGCCGCCAGAGAGTAAGACGGGTACTAACATAGGATTCAATCCTTCTGGATAGGGGCGGGATGCTACTGGATCCAGAGAGGGTTTTCATCCCTTGAGCTCAAAGCGGGATAAGCATTCAGGCCGTTTTTTGAGCACCGGGTGCCGGGCCAATCCCGTCTGGATCCTGTCAGGGCATTGCTCTACAATTGCCGGCCCGGGATGAGGCGGTAGCGCCGAGCCCTCGTATCCTCCGCAATAGCCACCCCGCCCCCGATGGAAACCCAAGGCATGACCGAACCCTCGACCTTTGTTCCCCAATCCAGCTACGACAAAGCAGCGTTGGTGTCATGCGGACTGGGCGAGCTCTTTGGGCCGGGCAATGCCCAACTGCCGGTAGACAATATGCTGATGGTCGACCGCATCACCCATATCAGCTCCGAGGGCGGTTCGGCAGGTAAGGGAGAGCTCGTAGCAGAGCTGGATATCCATCCCGATTTATGGTTTTTCGGTTGCCACTTCCCGGGAGATCCGGTGATGCCCGGGTGCCTGGGACTCGACGCCATGTGGCAACTGGTCGGTTTTTTCCTGGGTTGGCGGGGTAATCCCGGGCGCGGACGAGCGCTGGGGTCCGGTGAGGTCAAATTCACGGGGCAGATCCTGCCAAACCACTCACTGGTACGCTACCACATCCAGATGAAGCGCGTGATTGAGCGAAAGCTGGTGATGGGTATTGCCGACGGCTCAGTGTCCGTTGATGGAGAAGTCATTTATACCGCTACCGATCTGCGGGTCGGCCTCTTTCAGAATACGGAGTCACTCTGATGCTTGAGCGCGTTGTCGTTACCGGGATGGGCATCATTTCCTGCTTGGGCAATGACGCACCAACCGTCAAGGAGGCACTATTCGAGGGAAGTTCAGGCATAGCAAACTGTCAGGCCCACATTGATGCCGGCATGCGCTCGCACGTTGCGGGCATACCCCAAATTGATTTGGGCGAGCATATCGATCGAAAACACTGGCGATTTATGGGGGATGCGGCGGGCTACGCCTACCTCAGCCTGCAGCAAGCCATTACCCAGTCTGGACTGACCGAGCAGCAAGTATCGCATCCCCGCACCGGTATCGTGGCGGGCTCGGGCGGCGCCTCCTCTTCCAATCAGGTCGAGGCAGCCGACATTTTGCGAGACCGCGGCATCCGACGGGTAGGACCCTACCGTGTTACCCAGACCATGGGCAGTACCGTGTCTGCATGCCTCGCAACGCCTTTTCAGATCAAGGGCGTGAACTACTCCATCTCCTCAGCATGCTCGACCAGTGCCCACTGTATCGGACACGCCATGGAACTCATCCAGCTCGGTAAGCAGGATGTGGTTTTTGCGGGCGGCGGTGAGGAGTTGCACTGGACAATGAGCGCGCTCTTCGACGCCATGGGTGCGCTGTCGACCCAATATAACGAAACCCCCGAGCGGGCCTCTCGAGCCTATGACGCAGATCGTGATGGCTTCGTGATAGCTGGCGGCGGCGGTATGTTAGTGCTGGAATCTTTGAGTCACGCCCAAGCGAGAGGCGCTTCGATTTTGGCTGAACTGGTTGGCTATGGAGCGACCTCGGATGGCTATGACATGGTGGCACCGTCTGGAGAAGGCGCAATACGGTGTATGCAACAGGCCATGCACGGGCTCGAGGGTCGCATCGATTATATCAACGCCCATGGCACCAGTACCCCCACGGGGGATATTCAGGAACTCAATGCCATGCGCAGCGTGTTTGGCGACGACGCGCCGATGATTGGCTCTACCAAATCACTCTCCGGCCATTCTCTGGGTGCAGCAGGCGTTCAGGAAGCGATCTATTCTCTTTTAATGTTGAATAACGACTTCGTCGCCGCGTCGGCCAATATCGATACCTTGGACGAGGGCGCCTTGGGGATGCCGATTGTCCGGGAACGCGTTGATAACGCACAGCTGGGGCAGGTGATGTCCAACAGCTTTGGCTTTGGTGGTACCAACGCTACGTTGATCTTTCGGCGGTATCGGGCCTGAGGCTAGCCGAATCCCGGTTGCCACAGCGCGCTTAAGGGCATTACCTCGACCCAATCTCCCGGTGTCACGGTTGCACCCGCGGGTAGCACCGCCAAACCATCGGCTGCACTCAAGCTGGTCAACACGCCAGAGCTTTGACTACCCGTTAACTCCGCCCCCATCGCCAGCCCCTGGCCCACCAGACGCACACGTAAGAACTCCTCTCGGGAGCCCGGTCGCGCGACAGTAAAGCGAGCCTGCACCGGAAAGCGCGGCACCACTGGGAGCATCCCACCCTGACGCTTCACCAGCCACGGTCGTGCAACCAGCGCGAAAGTGATCCAGGTCGAGACCGGATTGCCGGGCAACCCAAATATGGGAGTGCCCTGCACTTCACCAAATGCCAGTGGTTTCCCCGGCTTAATCGCCAGGCGCCATATCGACAGGGAACCCTGCTTCTCGATCTCTCCCCGCACATGGTCCTCTTCACCTACCGACACACCGCCCGCCGTCACGATGCAATCGGCGCTCGCAGCAGCACTTCGCAGCGCAGCTGCGATTTTGGCGGGGACATCGGGCAGATGACGGTTCTCCGTTACCGCAAAGCCAAGCGCCTGAATCTGATGCGCCAGCACAAACCGGTTACTGTTGAAGATTTGTCCGGGCTCGAGTTCACCCTTACCAGGATCACGCAACTCATCGCCGGTGGTGAGTATTGCGACACGCAAGGGGCGATAGACCGACACCGTATCGATACCGACCGAGGCGAGCAAACCAATATCCGGGGGCTGCAAACACTGCCCCCGTTGTGCCAGACAGTCACCCGGTTGAATATCGTCGCCTCGACGCCTGATATGCTGTCCTGCAATCACTGACGGCAAGCGCACACCAGCGGCGGTCGCGTCTGCTTCCTCTTGGGGGATGACGGCATCTGCCCCAGACGGGATTTCGGCACCGGTGAAGATACGTGCTGCCGTGCCGGGCGCCAAGGTCAGCGGCGGCTGACCCGCGGGAATACGTTGGCTCACTGGTAACTGATCGGGGACCTCAGTGCTACAGACGGCGTAACCGTCCATGGCGCTGTTGTCGGCGGGCGGCACCGCGCGAGGCGCAAGGACCGCTTGGGCAACGTATCGATTAAGCGCCCTCTCGAGCCCCACTGGCTCTGGCTCGGGAGCTCGGTCGACCGATTCGAGAATGATCTCGAGCGCGTCAGCAAGGGGGGTTAAAGGCATGTATCAGTGCCCCCGCAACACTCCGACAAAGTTACAAGGCCGATGCTCGCTGTCGAGCTGGTCTCGAATCATGCCCTCCCAAGCGGTGCGGCAGGCCCCAGTCGATCCGGGCATACAAAAAATTACGGTCCCGTTCGCCAGACCGGCCAACGCCCGGGATTGAATTGTGGAAGAACCGATTTCGTCGAGACTCAACGCCCGGAATACCTCCCCAAAACCCTCGATGACCTTGTCAAAAAGAGGCGCCAAAGCCTCTGGCGTGGAATCACGTCCTGAGAACCCCGTGCCGCCCGTTGTCAGCACCACCTCAACGCCGGGATCCGCGACCCATTGAGACACCACCGCACGGAGCTGATAAATATCGTCAATCACAATCTGTCGATCGACCACGACGTGACCCGCCGACCTCAACGCCTCTTCAAGAAAAGCGCCCGAGGTATCGGTGTCAGTAGTGCGAGTATCGCTCACGGTCAGTACCGCCACATTCAAGGCTGTGCTCATGATGTCGTTCTCATCCCTCTGCGTAGAGTTCAATGTAGCGTTGCACCGCCCGCGGGACAAATTCTCGCCAGCTCAGTTGCTGAATACCGAACTGGTGGCGAATCTCGGCGCAATCAAGACTCAGGCTAGTGGTCGAATCGCTACCATCACTAGTCAGCTCCATCAGCTCCCTAGCCTCTTTAAACGGCGCATACTGCGACGCATTGGCCAGCACTGCCTCCATAAAGGAATACGCGTTGACCTCGCCGATACCACTGTAGTGATAGAGGCCTGTCCTCGGCGCGCCTGCACCAAGCTGGTCAATGATGCCGTGAATGACCCGCGCCACCTCCGCAACGTGAACCGGACTGCCCCGGACCTGCTCGCTCACTTTGACCCGGTCCCCTCTGGAGAGCGCATCCAGCGCCCTGGCGAGCAAATTCGGGCGACGACCGCCGAACATAAGGCCCAGACGTAAAATAAAAATCTCGTCCACAGTCTCCCGCAGCAACTGCTCGACCTCGATGAGGGTCCGACCAACCGAATCAGTGGCATCGGGTTGATCAGTCTCACGATACGGACGGGACAAGGTGCCCGAGAAGACCCGCGCACTGGAGAGAAACAAATAGGCAATTTGGTCTCGCGCGGCCAAGCCTGCCAGCCAACGTGTTCGCTCAAGATCGGGTTGGCCAACAGGATCGACACCGTCAATCTGCGTGACGAGCCGAGCATCCAGAATCAAATCGACACTTTGTCGTCGAATCAGTTTTTTTACCTGCCGCTCGCGGCGCCAACGCGTCGCATCCATATCGACGCCGATAATTTCGTGGCGCATCAAAGGCGCGGCAAATGCCTTCAGAGAAAACCCCAGGGGCGAGTCCAAGCCTAAAACCAAAATACGCACGGGAATCAGACCCATCCATTACCGGGCATCAATCTGCCCATCGATTAGAAAGGGATGTCGTCTTCCGGAAAATCAATGGGCGCGGGATTGCTGGCCGCAGGCGCACTGGCGGCGGGTGCGGGCTGATAGCCGCCACCGTCCTGCATAGCCCCACGGCTGTCGAGCATTTGCATTTCCTGAGCGACAATTTCTGTCGTGTAGCGGTCCTGCCCAGACTGGTCCTGCCATTTCCGGGTTCGTAGAGACCCCTCAACATACACTTTGGACCCTTTTTTCAGGTACTCGGCGGCGATCTCTGAGAGTCGATTAAAAAATACCACCCTGTGCCACTCGGTGCGCTCCTGCTGCTCGCCGCTATTTTTATCGCGCCAGCTCTCCGAAGTGGCGAGACTCACGTTGGTGACACCACCCCCCGAAGGGAGTACACGATGCTCGGGGTCATTGCCCAGGTTCCCGACCAAAATCACTTTGTTAATGCCGCGCGAGGCCATAAGGTTCTCCAAATTTACACCGGGATACGCTGCCCGTGCAGCGTCCGATTTTATCTAACACGTCCTAGACTATAGCAACGCTAATGCCCGTCGGGTACATCATTCTCTTACATTTACGCGCCTAAAACGCGCCAACCGGTGCACGGGCGTAGCGCCAGACGCCCGCCAACCAAAACACCGCAAGCCCGGAGAGAAGCGCCACCAGCGCCTCCATGCCACCCCACTGCAATGCCGCCCCCCCTGCAATCCCGCCGCTGAATACGCCAAAAAATTGTGCGCTGGAAAAAACCCCCATCGCTGTGCCCCGGAGTGACACGGGTGCAAACATCGATACGAGTGCTGGCAACAGCGTCTCCAGCGCAGTAAACCCTACAAAGAACAGGACCAGCCCCACGCCCAGTGTGGATAGCGCATCCGCCTTCAGCGCAAGAAATAAACCACCCACCGCCAGTAAAATAGTCACCACAATAATCAGTCGGGGATGTTGTCGGTCACCGCGGCGACGGATCAGTAAGGCCACCCCCGGCAGCGCCATGATCAAAGTTGCGAGATACATCCATGCATGCTGCGCAGCAGGCAATCCCACCCGCTCACTCATGATCGCAGGAATCGCGGTGAACGCAGCCATGAGCAGCAGATGTAAACAAAAAATACTGCCGTAGAGGATACCTAACCCGGGGCCCCAGAGTGCCTCACCCAGGCGCTGACGATCGGCGAGGTGCGCTCGGCCGCCCTCAGTGAGCTGCGGTGTAACGGGCAGCCACAGCAAGACAACAACAAGGCCCAGCGCGCCCAGGATAGCGGTCACCTCAAATACTCCCGACAGACCTCCACAGGCCGCCAATACAGGACCCAGCACCAGCGCCAACGCAAAGGAGATACCGATGCTGGCACCGATGATGGCGGACGCTTTAGTGCGTTGCTCAACACGCGTGTAGTCGGCTGCCAAAGCCATGGTCGCCGATGCAATCGCCCCGGATCCCTGTAGCAACCGCCCAAGCGCCAGTTCTGTCAACGTTTCTGCAAATGCTGCGACCACGCTGCCGCAAATCAACAGGCAGAGGCCGCCCACAATGACCGGCTTGCGACCGATGCGATCAGACAGCCAGCCCAGGGGTACCTGCAGTAGCGCCTGGGTGAGCCCATAGGCCCCCAGAGCCAGCCCAATACTGGCAGTGCTGGCGCCCGCCAATTCCTGCGCGTAAACAGCGAAAAGGGGGAGCACCATGAACAGACCGAGCATGCGCAGACAATAAAGACACGCCAATCCCGTGACGGCGCGGCGTTCAACACTCGTAAAAGGTTCTTTGGACAGCACAATATTCGTCGCCTGAGCGAAAATTGAGTGTATCACGGGGAAAAACCTGCCCGAGACAGTCCGTCGCCCCCGGATCCTCGTATACTGTCGAGTTGGCAGAAGTCCCCCACAGGAAGACCCATGGATACCATTGAGGTCCGCGGCGCACGCACCCACAACCTTAAAAATATCGATCTCGATATCCCCCGAGACAAACTGGTCGTCATCACCGGTCTGTCGGGCTCGGGCAAGTCGTCCCTGGCATTCGACACGCTCTACGCCGAGGGCCAGCGGCGCTACGTGGAGTCACTCTCGACCTACGCGAGACAGTTTTTGTCGATGATGGAAAAGCCGGATGTCGACCACATCGAGGGCCTGTCTCCTGCAATCTCTATCGAACAAAAATCCACCTCACATAATCCTCGCTCGACCGTGGGCACCATTACGGAGATCTACGATTATCTTCGCCTGCTCTTTGCCCGGGTCGGTGACCCGCGTTGCCCTACACACGGGGTGACCTTAAAGGCCCAAACTGTGTCGCAAATGGTTGATGCAGTACTAGCCCTACCGGAGGGCAGCAAACTCATGCTGTTGGCACCGGTGGTGCGCGACCGAAAGGGTGAGCATTTGCATGTATTTGAGCAGATGCGCGCAGCAGGGTTTATCCGTGTCAGGGTGGACGGAATTGTGGTAGATCTGGATGACGTACCCGCGCTCGACAAAAAGAAGAAACATCGCATTGATGTGGTTATTGACCGCTTCAAGGTCCGGGAAGACCTCAAGCTTCGCCTCGCAGAGTCCTTTGAGACGGCGCTTGAGCTGACCGACGGCGTGGCGGCGGTCGCGCCTATAGAGGGCGAAGGCCCTGAGACACTGTTTTCAGCCCGCTACGCCTGCCCCAACTGCGGCCACTCTATCGACGAGCTCGAACCCCGACTCTTTTCCTTTAATAACCCCGCCGGTGCCTGTGATGGCTGTGACGGACTGGGCGTTACCCAATTCTTCGACGAGAGCCGCGTGGTACTGCACCCCGAGGCGAGCCTGGCCGAGGGTGCAATTCGCGGCTGGGATCGACGCAACGTCTATTACTTTCACCTGCTCCGCTCACTGGCGGGGCACTACGGCTTTGACATGGATCAGCCCTTCAATAGCCTCGCCCAGCAACACCGGGACGTTATTCTGCACGGCAGTGGCGGCGAGGAGATTGAGTTTTCCTATATCAATGACCGCGGCACGGTGTTTAAACGTGTGCACGTGTTCGAGGGTGTGATCCCGAATATGGATCGGCGCTATCGCGAAACGGAGTCTTCCTCGGTACGTGATGAACTGGCCAAATACGTGTCTACGGCGGCCTGCAAGGCGTGCGTCGGCACACGACTGTGTGCCGACGCACGCAGCGTATACGTGGATGGCCGAACACTGCCTAGCATCACGGCACTACCAGTAGGAGATGCGCAAGCCTATTTTGACGCGCTAGAGTTGACCGGTCGGCAGGGCGAAATTGCCGACAAGATCCTTAAGGAACTGCGGGCGCGTTATCGCTTTTTGGTTGATGTAGGGCTCAATTATTTAACGCTGAACCGAAGCGCTGAGACCCTTTCGGGTGGCGAGGCCCAGCGCATCCGACTTGCCAGTCAAATTGGCGCGGGACTGGTGGGCGTGATGTACATTCTCGATGAGCCTTCGATTGGTCTGCATCAGCGCGATAACGAACGCCTGCTCAGTACCTTGGTCCACCTGCGCGACCTTGGCAACACCGTGCTGGTCGTAGAGCACGATGAGGACGCCATTCGCAACGCCGATCATATTATCGATATCGGCCCCGGTGCCGGGGTGCACGGCGGAGAAGTTGTGGTCTCAGGATCGCTCGAGGACGTGACTGCACACCCAGACTCGCTGACAGGTGCCTACCTTTCGGGCAAGCAAAACATTCCCATACCGACGAAGCGTCATCCGATCGACCCTTTGCAGATGATCTCCATCATGGGCGCTTGCGGTAACAACCTGCAAAATGTGTCGTTGGATCTCCCCATCGGGTTGCTCACTTGCGTTACCGGGGTGTCGGGCTCTGGCAAATCCACGCTTATCAACGGGACTCTCTACCCCCTCGCCGCTACCGCACTGAACGGCGCCACCACCTTAAAAGCGGCCACCCACGAGGGCATTACGGGACTCGAGAAACTCGACAAATGTATCGACATTGACCAGAGCCCCATTGGCCGAACACCGCGCTCGAATCCAGCCACCTATACCGGGATCTTCACCCCAATCAGGGAGCTTTTTGCCGGTACGCAGGAGGCCCGTTCACGGGGTTACAAGCCGGGGCGATTCAGCTTTAATGTGCGCGGTGGTCGCTGTGAGGCGTGTCAGGGTGACGGCGTAACGAAAGTCGAGATGCACTTCCTGCCCGATATCTATGTGCCCTGCGACGTCTGCAAGGGCAAACGCTACAATCGCGAGACCCTGGAAATCAAGTTCAAAGACATGAACATCTCCGAGGTGCTCAATCTCACCGTAGAGGATGCACTATCTTTTTTTGAGGCCGTGCCGGCCATTCACCGCAAGCTACAAACGCTGATGGATGTCGGCTTGTCGTACATCCGACTGGGGCAAGCGGCGACTACGCTATCGGGAGGAGAGGCGCAACGCGTGAAATTATCGCGGGAACTCTCGAAACGCGACACCGGCAATACGCTTTACATCCTTGATGAACCCACCACTGGCCTGCACTTTGAGGATATTCGTCAGCTACTGGACGTCCTGCATCGCCTGCGAGACGGTGGTAATACAGTGGTCATAATCGAGCATAATCTCGATGTGATTAAGACTGCCGACTGGCTTATTGATCTGGGACCTGAAGGCGGATCAGGGGGCGGTCAAATTATTGCCACAGGCACGCCGGAAGCGGTCGCCGCCAACAAAGCGTCACATACCGGGCGCTTTCTTGCCCCAATGCTACACGTACCCACCAAGAAAACATCATCGAAACCGCGTTCCCGGGCGGCTTAACTCCGCGGATCGCTCTGTGGAGCACCCAGCGCCCTAGGGATCTCCGAATACACGATGACCCTTGACCGATACAGCCGCTGATAACCTTTATTGAGGATCGCAGTCGCCTTAATTCGAGGCAAAAAAAACCCCCGCTGAAGGACTTGGCGGGGGTCTTTATGCGAGGTAATTCAGTCCTCTGCGGTTTCTTCAATCAATGCGTCATCCTCGACATCCTGCGCCGGCCTGTCGACCAGCTCGACAAAAGCCATCGGCGCCTTGTCTCCGGCACGGTAGCCGCACTTCAAAATGCGGATATAGCCACCCGGACGTGCCTGATAGCGCGGACCCAGCTCTTCGAAAAGTTTGCCCACCGCTGCCTTAGAGCGCGTACGGTCAAAAGCCAGGCGCCGATTGGCGACGCTGTCACTTTTGGCCAAGGTGATGAGCGGCTCTGCGTAGCTGCGAAGCTCTTTAGCCTTGGGCAGGGTTGTCTTGATCAGCTCGTGCTCAACCAAAGACACCGTCATGTTGCGAAACATGGCCTTTCGGTGTGAGCTGTTGCGATTCAGTTGTCGTCCGCTATGGCGATGACGCATGACTCTATTCCTTCCAAATGATGCCCGGCCTTACCGGGCGTTATTCCTTATCAGACGCTGAGCAGACGCTCGTCGTTCTTCAGACTGGCCGGCGGCCAGGCTTCGAGACGCATACCCAGTGACAGGCCGCGTGAGGCGAGCACGTCCTTAATTTCAGTCAGCGACTTCTTGCCGAGGTTAGGGGTCTTAAGCAGTTCAACCTCGGTGCGCTGCACCAGATCGCCAATGTAATAAATGTTCTCTGCCTTGAGGCAGTTTGCCGATCTGACAGTGAGTTCCAGATCGTCCACAGGACGCAACAGAATGGGGTCCACCTCCTCTGCCGCTTCCGTTGCCGCCGCCTGTGCCTCACCTTCGAGGTCAACAAACACCGCCAGCTGCTGCTGCAGGATCGTTGCCGCGCGGCGAATCGCTTCCTCCGGGTCCAACGTGCCGTTGGTCTCAAGGTCAATAATCAACTTGTCGAGATCTGTGCGTTGCTCAACCCGCGCCGAATCCACCACGTAGCTCACGCGGCGAATCGGTGAGAACGACGCGTCCAGCGGCAGCCGACCAATGGACCGCGTTTCGTCTTCCGGGTTTTCGCGGGCATCAGCAGGAGAGTAGCCGCGACCACGTTGCACCATTAAGCGAATCGCCACATGGGTTTTGTCAGTAACCGTACAAATCACGTGGTCGGGATTGGAGATCTCCACGTCGTGATCTACCTGAATATCAGCCGCGGTCACCGTGCAGGGGCCTTGCGCTGACAAGGTCAACTGCGCCGAATCCTTGCCGTTCAAAGATAAGGCGACTCCCTTGAGGTTCAACAGGATTTCAATCACATCCTCCTGAACGCCCTCTATGGCCGAATATTCGTGTTCTACGCCGTCGATCTCCACTTCTGTGATGGCGCAGCCAGGCATGGATGACAACAGAATCCGCCGCAGGGCATTACCCAGCGTATGGCCGAAACCTCGCTCCAGAGGTTCCAGTGTGACTGTTGCGCGGGTGGGAGACGCCTCATCAACCTTGATGACGCGGGGTGTCAAAAACTCAGTGACCGAACTTTGCATAAAGCACCTTCGATTAAATCAGGGATTGGGTACAGGGTGAGCTCGAAGCACAATTACTTCGAGTACAGTTCCACAATCAGGTTTTCGTTAATTTCGCTGGACAGATCTTGTCGATCAGGGCGCGACTTGAAGGTTCCCTCAAGCTTGTCGACATCTACCGCGATCCAGATGGGCTCCCCACGCTGCTCGGCAATGGCCAATGCCGATTGCACTCTGAGCTGTTTTTTTGCCTTTTCGCGCACCGAGACCACGTCGCCGGGCTGCACCTGATAGGACGGGATATTGACCACTTTACCGTTCACCAGAATGCCTTTGTGGGCTACCAGCTGGCGGGCCTCTGACCGTGTCGAGCCAAAGCCCATGCGATAAACAACGTTATCCAATCGGCTTTCCAGCAGCTGGAGCAGGTTCTCGCCGGTCGCCCCCTTAAGCCGGGCCGCCTCTTTGTAGTAATTTCTGAACTGCTTTTCGAGTACCCCGTAAATTCGGCGTACCTTCTGCTTTTCGCGTAACTGCACTCCGTAATCCGACAGGCGGCCACGACGCGCACCGTGCTGGCCTGGCGCCGTCTCGGACTTACACTTTTTGTCAAACGCAGTAACACCGCTCTTGAGCTGCAAATCTGTTCCCTCCCGGCGGGAGAGCTTGCACTTCGGTCCAATGTATCGAGCCATTTGCTAAGTCCTCTCTATGCGCCTTAAACGCGGCGCTTCTTGGGTGGGCGACAACCGTTGTGGGGAATCGGTGTCACATCAGTAATGTTGGTGATCTTGTAGCCGCAGCCGTTCAATGCACGCACCGCGGATTCACGGCCGGGCCCGGGTCCTTTCACCTGCACATCGAGATTACGCAGACCGTACTCCTTGGCCGCCTCACCCGCGCGCTCAGCGGCGACCTGCGCCGCAAAGGGGGTGGACTTGCGCGACCCACGGAACCCGGAGCCGCCAGAGGTGGCCCAGCTCAAGGTATTACCCTGCCGGTCGGTGATTGTAATAATGGTATTGTTGAACGACGCGTGAACGTGCGCCACACCATCCACCACCTGCTTGGTGATTTTGCGTTTGGTTGTCTTGGCGTTTTTTGCCATAAATCTACTCGCTTCAATATCGACGCTACAAACCGTGATGTAGCTCCACCAAAGTGGCCATCCAAAATACGGATGGCGGCCTTGTTACCTACGAATGGGCTTTCGTGGCCCTTTCCGGGTTCGCGCGTTGGTCTTAGTACGTTGACCACGCAAAGGTAGCCCCTTGCGATGCCGCAACCCGCGATTACATCCCAAATCCATCAGTCGCTTGATATTCATTGATACCTCGCGACGCAGGTCACCCTCGACATTCATCTCAGAAACCAGAGAGCGCAGCTGATCCAACTCACCCTCGGAGAGCTCACCAATCTTGGTGGTCTCGGGAATATTGCTGACTTCACACAGTCGCTTGGCTTGGGTTCGACCAATACCAAAAATATGGGTGAGTGAAATCACCGCATGCTTGTGATCTGGAATATTGACTCCGGCGATACGCGCCATCTTTTATCTCCACACCTTTTTCAAGGTGAGCCTTTGGGCACACCCGGTTGCCGCACCCAGCAAAAGGGCGCGCATGTTAATTGCTTGTCCGCAAGGCTTCAAGAATCAGCCCTGACGCTGCTTGTGCCTGGGGTCCGAGGAGCAAATCACTCGTACCACACCCTTGCGTCGCACTATCTTGCAGTTACGGCACATTTTCTTGACCGAAGCTCGCACTTTCATCAGAAACTCCTGATTCCTATCTCACCCGACCTGCAGGGCTCAAACTCCCCAGGTTGGCTTTTTTCATCACACCTTCGTACTGGTGGGACATCAGGTGGCTCTGCACCTGCGCCATAAAATCCATGACGACCACTACGACGATCAACATTGAGGTACCGCCGAGGTAGAAGGGGACGTTGAACATCACCACCAGAAACTGCGGTAACAGGCAGACCAACGCGATATACGCCGATCCAAACACTGTCAGCCGAGTCAGCACCCCATCGATGTAATTGGCTGTCTGCTGTCCCGGCCGGATCCCGGGTACAAATGCCCCGGAACGCTTCAAGTTATCCGCCACTTCCTGCGGATTGAACATCAAGGCCGTGTAAAAGAAGCAGAAAAACACGATAAAACCAGTGAACAACAGGATATTGAGAGGTTGCCCCGGGCCAATCGCCACGGCGAGGTCCTGCAACCAATCGGCGCTATCACCGCTACCAAACCACTGGGCCACCGACGCAGGGAACAACAAAATAGAGCTCGCGAAGATCGCGGGAATGACGCCCGCCATATTGACCTTAAGCGGCAGGTGAGACGCCTGCGCCTGCATCATCCTGCGACCCTGCTGCCGCTTGGCGTAGTTTACCGTGATGCGGCGTTGCCCACGCTCGATGAACACCACCAGATAGATAACAACAGCGGCCAGAACCAGAATGCCCAGTAAAATCAGAATGCTGATCTCGCCCTGTCGCGCCTGCTCAAGAGATTGGCCAATCGCGGCTGGCAATCCCGCTACGATGCCCGCGAAAATCAGCAGGGATATACCATTGCCCACGCCCCGCTCGGTAATCTGCTCGCCGAGCCACATCATGAACACCGCGCCAGTTACCAGCGACGCCACGGCGGTCACGTAAAAACTGAGACCCGATGCGTAAGTTAACCCCTGGTTTGCAAGCCCCACGGTCATACCGGTGCCTTGGACCAGTGCCAATACGACTGTCAGGTAGCGGGTCCACTGGGAGATCTTACGGCGACCTGCCTCTCCCTCTTTCTTGATCTGCTCTAGCTGCGGTGTCACCGCGGTCATCAGCTGCATAATGATCGATGCAGAAATATAGGGCAGGATACCCAAGGCCAAAATACTCATGCGCTCCAGCGCACCGCCCGAGAACACATTGGCCAATCCCAAGATAGTGCCCTGATTCTGGTCAAACAGAGATGCCAACTGTTCTGGATCGATACCCGGGACAGGGATGTGGGTCCCGATCCGGTAGATCAAGAGCGCGATCAGCACAAAGCGAAGGCGAGCAAATAGCTCTCCCATGCCGGCTGAACTCATGGATGGCATGCCGTTAGCCATGGATTACGCCTCGACGCTCCCGCCGGCGGCTTCAATGGCGGCCTTCGCGCCTTTGGTGACCGTCAGACCGCGCACATTAACTGGGCGGCTGATGTCACCTGAAAGGAAAACGCGCACACGCTTTACGTCTTCTTTGATCAAATCAGCGGCCTTGAGCGCGTCTAAATCAACGACATCGCCATCCACGCGATTCAACTCATGCAAGCGAACTTCTGCCGTAGTGCGGCCAATGCGCGAGGAGAAACCATACTTGGGGAGCCGCTTTTGCAGAGGCATCTGGCCGCCCTCGAAGCCGGCTTTGACCGTACCACCAGAACGAGACTTCAGTCCCTTATGGCCACGGCCCGCTGTTTTACCCGTGCCCGAACCAATGCCACGGCCCACGCGCTTCGCATCACGCTTGGCGCCCGGCGCAGGCTTCAGGTTGTTCAAACGCATATCGTCAGACATTGCTCTCACCCTCAACACGCACCAGATAGTTGACCTTGTTGATCATGCCGCGTACAGACGGCGTGTCTTCAACCTCAACGGTGTGCCCAATTCGACGCAGACCCAATCCTGCAACACACGCCTGATGCTTCTTGAGGCGTCCGTGAATACTGCGGACCTGCGTCACTTTAATCATTGCTTTGCTCATTGTTTAAACCCCAATACTCAGCTGAGGATTTCTTCGACGCTCAAGCCGCGGCGCGCAGCGACGTCCTCTGGTGAACTCATATCCCTGAGACCTTTGAATGTGGCGCGGACCACATTCACGGGGTTGGTAGAGCCGTAACACTTGGCCAAAACGTTGTGCACACCGGCTAGTTCCAGCACTGAACGCATAGCACCGCCGGCGATGACGCCCGTGCCTTCAGAGGCAGGTTGCATATAGACCTTGGAGGCGCCATGGGCAGACTTGATGGGATACTGTAGGGTGCCATTAACAAGCTGTACCTGAACCATATTGCGCCGCGCGGCTTCCATAGCCTTCTGAATGGCAACCGGCACTTCTCGCGCCTTACCGCGGCCATATCCGACCCGGCCCTTGCCGTCGCCAACCACGGTCAGCGCAGTAAAGCTCATGATTCGGCCACCTTTTACGGTTTTGGCAACACGATTCACCTGAACCAGCTTTTCCTGCAGATCGCCCTCAGTCCGCTGGTCGCCCTGCTGCTTTTTGTCATTCATCGCCATACTTAAAACTCCAGCCCACCTTCGCGTGCGGCCTCAGCAAGCGCTTTAACACGCCCGTGATATCGAAATCCTGATCGATCAAATGCTACAGAGGTCACGCCTGCTGCCTTCGCGCGCTCTGCAACCAACTTGCCGACTGCTGCCGCAGCCGTGACATTCCCCGTTGCGCCAGCACGCAAATCCTTGTCGAGCGTTGACGCCTGAGCCAACACCGTTTTGCTATCTCCGGATATCACCTGGGCGTAGATATGCCTGGGCGTTCGGTGCACAGACAGCCGAACAGACCCTGCTGTGCGCAGCTGAACTCTGGATTTTTTGGCGCGACGCAAACGCGCTTTCGTCTTGGTATTCATCGTGGTACCTGATTACTTTTTCTTGGCTTCTTTACGCCTGACGTGCTCGTCGGCGTAACGAATACCTTTACCTTTATAGGGCTCTGGAGGACGGAAACTTCGGATTTCAGCCGCCGCCTGACCGACCGCTTGCTTGTCGATGCCAGAGATAACGATTTCAGTCTGAGTGGGCGTGTCGGCTGACAAGCCCTCGGCCAACGTGTAATCCACAGGGTGGGACAGACCAATGGTCAGGTTGACCATCTTACCGGACGCCTTGGCGCGATAACCGACGCCATTTAACACCAGGCGCTTCTCCCAACCCTCGGAGACACCCTTAACCATGTTCGCCAGCAGCGACCGGGTCGTTCCTGCCATTGCGCGCTGGGCGTCACCGTCATAAGTGATCGTCGCCAGATCTTCCTCAACGTTCACGCCGATACCTTCGGTCAACGTCAGATCAAGCGCGCCTTTGCCACCCTTAACCATGAGATTCATGCCCTCAACTTTGACATCCACCCCTTTAGGCAGATTCACGGGGCTGTTCGCTACACGAGACATTTCCTTAACGCTCCTGTGTTCGGATCAGAATACGGTGCAGAGGACTTCGCCCCCGACACCCGCAGCGCGCGCAGCGCGGTCGGTCATAACGCCGCGAGACGTCGAAACGATGGCAACACCCAACCCACCGCGCACTGACGGCAAGTCATCTTTGCCCGAATAGCGACGCAGCGACGGCTTGCTGATGCGTTCGATCTCGGCAATCACCGGTTTGCCATCGAAATACTTCAAATCGATCTGCAAACGCGGCTTTCCACTGCTGACGTCATACCGATGCCCGGCAATGTAGCCCTCTTGCTCCAGTACCTTGGCGACCGACAACTTCAATTTAGAGCCGGGCATATCGACAGTTCGTTTGCCCGCCATTTGCGCATTACGCAAACGGGTCAACATATCGCTCAGGGGATCTTGCATGCTCATTCAATCGCTCTCCGTTACCAGCTGGACTTAACCAGACCCGGCACATCGCCTCGCATTGCCGCTTCACGCAGCTTGTTGCGACACAAACCAAATTTTCTGTAGACGCCGTGAGGACGCCCGGTGATCTGACACCGGCGCTGCTGCCGAACGGGGCTGGCATTGCGCGGAAGTTTCTGTAACGCGATCTGCGCTTCCCACCGCTCTTCGTCAGATGTATTCACATTGGCAATCAGCTCCTTGAGCTGAGCGCGCTTGCTAGCAAACTTCGCTACGGTCTTGGCGCGCTTCACCTCGCGGGCAATCATGGATTTTTTGGCCATATCTTTACTGCCTCAGGTTCTAAATGGGAAATTAAACGCCGCCAACAAAGCACGGCCCTGCGCGTCATTCGCAGCCGTGGTTGAAATCGTGATGTCCATACCACGCAACTTGTCGATTTGGTCGTAGTCAATTTCCGGAAAAATAATCTGCTCAGTCACGCCCATTGCAAAATTGCCACGGCCGTCAAACTGCTTGGGGCTGATGCCGCGGAAGTCGCGGATACGCGGGATCGAAATGTTGATCAGTCGATCCAAGAACTCATACATTCGCTCATCGCGAAGCGTCACTTTGCATCCGATAGGCCATCCGTCACGGATTTTGAAGCCCGCAATGGATTTGCGTGACTTGGTGACCACCGCCTTCTGGCCGGCGATTTTTTCCATATCGGCGACTGCGTGCTCCAAGACCTTCTTGTCTCCCACTGCCTCACCCACACCCATATTCAAGGTGATCTTGGTGATGCGTGGCACCGCCATCACGTTGTCCAGACCGAGCTCTTCCTTCAGCTTGGGAACGATTTCGCTACGGTACTTTTCTTTCAGCGCTGTCATCTCTTAACTGCCTCTATTCGCCGA
>Ga0255765_1000964_pt1 | contig 37352 bp, 28 predicted proteins | sample 041ome_8_FD_179965 | JGI IMG/M metagenome (GOLD analysis project Ga0255765, IMG submission 179965) | Coastal salt marsh microbial communities from the Groves Creek Marsh, Skidaway Island, Georgia - 041407BS metaG (version 2) | ecosystem: Environmental > Aquatic > Marine > Intertidal zone > Salt...
CGGTGGAGTATCCCGATCTCCAACCACTGGATCTTGCCCATTGGGCCCTCCCTCACCCGAGCGTTGGTCTGCGGGTTGGCGCGCCGCCGCCACCAGGCCATTTACGTTAAATCTACCTTGAAGGTCGTAAAGGTCGCCGCTCAAAAAACCAATGCCATCGAGCGGAAACGGTGGCTGTGGTTGCGCCCAAACCTCTAGTAGCGAATCGACAGGGGCGTCGCTACGACCATCCTCATTGGCATCGAGCCTTAACGCCAGTCCTGCAAGTGATTCTGCTCCCAATAAAAACGACCAACCCTGCTCCGCAAAAAACGTGTTAGTACTGCGCTGTAGCTGCAGTGTGAAGTCTCTTTGAACACCAACCATTAACGCGGCGGCGAGCGCAAAGACCAATAGCGCAATCACCAAGGCCGCCCCACGCTGCGAGTGCCGCGCTCGCTCTCGCTTACTGGAAGGTAGGCATAACATAAAGCCGCTCCAACTCTCCCCAATCAGCTAAGGTAATTCGCATCTCTATGGCGGCGGGAGGTGCGATTAGCTGGTTGGTGAAACCAACCTCAGCTAACCAATTTTCCTGCCAAAATCGTCGATCAATCGCCTGATTACGGTCGACCTCTAGATCGTTAATCGTTGGTAAGAACCTGAACTCAAGTGCATCCACCTCATCCAATAGAACGGTTTCAATCGGCTCAATCGCAGTAGTTCGATCAAGAACGGGGTAAGTCAGTCGCAATAGTTGCCCTTCTTCAACGCGATAAGCCACGCGTTGCAGAGTGCTGCGCGGAGCCCCCGTGCTGTTGTGCCACCCCGAACGCGTTAGTCGCAGTGGATCACGCGCGAGTGGTCCACCCAAGACTGCTGAAGCGAGTTGACCAAACTCATCGACAACAGGCCGGTTGGCTATCTGTCGTATATCGCGCGACATCACAGTGAAGGCACGATTGATTTCATGAAGTCGTGCCGACGCGTCTCGAGCAGACTCTATACCCATGATCGCAATGGACAGCGTCTGGTAGGAGAGCAATGATACAAAGGCAGTAATCGCCATGGCGACCAGCACTTCGACCAGAGTAAAACCTTTTTGAGGCGCCTTTTCTCTTGAATGCCTTCGTGCAATGACCTTAGCCAGACATCTACCCTGATGCATTGACCACCTCCGCATTCAAAAAGGCGTCCAAGGTGTAAAGCACCGACTCTTCGTCATCGTCCTCAGCAGTAACGGTCACCGTTAAACGCATAAAGCCTGGTACCGGTGTCTCTTGAATTTCGCTGCGCCAATACCAACTGCGTCCCGCACGTTCGGACTCTCCAGCAATCACGCCCGCGCTGGCTCGTCGTTGTTTAGCTACTGCGAGGCGAACCTCTGCCACACGGTCAGCGGCCACCCACTGAGCAATAGACCGGTCTCGCAAATAGGCGGTCCCGTCGACTTGTTGGGAGAGCAGGAAAAGAAGAGCGGGGAGCGTCACTGCAACCACCGTAAGTGCCACCATCACCTCGACCAGCGTAAAACCTCTTTGAACGGACCGATTTCGAGTACGTGCTTTGCCGGTAACCGGGTTCATGGGGCGCATCTCTTGAGAGTGAATTCTCTGAAAGGGCTCGCTTTGCGAAGACTATTTTGAAAAGAGTCTCTCTGGGACGGCTCTCTTTGAGAGAGCCGGATGCGAAAATAGCGCTTCTTGGTACGCCCCTCTTGGGAGCACGTTTTTTTTGGGTGAGCCTGATTAATCAACCGAACGGTCCTCCAAAAACTCGTCCGGCTCTAACCCCTTAGGTAAGAACTGCATCCTTCCAAACAAGTCCCAACGCAGAATATAGAGAAGATCACCGGTGCGATCATCTACCCACGTCAGCTCCCCCGGCGTGACCTCACCTCCCGCGAACAAAATAATCTGTGGTGGCGGATTAGTGTCTTCCTCGAGGACCTCGAAATCGACGAGGGGCTGCTCTTCAAGCTGCAATTCGAGTTCAACCCCGCGCTCAAACTCAAGGTCTTCAAACGCGCTATTCAACGAAAGCGGCGGGGCCCAGCCTTGGTCATAGCGCCTCAGCCACAGTCCTTGATAGGTCGTGTCACCCTCGGCGAGTCGATGGATCAACAAGCCATGATCTGTGCCGCTGAACTCCGCCTCAGTGAGCGCATAACTCAACATGGCCGCGACCTCACGAACCTTATTTTCGCGATTAATATCGGCGCCGCCTGAACCGACATTGAGGCTGACGAGCGAGGTCAATAGGACAACCAAGAATACGACCGCCAGCATTTCAATGAGGCTAAATCCTCGCTGAAACCGAACCACGTCTTAAGCTCCCCAGTCGAGCCGTAACCAAACTACCCTAGGCTTCGTCGTCCTCACCCCAATTTCCGATGTCGGCGCTTTGGTCTTCGCCGCCGGGTAAGCCGTCTGCACCAAGCGAGTAAATATCGACCTCACCATACTCACCCGGTGATAAATAAAGGTATTCTCGACCCCATGGATCTAGAGGGACGTTAGGAAGATATCCCCCTCTTTTAAAGTTACGTGGCTCGGGCTCCAGCGTTGAAGGCTCCACCAGCGCAACCAACCCCTGTTCGGTACTGGGATAGACGTAGTTATCCAAACGATAGATTTTCAGAGCGGTTTCAATCGCTTTGAAGTCAGCTTGGACTTTCTGTACGCGCGCGTCGTCTGCGCTATTGAGGACAGTCGGTGCAACCACGCTGATCAACAGACCCATGATGACTAGCACCACTAAGATTTCGATCAAGCTAAAACCGTTTTGCTTCTTCACTTCACTACCTCACCATCGTATTCAAATCAAATATTGGCAACAAAATTGCCATCACTATTGTCAGTACCAAGCCGCCCATGACAACCACCATAATCGGCTCAAAGAGTCCCATCACCGTGCCCAGTGTTGCCTCAAGCTCACGCTCCTGATTCGCGGCAGATCGCTCGAGCATTGTCTCTAGCTCTCCACTCGTCTCCCCCGAGGCCACCATATGCACCATCATGGGTGGGAAGAAGTCTTCCTGCGACAGGGCTCGATTCAGACTGGAGCCCTCTTGAACCTTATTCGCGACCTCTAAACTAGATGACCGCAAGACCAAATTATTCATCACAGCGCCGGCAATCTTGAGTGCGTCTAGCAATGGCACGCCCGAGGCCATCAAAATGCTCAGCGTAGCTGAGAATCTGGCGGTATCCATGCCTATCAATACCCGACGAATACCTGGGACCTGCAAAAGCATACCGTCAGACATACGCTTGTAAACTGGGCGCTTCAGAAGTTGTTGAATCGCAACCACCAAAGCAATCAAGCCAATGCCCAATAACCAGCCATGATTTGTCAGAAAATCGCTTGTGGCGATTAGAGCCACTGTTAGAGGTGGAAGGTCCGTTTTGGTCTGTGCAAAGATGCCCACCATTTCAGGGACGACAAACACCATGAGTGCAGTGACAACGGCGATAGCGACGCCAATCAGCACAAAAGGATAAATCAGCGCCATCTGCAGCTTCTGAGATGTGTGCTGCCGGCTTTCGGTGTAATCCGCTAGTTGGTCAAGCACAGGACCTAACTGCCCCGCCTGCTCGCCGGCGTTGACCATTGCACGATACATTTCGCCAAACGTCTGGGGAAACTGCCCCATAGCATGCGCTAACGTGTGGCCCTCTGACACTTTGGAGCGAACCTGAAGTAATAGCGCCTTTGTCGACGACTTGCGAGTTTGTTCTGCGGCAGCCTGTAAACATTCATCCAAGGGCAAGCTTGACGCTACGAGCGTGGCCAATTGACGGGTAATGAGTGCAAGGTCGCTACCGTTTAGTCTCGGTGCGAACAGTCCTCTGCGTGTGCTCGAGGCTTCATGAGAACCTGACGTTATGCGACGGCTAGCGGGACTGACTTCAATTGGACGAAGGTTCTTTGAACGCAGTTGAGCGCGAATTTGGCGCTCGGCGTCACCCTCTAGAACACCTTTTACAACTTTGCCAGACGCATCAAGTGCTCTGTACTTAAAAGCCGCCATCTTATTTCACCGAGGTAACGCGCAACACCTCTTCTAGCGTCGTCTCACCCGCTAAAATTCGGCGTCTACCGTCAGCCTGAATCCCAGGGTAGCTTCGACGAGCAATTTCAAGCATTGCCTGTTCACCGACGCCCTCGTGAATCGCCGTCCTGAGCGCCTCGTCGACCTCGATCAACTCATAAATACCGGTACGACCGCGATACCCTGTAAGGTTGCACTTAGTGCAGCCCTTCGCGTGATAGAGGTCTATTGCGTCCTCTTTCTCTATACCCAAGAGTTCACGTTCTGCTGACGTCGCCTCGGCTGACTCGCGGCAGTCAGTACAGAGTAAGCGTACCAAACGCTGTGCCATCACAGCCACCAGACTCGATGACAACAAGAACGGTTCGACGCCCATATCTTGTAAACGCGTAACGGCGCCAATCGCGGTATTGGTGTGGAGTGTGGAAAGCACCAGGTGACCCGTAAGCGACGCTTGGACAGCAATTTCAGCCGTCTCTACGTCACGAATCTCACCCACCATCACCACGTCTGGGTCCTGACGTAAAATTGCCCTTAAGCCACGTGCAAAGGTCATATCGACCTTTGTGTTTACTTGCGTCTGACCAACCCCTGGCAACATGTATTCAACGGGATCTTCAATCGTCAAAATATTTCGCGAGGTTTGATTAATACTGGACAAGCCTGCGTAAAGCGTTGTCGTCTTCCCCGAGCCCGTTGGGCCCGTCACTAAAATGATACCGTGCGGGCGAGAGAGCGCCTTTTTATAACCCTCGCCCACCTGCTGATTCATTTTTAGCTGACTAAGCTCGAGTTGTCCTGCTTGCTTATCGAGTAGTCGAAGCACCACACGTTCTCCGTGCGCCGAGGGAATTGTCGACATTCGGATATCGATTGCGTGTCCCGCAATTCGCACCGATATACGACCGTCCTGGGGGATGCGCTTCTCAGCGATATCAAGCTTGGCCATCACTTTAAGTCGAGAGACAAGAAGCGGCGCCAACATTCTCTTGGGTGACAACACCTCAGCGAGAACACCGTCGATTCGGTAGCGTATGGACAGCCGATCTTCAAATGTTTCAATGTGAATATCAGACGCTTGCTCTTTCACTGCTTGAGAGAGTATGGCGTTAATTAGACGAATGATAGGTGCGTCGTCTTCCGCGTCAGCTAGGTCACCTAAATCGGGAATCTCATCAACCAGTCGCGCTAGATCCACGTCTGACGATAGATCCTCCGCCACTTGCGCCGCTTGGTTGTTACTGCGCTGATATGCCCGGCTCAAGCGAAGTTGAAAGGTCACCTCGTCAACTTCCTCAACCGTGAAGCTCGCTCCCGCTGCGCGTCGCACTTCAAGCAACGTATCAGTCCGCAGCTTACCCATATGACTGAGGATTAGGCCAGCCTCGCCACGTTCCAAGACAACCTGATTTGCTTTCGAGAAACCAAAGGGTAATAAGCCACCCGTCACCTCTGCCGCAATATCCTCTATCACCTCAAGCGGAGAGGAGACAGCCTGGTCCAAGTTGTCAGCGGCCAAATTCACTGCTCGATTGACTCCTGGTCTACTTCGGGCAAGCTGCGCACCCGATCTTCCCAAGAAGGCAACACGGGCATCACATTGTCATCGAGGAAACGTAGCCCCTTATCGCGACGCTCGCGCTGCTGGTCTCGTATGTAACGGTATTTCTCGGCGGTTGCGCCTGCTAGGTCGGCATCATCACGAATAATCGTTGAACGAATAAACACCAAAAGGTTGGACTTGGTAACAGACACCACATCACTGCGGAAAAGTCTTCCAAGTACGGGAATGTCCGATAACAGTGGCACGCCCTGCTGAGAATCCTGTACGTCGTCTTTTACCAAGCCGCCAAGGACGATAATGTCGCCGTCTTTAGCGAGCACTTTGGTTTCGATTTTTCGCTCGTTGGTAATAACGTCCGAAGCAGACAGCACCTGCTGCGAGATACTCGACACCTCTTGCACAATATCCATCACCACAGAGTCACCCTCGTTAATCTGTGGCGTTACCTGCAGCGTCACACCTACGTTTTCGCGTTGGATGGTCTGGAAAGGGTTCGCCACACCATTCGCCGCCCCCGTATTGGTATAGCTACCGGTGACGAAAGGTACCTGCTGCCCCACCGTTATAAAGGCTTCCTCGTTGTCTAGCGTGAGTAAACTCGGCGTCGACAAGATATTGGCGTTGCCCTGCGACTCCAACGCATTGAGGATAGTCGTCATGGTCAAACCTTGATCGACCACACCCCAACCAAAAGTAGTACCGGGCACCTGAGATAATGCGCCGGCAAGCTCGCGAACACCAATGTTTTCCGAAGTTGAATCCTCCGGAATAATGGCCTGCGCGAGAGAAGCGTTACGACCTTGCTGGGCAGCACTGGAGCTGATGTTACTTCCATACAGTCCAGAGTCATTTGCAAATAGCCACTGCAAGCCCAACTCACGCCCCTCGACAATTTCCATCTCGACAATGATGGCCTCGACAAGAACTTGGGCGCGGCGAATATCGAGGCGCGCAATGACGGCTTCGAGCGCCGCCATCTCATCAGTATCTGCCGTGATGATTAGACTGTTGGTTCCCGCGTCGGCCTCGATAGTTGATTTTGCGGCGTTAGCGGATCGATTACGCCCGGTCGCTTCATCATCGAGACGAGACAGGTTTTGCATGACACGCGTCAGCACTTCAGCGACTTCCGTTGCATCGGCGTACTCGAGGTACATAACGCGCACATTACCGCTTTGCTCGAGAGGTATGTCGAGGTAATCAATAAGGCTTTCTATGCGCTCGATACTCAGCTCGTCTGCGGTCACGATCACGCTGTTGGTGCGCTTATCCGCGACAAGTGTCGCTTCATCGTTAGCGTCCGCTCCTTCGCCCGCTCGGGACTTTTCCAAAGTCTTGAGCATCTCTACGACATCTGTAGCAACCCCATACTTCAACTTGATAATTTCCGTCTTCTTGACCGCTGACTGATCCATTCGAGCAATGATGTCTTCCATGCGATTTATGTTCGAACGAATATCAGAAATGATAATGGCGTTACTGGGCGCGTATGCCGCCATATGCGCCTGTTGAGGAACTAGTGGACGCAGAACAGGAATCAACTTCGCCGCAGACACGTTATCCAGGCGAATCACTTGCGTGACATATTCGTCATTGATCACCGAGGTTCCTGAAATCACATCCACCGGTGCTGATCGCGCATTCTTGTTGGGAATGACTCGAACAACCACACCGCTTCTCACTGCTGTGTAGCCGTGAACATCGAGAATAGAGAGGAATAAATCGTAAAGCTCGGCTTTGGAAACAGGCTTACTTGAAATGACTTTCACTTTGCCTTTCACCGAGGGGTCCACAACAATGGTTGTCTCAGTAACGTCGGCCACAAACTCAATAAACTCCTGAATATCCGTGTCCTTCAAGTTCACGGTAAACTCTTGAGCCGCAGCATGAGGAACGCACAGCGGTACTAAAAGGATGAGCGATTGGATCAGTGCTTTAAATTTCGCAAGCGTCGCGTGCATGACTAAAAAATTCTCCTACTGGATCGTGCTCAAACTAACGTTGATAGATACGGGAGCGCCGTCTCTTTCCACGTCAAACGTCGCATCCGTTGCATCTCGCATCAGTTGATACAATCGCACGGTATTAGTGGGGTCACTCAATGCATAGCCATTAACGGCTGTAACAATATCACCTGGCTTAAAACCGAGGGCTGTGAACTGAGCCGCGTCGCGACCTGGTGACAGGCGGTACCCCTTCAGGCCATCCTGCCCCCGCACCGCACTGATCGAGACCAAACCTGCGAGCGACTGTGGGTTATCGTAGAGTTGCTGCCGATATCGCGACGCGAGTTGTTGCTGCTCGCCCCTGTCTACCGCTGGCGTCGGCGTACTCTCGGATGCCGCATTATCGCTGGCGCTCTGCTCAGGCTTTGCCGCAGTCTTCACGATTCCGCCGATGCCATTATCAGAAAACAGTGTGATCAGCTCGTAAGTGCCATTGTTATCGATTACAACCTGCTTGGGTAAAATCTTCGCGAGCGTCACCTTACCGTTAGCCGGTAAGGTATCCCCTACTGAATAGAGCTCCTGTTGCTTCTTAGCTTCGATCATGGCGCTACCGAGACCATCGGAAGTAGACGCAACAATCCCCGTGAGCGTGAGCGCCAAGCGTGTTTCGCGCGCCCCATTCTCGATCCCCTCTCTTGGATTAGTCGACACCAACTCTTCAACTGCGCTTTGAAGTTCAGTCTCTGCCACGGGCCCGAAGACGTCTGCGCCTAGGATACTTGATACATCTATCGTTTCGGCACTACGAGATTGCCCCGAATCGAAGGGGGCGGGGTTTATCGATAGGGGAATCGACTCAGGTGCTTGGTTGTGGGGGATGAGAGCCACAGCGACATCAACAAGGCTATTAATCGACCAGAGCACCAACACTATCAGCAGAGTCCGCCGTAACTTGGGCAATCGCTCAGAGTCCGCGAGCCAACGCATGGCGCTGCGCGCTCGGTCATCGACATTCAACTGGGAGACTATAGCGGAGAGGCTATTCATGTTTGTTGCTCAAAAATTCATTCACCAGTGTATCCGAGATTTCACCAGAAATGGTGACTGAAAAGTGACAGTGATCCCGTTCAATAGCGGTTCTAACGCTTAGTTGGGAATGGACATCAATGATTGTTCGATACTTGACACTAATCCGTGCGCCACTTCGGAGGCATCGGCATCTTTTAATGCCTCCAGCTCACAGTGACGAAAACTACTCTTAGTCCGAAGTTCAATCATACCGCCAGCACCGTCATCAAGAAGGTGCCCCTGAAGATCTGCAAGATCGGTAGCGGAGAGCATTTGACGTTCTTTGATGGCGAGTTGCCGGCGCGCAAACTCTGCGACAGAAATCAGCGCCTGTGAATCACCTACTGGGTCAGCGTCATTCATGGGATCAACTCCAAATACTTAATTGGTGAGTGTGACAACCTGAGAGGGCCACTTACGATGTGTTAGGTTAACACCAACGTCACCTACTTTTTAGCTACTTTTAGCGCACGAGATTTACCCACTAGCAGGGAGGTTCCCGTTTTCAGCCGATGATTCAGGAGGGTCACAAATCTGACGATCCCAACATGGGCTCCAAGCCGAGCAGCTCGCAAGCATCAGAAACCGTTGTGGCACCAGCCGACACGGAAATAGCATGAAAATCCAAATAATTCTTTACCTTGCTCACCTTTCCCTCTGGCTTCACCTTTGGATACGCCTGCATCCTAACGAATACACTTACACCTCAGGCTCCGGTTTCGGCCAACGATGCTCTTCGCAAAGGTCGTTTAAATCCAGTCACAGGTGCTACCCGGATATGGACGATAAGGATAGCAGTAGCAACATGCATGTAATGATATGGCGCTCGCCCGCTTCGAAGTGCGCGCAGGGTATTGCTACACCAGACTAACATTAGCGAGCGTAGCGCCCTGACCGCCAAATCTGTTAACTGCCTTTCTTGTTTTCGTAACCGTTGCTATTGTCATAGTTGCAACGATATTTGATTCATCGTCCCGCCCATCAGCAAGACCAAGCTACCCGGTCAACCCCTGACAATTTACCTAAGATCACAAAGCCTGAATCGCGTTAAGCGGATGGCGGCTGTGCTAAACTGCATATTCCTGCGGGGTGGCTCTGCCTGAGATGCTTGAACAGCAAACCCGTTGAACCTGAACCGGTTAATACCGGCGTAGGAACAGGAGAGTCAGCCTTAAAAGGCCCTCCTGCCACTACCTGCCGGATGTTGATCAACAAACATTGGAAAGTAGAAAGGAAAGCGCCTTGTCTTCGAAGTACCATCAATATTTGTCGAGAAACCGACTCATGCTAGCCAGCGCCAGTATTTTTGCCGCAGGGCTATCTTCAGTGCCTGCAAGTGCTAATGAGAAAAGCCTAGAGGAAGTTGTTATCACGGCAACGCTGATGGACCAAGATGTTAGTCGAATCAGCGCTACTACCTTGGTCGAGAGCGATATGGCGGCGCGGAGCGCCGTACACATCGAGGACCTTCTCACCCTCGTCCCCAATGTCGCAGCAGCATCAGGCGCGTCACGCCAGCGGTTCTTTCAGATTCGAGGCATCGGTGAGCGTAGTCAGTTTATTGAGCCCATAAATCCCTCCGTTGTAATACTTCAAGACGGTATCGATATCAGTGCTCTCGGTGGCGCCCTGACAAGTTTCGATACCTCGCAGATCGACATCCTCCGCGGTCCGCAAGGCGCCATCATGGGCGCAGGTGCCTTGGCGGGTCTCATCAGCGTAGAAACCCACACCCCCGCAAATGCAACGAGCCTCAATATCGGGGCGGGCTTTGAAAACTTCGGTGGCCGACGTATCGAGATCGCTGCTAACAGCCCAATCACGCCAAAACTCACCGGCCGAGTGGCACATCAGCGCTATGAGTCAAACGGCTGGGTCGACAACATCTACCTGGGCGTGGACAACACCAATAACCGCGATGAAGAAACAACACGATTAGCACTTCGCTACGCTTCAGATCGAAACGCCGTAGACGTAAAACTCAACAAGGTCGACGTCGACAACGGATACGACGCGTTCTCCCTCGACAATACTCGCGAAACGCTGAGTGACGAGCCGGGTGAAGATACTCTCGACATGACCTCAGCCCTACTGCGTTGGCGTCGTGCAGGTGAAAAATATACGTCGATGATTCAACTGAGTGACGTCGACGCTAGATCTGTTTACAGCTACGACGAGGACTGGAGCTTTATCGGTATTCGCCCGTTCTGGGAGTACAGCTCCTTCGATGCGTACACTCGCGACGTCGAACGCAGCAGCGTCGAGTGGCGCTTAACGCCCAGTAGGATCGACGACTTTGATTGGGTAATGGGCATCTACGCTCGCAAAGATAAAGAGGCTCTGCAGCGCCACTATACCTACCTCGACGCACCGTTTAACAGCGTGAACGACACCGACACCCTCGCCCTTTTCGGACAGGTATCGCATACGGTAACAAACGACTTAACACTAACACTTGGCGCACGCTTTGAGCAGCGTGATGTGGCTTATCAAGACTCGGCCGGTGTTCTCGAGGATTTTGACGATACGTATTGGACAGGCAATGTCTCGATCAACTGGCAACTCACTGAGACAAGCGCCTTGTTTGCCACAGTGGCGCGAGGCGTTCGGGCCGGTGGTGTAAACGCATCGCTCTCATCGACCCTTCTCACCCTTGTCAATGAAATCGATGTCACACCCTATCGCAACAGCACACGCTTTGGTGAAGAGAGCTTGCTGAATACTGAAGTTGGCTATCGCTTTAGCAGCAGGGACCAGCGTATTTTAGGAGCTATCACCGCTTTCAATATGGAAAGACGGGATCAGCAGGTGAGAGGGTCACTGATCATTCCCCGTAGCGACGGCAGCACATCATTCACCGACTTTACGGATAACGCCGCCCGCGGAACTAACCGGGGATTAGAGGCGTCCATTGACTGGCGCGCCACGGACGCCCTAAGCATGACCGCATTTATTGCCCGACTCGATGCATCTTTTGACAGCTACATTAATAGCGAGGAGGTAGATCTCGCGGGTCGCGATCAACCGCATGCGCCGGCATATCAATACCGTTTGAGTGCTACCTATGATCTCTCTGCCAACCTCTCTGCCTCGCTTGACGCGACTGGGCGCGATGCTTTTTTTCTTTCAGACCGGCACGCGGTGAAGTCACCCTCCGCTCGTTTAATAAATGGCAACATCGCTTGGCGGCGTGGCGCATGGACCGTCAGTCTGTGGGGTCGAAACTTGCAAGACAAAACCACAGTGACGCGAGGTTTCGGAACCTTTGGTAATGACCCAAGAAAGGATTACGCTCTAGAGCCCTATTACCAATATGGCGAGCCGCGTACATTGGGTGCCACCGTTCGTTATCAATTTGAGGGATAAGGTGTGAGATTGACCGCTGAACTTAGTTTGTATCCGCTCGAGGGCAGTGTTGAGGAGCCGGTATGGGCCTTTATTGAGCACATTATCGCCGCAAACTGCTGCAGCGCCGCGACCAACTCAATGAGCACACAAATCACAGGTGACAGCCGCGATGTTTTTGAATGTGTTCGAGAGGCACTGGAAGCAAGTTATGCCAGGTTTGGTCGGCAGGTGTTGGTAGCTAAAGTCATTCCCGAACACCATGTTGACATTGAGCCGCCAAATAAAAAATGAGCGTGCTAGAGACCATCGCTGTCATTTTGGCACTGGCGTATTTGTTATTGGCAATGGGGCAAAACCGGTTCTGTTGGGTGGCCGCATTTGTGAGTGCGCTTTTGTACCTAGTGATCTTTGCAGATGTAAAGCTCTATATGGAAGCAGGGTTACAAGTAATCTATGCGGTTATGGCGGTCGTGGGATGGGTATTTTGGGGACGAAATGAGAGCACCGACACTTTGCCTGTCACGACACGTCCCTGGCGCTTTCACGCCGCAACACTGGTCGCCATTCTCGCCGGAACTTGGGCATCTGGATCCTTATTAACCGCATATACTGACGCTTCACGACCCTTCATCGATGCAGGGACGACCGTTTCCGCAATCATCTGCACATGGATGGTGACCCGAAAAATATTGGAGAACTGGCTGTACTGGATTGTCATAAACGCAGTTTCTGTCTGGTTGTTTTATGATCGTGGCTTATTTCTAACCTCTGGGCTGTTCGCGCTTTATATCGCTTTGTCTGTGGCTGGATACCTATCATGGCGACGCACCCTAGCTACCCTTTAGCGGCCATCTCTGAAGCCTTAAATGCCTGGCAGACCTGGGATCAAAAATGGAGCGAGCGTAAGGAGCGCCCGGACATTGGAGAGGTTCTGGGCGTGGGCTCGGCCAACACTGTATTCGCTCTAAATCGAGCGCCCGACCTTGTCTTTCGGGTTCGACATAACTCTGCATCGCTGAGTTTGAATCCACCCAAACTGGAAATTGCGCTGTGGCGAGCGGCGGCTAAGCTGGGCTTCGCACCTGACATTCTGTGGGTTGGAGCGAATGAGGATGTTGTTATCACAAGGCGACTGGCGTTCGACGGGCTTGTCGAGCAAGCCCAGAGCCAATTACTCAAAACCGTACATGAAAGCGGTATTACTGCGCCTCGGCTGTCACTCGAAGAGACGGCGAATCGGTATGCGGGCACAATCAAAGAAAAAGACCTGGGTCCATTAGCACTAAATCACAGAACGCCCACGATACTTCACGACCTTCAGCGGCTTGATAACGAACCGGGCTGCTTTTGCCACAATGACCTTACGCCCAGTAATATTGGGAAGTTAGCGGATTCACATCTTGCTGTAGACTGGGAGTACGCATCGCTCGGAAGCCGTCATTTTGATATCGCTGTCGCCACACAAACCATGGAGAACGATGCGCGCCTGGCATTTGCGAAGCGTACTGCCGGCGCTTTTTTTAATCTCAGTCAGTGGCAAGCGGCTTGTCGCGTGGCGCCGCTGATGGATCACTTGTGGACCCTAGCCGTTTTTGGGCGCGCAGAGGGAGCTCAAAGTAAAGCGGTAGTAGAGGCCAACTGGGCGTTGCATGAGTGAGGTGTGGCACATCTTGGGTGTAGGAAGCATCGGCGGCCTTTTTGCCCATCGATTGCATCGGGGTGGAGCCACCGTTCGGTTAATTACACGCTCGGCCGGCGCAGTCCGCAGATCAATTGTGCTGAAAAGTGATGGCGCCGATCAGGTGACGACATTTCGTTGCTCGACGATCGACGACAAAGATGACATTTCACACCTGCTAATCACCTCAAAGAGCTGGGCCGCCGGTTCAGCACTGAGTGGAATCCGTCACCGCATAGGTGCAAACACCACGATCGTCGCGATGATGAATGGCATGCAACATATCGACGACATCTCCGAGGCAGCCCCAGAGTCCGATCTGTTTTTCGCCACAACCACGGCGGGTTGTCACAGAACAGGCGAACACTGGACCATCGCGGGAGAAGGAAAAACCCTGGTGGGTCACACTCATAGCAAAACGCCACCGACATGGTTCGCCACCTGGCAAGGCGGGATTCCATCTCTGGAATGGTGTACTGATATTAACGAGCGACTCGTCGAGAAAGTTGCCATCAACGCGTGCATCAACCCGCTTACAGCCATTCATGGAGTCAAAAATGGTGCTTTACTGGGTCAGCCCTATCTAGCGCAGAGCGAACAGATTATTGGTGAAGTCTCAGACATCCTCATCGAACTTGGTTACTCGAAACTCGCGGCTGAGCTTGGCTATAAAGTGCGATCGGTAATGCGTGATACCTCAGAAAACACCTCATCGATGCTTAGCGATGTGATTGCTGAACGACGGACGGAGGTAGACTCTATTTTGGGCTGGCTGCTTGACCAAACACAGCAGGTGCACCCTAACCTAAGCGCCTTGTTGAGTGAGGTGCGGTCAATAGAGCCAGCCTCTTAATCAGCCCATCTCAACTACCCTGACCCACAAAAGCCAAGCAATATGGTTTACCGGACGAAGGACGGAATCCGTCTTGGGAGTGTAAATCAACTAACTAAAGGTCACGCAAGCTATCTCAAGCGAATTGTTCAGTCAGCCGCAATCGCTTGCGCTAATTTCTTAATCGCCGCACGCCACACCCGCTCATCACCGGTGTCTAAAATAACAGTGTGGTCAAGTGCTAAAACCTCACCTCGGCTGTGCTCTGCGAGGAGCTCACAAATCCCTTGCTCACAGTTGATGTTAAGGTTGACCTGAGTCACTTCGCGATTCTGAGCATGCGCTGCACCATTGGCACCCAATCCTGGGCCGAGCGATTCAAACATTTCTGGCGCGGTTTCTGAGAATGCTCTATGAAATGGCCAACTAGCGGCAGGGCCAATTACCCGTGGTAAATTTCTCGGCAGCTCGTCTTGGGCCAGCCCGCTGTCGGGTAGACCAGTTTTCATGGCGTCTTCGCCGAGTAAGGCTGCGTTAAGCTGATCTCCCGTAAAAAGTGCCTTATCGCCAGACTGACTATCCCCCTTTTCTCTCGCCAGCAGCACTTCTTGGAGGCCCTCGCCTTGAGACACGAGTGCCCAGTGATCCGGCAGTGCACCCGAGAAAACTGATACAAGCCACTGAGGCGTAAATACGCTGGGAAGCGTCGTCGCAGGTGAGAGTCGCGCCGTGTCTACTCGCACAATATAGGGCCGTTGGCCCCAGTCAAGAAACGCGGTAGGCAACCCCGTTAGTGCTGCGAGACCTAGCGACACGAGAAAGATCCGAAAAGCATTCGTTCTGAAGAACCGCTCCCTATTGAACCGATTGTCTTGGAAGCGTTGTCCATCAACCCCACCTTCACTGTGAAAGTGCTGACTCTCTGGGGCGTTACTCGCCCGCCCTACCTTACTCTGCTGCGGGCGACCCGAGTCGCTGCGAAGTCTACTTACCCCTACTTGATCATCGACCCAACGTGCTTCGTGGTGAGAGGTTCCGCTATCTCGCGCACCAAGATTGGAGCCGGGATTCTCAGGATAGCGATCATCTAATCTTGATTTACTTGATGGTCGCTGGTGCGCCTCACCTGCCCGATTCAAACGGCAGCGCACTAACGCCTCCAGCGCCGACCGATTTACCGGCTCTAGCCAGCGATAACTGAGTGCTAGGCGCTCTTCGAGATCGACAATCGATGGTCGCAAACCGGGATCCAAACGCGTCGCTGCCGCAGCAATATTAATGACATCACCCAGCGTATCAGTGGCTGGCGTGGCAGGTCCGATAGTGACTGAAACTGGTTGTTTAGCGTCATCAAGGACAATTTCTGGGGTTCGTTGCGTGACTAGCCAGATCAGAATTGCGCCAACCGACCAAATATCTACGGTTGGGAGGCCCGCTCTTCGCGCGTGACGCTCTGGTGCACTAAAACCAATGGTTGAGGTCGATGAAAGCTCAACACCAATTCGGCTACACGATTCAAAGTCGAGAAGGCGCACTTGACCGTTGCAATCAATGACGATGTTGTTTGGCGAGAGATCGCCGTGCACTAAGCTTAACCGCTCCAGACAACGAAGCGTACTTAACAAGTCTTTTGCGACAGCATAGATGCTCTCTGGGCTTAACTCGCCTAAGAGCTCGCTCAGGGCAACCCCCTCGATATACTCGCTGACTAACCAAGACTGATCGCCATTCGGAATGACGCCAAAGAGCGTTGGGATAGCAGGATGATCCATCTCCGCGCGGACAGGCAAGCTTTGAAGTCGACCGTCTTCCGCGTCCCCGTCATAACCTTTCAACGCGCGAATTTTCTTCACCGTCACAAAACGCCCAAGCATTTGATCACGTGCAAGCCAAACCTCAGCTTGCCCACCCACGCCTAACCGCTCCAGTAGCGTTAGCCGATCAGGGGCGCCTATTTCCGATAACAGGGACTTTAGCGATGTCATGGATTTCAGCGCCATTACTGTCTCGCCTCCATTAGGCGCAACCCGCTGGCGATAGCAGCTTTTGACAGCCTCAGCGCTTGACTTAATGCACCCAGATTGCGTCCAACGGTAGCAATCGCCTCCTGGATCTCAGCGTCTGAACAATCCACGGAGAGTCTTATCCCAGGAATCGCCTCCAGACATCCATACAGCACACCTCGAGAGAGCCCAAGACGGCGAGCGGTCTCTGCAATCTCGAATTCAGATTGTTCATGGACGGTTTCGATATCGGCGTCGGTGGGCGCCTCGCGATCCGCGCGACGATCATCCTGTGAATGCACAGTGAACTGGCGCTGATCAATACGATTTCTCTCATCGAATTGTAGTGACAACGCAAATCGTTGCGCGCTCAGTAAGAACTCGCGCACATTACCGCGCCATTCTTGGTGGAGCGCGTCGTACATAAAGCTTGCCCACGCCGCCACATCACGAGAAGACCGGACGTTGTCCAACAGCGCGTGGGTCTGTCCTGACGAGGTCAGCAACACCCCAAGATCCTCTTTCCGTTCTCGCAACGGGGGAAGGTCGATGGTGATCCCTGACAGGCGTTGAAACAGCGCGTTTTTAAATCCGGTGGTGTCGTCAAGGTCGGCGTCGGTCGCTGCAACAATTCGGACATCTACCTCATGCGGCCGACCGCCCACCACCTGAACCTCTCCGGTTTGCAACACACGCAATAACTTTGGCTGCACTGACATTGGTAAATCACCAATCTCATCCAGAAACAGTGTTCCGGTATCTGCCTCGGTGAAATACCCCGCGCGCTTCTCGGCACCGGTAAAAGCACCGCGCGCACTGCCAAACAACTCGGCCTCTGCAAGGGTCTCTGGAAGGGCTGCCATATTGAGCACCACCAGGCGCCTAGCCGATCGCGCACTCGCCGCATGGATGGCAGTGGCGGCCACTTCCTTGCCCGCACCGGACTCACCGCGAAGCAGCACCGGCAGATCGGAGAGCGCAGCAATACTGATCAGACGACGAACATTAATGGCTTGCGGTGACACACCAGCAAAAGCGACCGATAAGTCACCTGCTGCCTCAGAAACCTCCGCGGCCAGCCTCAACCAAAAGACGACACCATGACCAAAGCGAATGGCTACACCACGTTTAAGTTCCGAGAAACTCAGCGACATTGATGAGGTCTTTTCCTGACCTAACTGGATATATGACGCCTCAGATGCGTTGAGCAACTGAACACCGCGCGCATGATGCTTGAGTGTTAGCGCACGACGACTGATATGTGGCTCGTTCAGTCCGAGACCATCGGTAAATAACGGTCCATGACGGCCCAGCGCCGTAGCATCAAGATGTAAAACGCCCGAGGCGTTTACAGCCCCCAGTTTCAGTGATGCGCCAATGCGTGCCCGATCCGGATGAAACACCACTGTCAGCTTCAGCTGAAGCGGCGTCGCTCTCTGATCAGGCTCTCCTGTACGCAGAGGCGCCCTGGTCTTATCGCCAGGTCGCATGCTTCCCCCAGAATCAATATCTGTATTGTTTTATTTATATTTTCTGAACCCAGCCTAGACCAGGTAACAAGGCTGCGAATTTTTGTCTAGGTTTTGTCGCGAATTCGGTCGCTACCAACAGGCTCATTCGACGCATCAGACTTAGTAAGCGCGAGTAAGTAAAACGCAGACGCACCGCCGATTATCGCGGTCAATCCAACACCTCCGAAATAGAGCTGAAACCCCACAGCATCTCCGTAAGTATCAATCAGATAGGTGTTGAGCAAAGGCATGTAGATATCGGGCGTGTAACCGATCATAGAGATAAGACCAATCGCAAGCCCTGCTCGTCTGGGTTCGATCCGTGCAGTATTGAAGGACGCCCAGTAAATTCCACGAACGCCATAGATTACGACTGATGAGGTTGCCACGGCGAAATACAGCAACGTAAAGGGGGAGTCCGCCGGCAAAATCAACAGCGCGATCAACGAAAAGCCAGCGAGTAGAATAGCGATCCCGAGTGATCGCACCGGGTGAAATCGATCGCCAATGAACCCCATAAGCAGGGCACCGACAGGCCGCATCCACAATCGGACGGTCGTCAAGGCAGCGACCGCCACAGCATCTAGACCAAATTGCGTCTGCAAAAAGGCCGAATAGGTATAAGTTGCCCAGAAGACCTGATAGCCAGTGAGTATGCATAGGGCTACCAACCAAACACGAAGATTCAGCACAAGGCTGAGTAAATCGCGCACAGTCTCTTTAAACGTGACAGGGGAACTCTCCGCAGGTGAAGCCCCCACCTCGGTCGCCGCCTGGGATGACTCATTGAGCACAAACCACAACAGAGCGCCGATGAGGAGGCAGACGGTACTGTAAAAATAAATCACCTGCACCATGGCACCCTCATCAAGAGCGCCCAATGAAGAGACAGCGTAGGCAAACCAACCAACGGCAATCGTTGCTAGCAACGCCTCAAAAAGGCCTCTCCCACCCTCCAACAAGCCAAAGAAACGTGCCTGTTGATCATCGGGTGCAAGCAGAGAACAGCCCTTAATCAAGGCAGCCCAAAAAGTGAGTCCTGTAGTAAGACCCCATAAACCGTAAATAACATTTATCCACTCGGGGGCAGGGATTGACGCGTACCAGAACCCGACCACGCCTGTCATAGTGACGGAGAACGTTAACAACGTGCGCGGCGAAAATCGGTCGGCTAACCAACCACTAGGGACATAACTCAGGACAAACGCAGCGCCCAATATAGTGTGAGCGACATTGAGCTCTGTGAGGCTGATACCCAAGGTTGAGATCAACGTCATCTCGAAGTTCTGCCGCAGGTACAGTAAGGGGTAGATAGCACCGCCGGCCATGATGAGAAACGACAATTTGAGATATCGTCCCAACGCGTCAACTGGGAGTGACGCTCGTGTTTTAATTTTCATACAACCAGCTTACCCCTTATTGCATCGCTCCGTCTTGTCATTCGCCAACACGATCCCCAGCTCGCCACGAAACCTCATAGTTTGTAACCAGCACTTTCGGCTGTCACTGGAACTATCCAAGGTTAGGTGAACGATCACTCGACTCGCTTACACTGATGATTGCCGCAATATCTCTAGTCCACACCCACTGAAATAACCCACTCAAGAGCAAAAAAAAGGGCGCCGAAGCGCCCTTATAGACTCTCATTGAGACTACTGCCATGTTAGCTCGTAGGCACCTCGGTGAACGGTATGCCTTTGTCCATACGGGGCTCTTGAGGTAAACCGAGAACACGCTCCGCGATAATATTGGTCATGATCTCATCGGTACCACCGGCGATACGCAAGCCCGGAGCCCCCATGTAAGACCCAATGATGTTATCGGCAAGCTTAGAGCGCTTGGTATCCCAGATCGCCCCGGAGGTCTCAAGAAGATCCATGCAGAACGATGCTAACTGTTGCATCTTCGGTGCACCCACGAGCTTGCCAATGGAGTTCTCTGGCCCGGGGATATCACCACGCGACAACGCTGACAGTGTGCGATAACTGGTGTACTTGAGGCCTGCCTCTTCGACGTAGAAGTTAGCGAGACGTGCTTTCACCGCGCTGTCTTCGATGGCTGGCTTGCCATCGATCATGACTTCCTTCGCCAACTGGACTGCGAGGCCTACATTGACGCCGCTACTACCTGCACCGATTGCCGCACGCTCGTTCATCAGCGTCGTCAGCGAGACCTGCCAACCTTGGCCGACTTCGCCAAGCCGCTGCGAATCAGGCACACGTACGTCTGTGAAGTAAACCTCATTGAAATCGGATTCGCCGGTTAGCTGCTTAATGGGCTTGATCTCAATACCAGGTGACTTCATATCGATGAAGAAGTAGCTAAGACCCTTGTGCTTGGGCACGTTGGGATCAGTCCGAACAACTACGCAACCGAAATCCGAATAGTGCGCGCCCGACGTCCAGATCTTCTGTCCATTGATCACCCACTCGTCGCCATCTTTCTCGGCTTTCGTGCGGAGCGCTGCCAAATCTGAACCGCCTGCCGGCTCTGAGAACAACTGGCACCAGATCTCTTCACCGCTTGCGAGCTTGGGTAGGTAACGCTCGAGATGCTGTGGCTGTGCGTACGCCATCAGCGTTGGCGCCATCATGCCCTGACCAATCACAAAGAACCCTGCAGGCACGTCATACTTGGCTTCTTCCTGCTTCCAAATAACCTGCTCGATGGCTGATGCGCCACGGCCACCGTAAGCGGGGTCCCAACCAATGCAGGCCCAACCTGCATCGTACTTTCGCTTCTGCCAAAGCTTGGCCACTTCTAGACGGCTCATGCCCTTTATTTCATCTTTTGAAGGAACGTTTGCAGCCAGCCAATCTGCCGCCGCTTTACGAAACGCTGCCTGTTCGGGAGTATCGTTAAAATCCATGATTAACCTCTCTTTTTCTCGTCTCGTGTTATTCGCTATGCCGTTGCAGCCAAGCCATCAACCAGACGGCTCTGCCATTGCTTTTCACTACCTACAGCGAGGCTCAAAAGCTTCGCGCGGCGGTAGTAGAACTGGCAATCAAATTCCCAGGTAAAGCCCATACCACCGTGGGTTTGAATGTTCTCCTCGGCCGCAAACAACGAGGCTTGAATCGCTGCAACGCGCGTCGTTGCTGCCGCAACCGAAAGGTCACTAGCGCCAGCATTCAACGCCCATGCGCCGTAATACGCGTTACTGCGCGCCAAGGTGTTCTTGACGTACATTTTAGCCAACTTGTGCTTGATAGCCTGATAGGAGGCAATTGAACGGCCAAAGGCGAAACGACCCAGCGCATACTCACGCGCCTGCTCGAGTGCGCGATCAGCAATACCGATCTGCTCCCATGCAAATAAAACAGCCGCCGTATTCATAAGTGACTCGACCGCGGCCCAGCCCGCACCCTCTTCACCCAACACCTCAGCGCAAGCCCCATTAAATTTGAGCTCCGCGTGTCCACGACTGAAGTCGATCATCTGCACGTTGTCTTTATCGATGCAGTCCTGGCTCAGGTCGACCAACGCAAGCGTCGCACCATCGCCCTTATCTGAGGCGCAGACCACGATTGCAACATCCGCGATGCCACCATCTGCAACAGGGACTTTTGTCCCGTTCAGAACACCATCCGCCATGGTTGTGCTCATCTGATCGGGCGTCACCGCACCGCCCGCTTCGCCCATGGCAAAGCAGCCAATAGCTGAACCGTCAGCAAACTTGGGCAGCCAGGCTTCTTTTTGCGCTTCAGTACCCAGCGCCATGATGGCCTCTGCCGCAAGATAGACGGTTGAACTGAATGGCACCGGCGCACAAGCGCGACCAAGTTCCTCGGCGATGACGACGAGCTCCAAGCTCGACATACCCAGACCGCCGTATTCCTCAGGAATCGTGGTTGCGGTCCAGCCCATTTCTGCAATGCCCTTGTAAAGGTCAGCGTCGTGAGTTTCGCGGTTATTCAACACGCGCCGAACCAATGTGGTAGGGCAATGTTGGGACAGGTAGTTACGCGCCTGATCCCGCAGCATTTGCTGTTCTTCAGAAAACTCGAAGTTCATGCGTTGGTCTCTATTGTTGTTAATTGTGGCCTTAGAGTAGCGAGCGTCAGTGCGACTGCCAATACATTGGTGCGATTTTGGTAGGACAGAGGCGGGAGAAATCCGGTACAGCCCGTGAGCAAGGGCTCTTAACCGACACCCTCGCGACCCTCAGCTCGATCGATCGGCGGCATGACTTGCTGAACCTTACCTTCAATGAGGAACGGAGATCAGAGAGACGATGCGGTTATTATGCAGTGATCGAAATCCAGCTAGAGACTCTCTTTGGCCGATTGCCGCCCCCTTCTTACAACCGCCCATATTTTATGAACACAAAAATAGTGGCTTTGAAATTTTGCTCGCTTGCGATAACAATGGCTCGAGATAAAAATAAAAGAAGAAATTTTTATGAGCAGTACCGAGTTCATCAAACGGCGAAGCAGAGCACTATGTCTACTGTTCACGGCCCTATTCACACTTGTCACACTTGCGGGCTGTGGCGGAGGCGGCGGTGGAAGCACTCCAACGCCCCCGCCAGTCGTGGTCGACACGCCACCCCCCGCGCCAACAGGCCCCGACTTTTCTGAGGTCGATGCATCCTTTCAGTCCTTCATTGATGAGCGAATCGATTTCGATGGTATTAGCTACGTCTTGGTGGATGCGGAAGGCATCATGCATCAAGCGACGTTTGGTGATCACACGGACGACACAGTCGTTCTGCTAGCCTCGACGAGTAAGGTACCCGCGGTGATGACACTAATGGCACTGCAGGATGATGCCAATGTCGACTTTTCGATCAGTGAGCCTGTGAGCACTTACCTCCCCTATGACGGCCCCTATGCGGATCGGACCGTTGAGCAGATGGTGAGTAACACCTCTGGCATTCCCGGACTGCGGCTACTTGACGGGTATGGGTCACAAACAGGGCCCACAATTGAGGACTTCAATCACCTTTGTCAGTACAGCGCTCAGCCCATCTTCACGTTTGAGGCCTGCGGCCAGACACTCGTGCAAAACGAACTGCCGACATCTCAACCGGCAGGCAGCGTATATGACTATGGTGGCAGTCAGTGGCAAATCGCGGGGGTCACGGCCAGCACCGTGGCGAACGCGACATGGAATCAATTAGTCGATCAGTATCTGGGAACACCCTGTGGCCTCGAAGTCTTTACCTTTGGTAATCCATGGGAGTCGCCCACCTCTTTCTCTGGCTCTGTCGACAGTCTAGCCGGTACCGCTAACCCCAATATCGAGGGCGGTGCGATTACGAATATGGCCGATTACGCCAAGCTGCTACAGGTGCACCTAAATGGCGGCTTTTGCGGTGACACGCAGGTCTTAAGCGGAGACTCCATAGCGAGTATGCAGGTGGACCGAGGCGGCGTGGTTGCCACTAACGCTACACCCTATGGCATGGGCTGGTGGATTCAAACAGAGCTTCCCGGTGTTCTGACTGATCCAGGTGCGTTTGGCGCAGTCAGTTTCATCGATGTTAATCGTGGCATTGGCGGCTATATGGCCATCGACGAATACGGTGACGAGGCAGACTCTGGAGCGCCTCCCGGCTTCTTTATTGGGCAGGCGATACCGGCTATTCAAGCCGCGTGGGACGCCGCTCAATAGCGTCTTATCCCGAGATGAATCACGATCGCTAAAGGGGTATTTAAGGCCCCTTTTTTACGCCAGTACGCTACGGTCTGGCACGTTTTTCCCCTGTGCGAGAAAGTGAGGGCGTGGCGATACATACGCGGAATTCTAGGCACGAATCCGCCTGTTTAAGGATTAGCGGGCAGCTCCGGTAGCGGCTCATCGCCACAGTCCGAGGCTCGGCTCTGGATAAAGTCGAACTCCGCCTGATCGAATAACAATCTGTTTTGAGACTTATTGAGCACCCATTTCTTCAGATAAGTACAGTGGTAGGCCTCGTTGCGTGGCATCCACTGCGTGGGATCACTACTGCCTTTTTCGCCATTCGATGAAGCGCCAACAGCGAGAAAGTTATGGCTGGTTTCAGGCAAGATCCCCTCGGACAGACTCCCCGTGTTGGCATAGCGCCGCTGGAGCGCGGTTTCGAGATTTCCCAAGCCTGAAACCCATGACTCATATAAGGCAACAACATGGTCTATCTGCACATTAGAAGCGCTGTAGTAGTAAATGTCGTCATAAGGGTCGAGCCAACGCCCCGTCTCCACAAAGCACCCGCTAGAGGACATAACTAAAGGGTAGGCACCGTCTCCCTCGAGATGCTGAGCAATCAAGATTTCATGGCGATCTGAAATACAGTCACCGTCCTGATCATCCCACGTGCTGGGTCGATTGTAAGCTGGCGTACTCACCTCACCGACTTCAACACTCAAGCCGAATAAGGTGCCCCGACGGACCTCGTCATCGCTGACATCGTTAGTAACTGAAATGATCACTGAGACTGACGACGTCAATGCGCCATCAGAGGCGACAAGTGTAATTTCATACTCATTGTTCTCGTCACTGTCAGCAGGCGCATCAAAGTCGGGTGGAGTGACAAACGCGATGCTGCCAATATTGGTAACGGAGAACGCTTCGCTATCAGTGCCGCTGATTGAGAGAGTAATAGGGTCAGCATCTGGGTCGGAGAACGATATACCTCCGATAACCGTGCCCGTATTTTCCTGAATGCTAAGCGCATAGCTCGCCTGATCAAAAATGGGCGCGCGGTTTGTTACTTGAGGCTCAGATGCGGAACCTCCACCGCCTCCGCCACAAGCCGCGAGGCAGCCTGTTACCGAAAGCGCGAGGACGTTCTTTAATAGCGAAGGACTTGTTTTTAATAGCGAAGATCTTGTTTTTGGTCGCCGACGTCTTGAGTACACACGTGCGTACAAATGCGGGTCGTGCATGTCGCTTGAGGCCATAGAGGTTACAGGGTGAGTTGCTCGGCGAGAAACATAACCACGCAAGATGACATCTTGACGACAGAGCGGGAAAAAGACACGTTGATGATCTGTACACCGGGTGACAAACTTTTGATCGCGAGTGTGTTTCATCGGTAGGGCGCGAAAATGCTAAACGACGTCAGCTGCGACGACCTTGTTCACTTACTCAATTGTTCATTCCATTGCTAAATCGATTTCAAAGTCGATTTTGACTTAGGGCGAGCTGAGAGATATTCGCAATGACGCAACTCGAAACCAACCGACTTATTCTGAGGCCAACCGAAGCAGGCGACTGGCCCTTTGTCCGCGAGTTCTTGATGTGCGAAGACACAATGCAGCATTTAGGTGGTCATCAGCAGGAGTCAGATGCATGGAGAACCCTCGCGCAATGGATTGGTGTCTGGTCACTAACGAAAGCGGCCATGTTCGGGGTAATCGAGAAATCATCGGGCGAATGGATTGGCCGCATTGGCCCTTGGCATCCGCTGCACTGGCCAACCTTGGAGGTGGGCTGGGGCCTCAGGAAAGCCTATTGGGGACAGGGTTATGCGTTTGAGGCTGCCTCCGCGTGCATCGATTTTGCCTTTGATGAACTCGGTTGGGACGAGGTGACACACCTTATAGAGGACGCCAATGTCCCCTCGCAAATACTGGCTAAACGCCTCGGCTCAGAGCCGAGTGAATACGTTCACTTACCAGGCTCGATGAGTGACGTGCTTGTACGTGTTTGGCGCCAATCGAAAGAACAATGGTTGGTGAGCAAGTGATTCGAGCAATCCTCAGTCAGCCAGCGGCTCGGGCTCTGTTTTGGGCAATGTGTCTTGCAGTCCTCGCGGGCGCGTTGGCACCGCAATCAGATGCGCCCCACCTATTCGCTCTTGCGGATAAAGTGTTGCATGCCACTGCTTTTGCAGCGCTTGCTTTGGTTGGGCTTCGAGCTTATCCGAGATACCCATTAATTGTTTGTGTTCTCCTAACGGCGCTCGGCGGACTGATCGAGGTTTTCCAAGGTTATACCTCATCGCGGTCACAAGAATGGGCAGATTTCTATGCTGATATTGTGGGCGTCATTCTCGGTTTCTTAGCCTACCAGCTAATCGTCGCAGTCAAACGTCAGTATGCGGAGCGTAAATCGCCCACTACCCTCTAGGCGTTTGCAAAGCCCGCGCTCATGGGTTTGTGGGTCTTTGGGTTGATGGGTCTTTGGGTTGATGGGTCTTTGGGTTGATGGGTCTTTGGGTTGATGGGCCTTTGAGTTAGTAACCAAATGTGTGTGCAGTTGTTGAGCGTTATGGGCTTTTAGACTGGCAACCATATGCGTTCGCAACCCTTTAGCTTCATCGGCCTGCAGGCTGGTAGGCCTCGGGGTCAACACGGATGGGATTCATGGATACTTTACCTACCACTGGACTCAAATGTCGCGAAGGTAGGCTCTCGGGGGCTAGCGGCCGGTCGCGGGCACCCATGTCGCATGAAAACCTGCCGGCACTCGACCAGGAAGCCTCACCTTGCAGATTGTGCCTTGCTCGATGTCTTTGGCATCATAGACACAGAACCAGGAACTCCAGTCCTTAGTGTCATGAACAAAGTTAACGACGTAGCCGTCGTCTTCCTCACTTTCCGAGGTTGCACCCACTTTGGGAGCATAGACCGCTTCGCTTCCCAGCACGCCAGTGCCGTAGTCGTGGCACCAACTTTTGCCCGTCTCGTTGTCATACTTCACCAAGCCTGTGAATCTTAGCGTAGAGCCACCCTCTTCATGGGTAGGAATATATTGATGGTAAGCATAGCGGCTCTTTTGGCCACCGTAGACGGGGTTTGTCTTGTTGAACTCCGTGTTGAGATCGTCAATGTCCCCCTCGCGCACCTCGCCCGTGACCAGATTGAAGCGCCATCGATAGTTATTCGCCTCCAGACGCATGTAAGCAAGCATGTGCGAGAGCTCACCCTCGTCGCCGTAAGCCCTCGGCATGGGGTTTACTGATCGACAGCCGTCCATAACAACCCAATCGCCCTCCTCCCAGCAGTTGGAGACGTGAAGGATGTAGCAGGGCTCGCAATCAAACCACCGGACCGTGTTGCTTTCGCCAAAGCGCGGAATCAACCCAAAGCGCGTCGGAATATCTCGATGGAAGGTCAGCACGCGCAGCTTGTGGCTTTTTAAGACATCGAGGTCATGGAAAAACGGCAGGTCGTGCAGCACGGTGTAGTTCTGCGTAAAGCCAATATCGTGCGGCAAACGCGCGCCCGGCAGATCAATCGGCACTTCGTGCACCACTTCACCCTTGGCGTTTGCGACACCGTAAGTCATGTAAGGCGGGGTATCGTTGTAATCAAAATACAAGAGCTCGCCCGTGCGCCAATCTACTTTTGAGTGCGCGGACATCTTGGGTTTTTTGCGTCCGTCCAAATGGAAGGCTCCGCGCGTTTCAAGCGTCGTTGGATCAAGCGCAATTGGATTGCCCGCGTTGTACCAAAGGCTCACAAGGTCACCGTTCAACCAAAAGATATCGGTGTTCGAGGTGTCTTTGATGCCAAATTCAGAGACGCTGAAGTCAAAGGGTCCCATAACGCCGGGAGAGACCGACTCACCAGCCGCCCCCTCGTCTATAAACGCAGGCGTTTCTATCCAACGGTTTACGTACCGTGCACCGTCGTCGCTGAGATGGAGCGCATGCACCATACCGTCGCCGTCGAAGGGGTGATAGCGATTCTTAGGCTCAAACACAGAGTTGGCACCGTTGCGGTAATAAGTGCCGCGCAGATCGGCTGGCAGCTCACCAATAATCTCGAGCTTGTCTTGGTCGAGCTCACGCGTCGTCGGCGCATACACACCGTGAAGATAGGGATTGTCGTGGTTGTAAATCCATGCGGGCGCATCCTCAAACTGCGGCGTTGCGCCCAAGCACTTATCACTAATGGGGAAGTCAGCGAGCGGGGCTCGGGCGGCTTTTGATGATTGATGTGCTGTCATAGCAAACACCTTATGTGGCTACCTAAATGAGCCATTTGTGAGCTAGAGAAACTCAAGCTTACCGTGTCCACGGTTCATGGCAAGTATGGTCAACTAGAAAGCACTATCCCGACGAATTCTCTAGATCGCCGAATGACGTAACTCCTGCCGACTACGTCCATAATCAGGATCCTGTAACTACAAAATATCGCTCGTGATACTCTCCGTTTCGGAAATTATCAATTGCGTTGGGGCTATTCACTGAGCAATAAAGCTCATGTCAACTGTTTTGCACTTGGCATTCACTTGCGGTGTATTGGGCTCATAAACGCTCGATCAAACACTTGGCTGTTCAACGAGTAAATTGTCGAGATCTGAGTGCAGGGACATTCAGCTACAACGCAAAACGAATAAACAATAAAAAGGTCATCACCATGAAGTTACGCGGCTTAGCTCATCTCACATTCGCCTACGTCATCACTATCGGTGTTGCTTGGGCAACTTTGGAAGCCCTGGGTCAAAGCCCTATCTGGGATATGTTCTGGGCAGATATCGCCGCGACCATCGCGATCTTTGTATTCAGTCGTCTTTATAAAAACTCGAGCTTTTATGACGCCTATTGGAGCGTAATCCCGCCCCTCATTGCCCTTTACTGGGCAGTGGAGGCAACCAGCGCAGGTGTTGACGCAACCCGGGCTTGGCTAGTGGTCGCGCTCGTTTGGCTATGGGGGGTTCGCCTTACCGTGAACTGGGCAACCTTCTGGCCGGGGCTTGAGCATGAGGACTGGCGCTATGGCCCGATAAAAGAGGGTGCAGGCCAGCTGGATGCATTGGCTGATTTCTCTGCCATTCACCTCTTCCCTACCGTCATTGTTTTTGTCTCGTGCTTACCGATCTACGCGGCGGTTGCTATGGATGCTCAGCCTTTGAACTGGCTCGACTCCGCTGCGGCGGCGGTAACAGCGGCAGCCATTTTGATTGAGCTCGTGGCAGATATTCAGCTACACCGGTTCCTGAATCATCGAAAAGAAGGTGAGATCATGAAAACCGGTCTATGGGCCTACTCACGCCACCCTAACTACTTCGGTGAATGGCTATTTTGGGCAGGCCTTGCGCTCTTCGGGGTCGCGGCAGTGCCCACAAGCTGGTGGTGGACCGTGCCCGGCTCTATCGCCATGTTGGTCATGTTCTTGGCCGCGAGCATCCCCATGATTGACAAGCGAAGCCTCGAGCGGCGGCCGGAATATAGCGAACATATGAAACGCGTGTCGGGTTTTGTGCCTTGGTTTCCCTCCAAGGGGTAGCCATTAGGCAGGACAATGCAAAGACTTTTGCGGACTCAATCCGCATATAAGTGCATTCACATCTTTAGAAGCCTGTGTCAGGTTTTTGCGACTTGTTTACCCTCCAAGCGGCGCCAAGTTGGCAGGAGATCGCCGAAAGGTTGACCCAGGTGCACCTACACTAGCACCGGCTTGAGCCCACCCCTACCTCGAACCCCAGCCTGACTTCGCCCCCCGTTAAACCTACGGCATTCCCCATGGGGCCGTGCCCTTACAGAAAGGGCACACTCTCGCCAAAAGCGGTAGGCGGTTGCGCTGACCGCTGAAAAAAACAGTCTCGTCTGGCGTATTCAGTTTTCAACAGGAAGCCGCACAGTGATATCGAGATCAGATTGTCCACTTGAAAGCTCTAGCGTTTGCGGCGTTTCGAGCCCCCCGAACCGACCGCAGGCCTCCCCATTTTCGCAGCTAATGCCGTCGCCATTGGTGTCGGTGCTCGCTGTAATCCGATACGAGCCAGCACTCGGCACACCGATTCGATATTGGTACCCGTCGACCTGCGTAACAACGCTGGAGGCCACTGTGGCGCCCGAATCCACATCGGTAACGAACACGTCGATTGCTCCAAGGTCGCCGCCTGTGGTTTTACCAACACGCAGGGACACCGTGAGGTTAGACACCAAATCATTCCCCGCATCATCGGTTGCGCTGTAGGTTACGCGACCCGAGTAAAACCCTGGGTCCAGCCCTTCTCGATTCACGCTGATATCCCACCGCCCAACTTCGCCAACCGCTTCATCTGTTCGTTCGCTCACCGTAATCCAGCTAGCGCCAACGTCAATTGACGTCACCTCAAGCCCGGCTTCCCCCGGATTCGTACCACTAATGATTGCTGTGGTCGTTGCCCCGCCGAAATACAACTGACTGGTCGATAGCAACAAACGCGCAGGTAATACAAAGGTGCCGTTTGCGTCGGCTACCGCGACTTCAACCGCTTTATCGGCTTTGAGTAACCCCCATCCGCTCTCGTTATCAAAACCGGGATCACCGATGTCATCCGTTAGCGCTCCTGAGGCTAATAAGGCCTCTAAGCGCTCTGTCGTTAGGTCCGGATAGACGCTTTTCATCAACGCAAAGATCGCCGCCGCATGGGGTGCGGACATCGACGTGCCCTGCGCCGAGGTGTAGGTCAGTTCTGGGTTACCCTCGGCGTCTGCGACCTTGTTGAGGCTCAATACGCCGCCGCCATTGCCACCACCAGGCGTGACCAAATCTAATCTAGGGCCTTGGTTAGAGTAACTTGCAACTGTCCCTGTTAGCCCTGTCGCGCCAATGGCAAAGGCGTTGTCGTAAGCGGCAGGGTAACTGACTGTGCTTGCGCCTTCGTTACCACTGGATGCAACGACAATAACCCCCTGAGCCGCGGCTTGATTAACCGCCTCTTGAAATATCGGACTCGAACCGCCGCCACCCAGCGACATATTGACGACGTCGGCCGGATTGTTCGGCACGGTGCCGCTGTCATTCTCAGCCCCAATCGCATAAAGCAGTGCTTGATAGATATCGTAGGTGGAACCGCCACAGTCGCCATCGAGAGCGCGCAAGTGCATGAGCTTGGATGTGTAGGAGAGACCGGCAATACCTTCTGCGTTGTTGCCCGTTGCACCAATTGTGCCCGCGATGTGCGCACCATGGTAAAACGTATCGTCCTGGGCGCAGTCATCAAACAGTGGTGTCGCATCCTCAGGGTCAGCGTCGATGCCATCGCCGTCGTAATTGTTAACATCGCTGACGAAGTCGTAACCTTCAGTGGTCTGACCCAAAAAGTCCGGATGCTCGGCCAAATTTCCTGCATCAATCACAGCAACCACCACTTCAGGTGCACCTGTGGTGGTATCCCATGCGGTACTGGTGTTTACCTGCTCGAGATGCCACATCTGCGCTAACAAGGGGTCGTCAGTCGTAGCGTGCCGATAGTGTCTGTAATTTGGCTCGGCAAATTCGACTGCCGGGTCTTTTGCCAGTGCTTTAATCATATGTGCAACTTCTGACGCGTCCCTGAGCTCCTGGCTTGCATGGGCAGCGAACTTGGTGCGGGTAGCGTCGCGCTTTGTGTGAGCGACCTTTTCTTTCACACGCATAAGTCGGAACTTGCCGTCGGAATTCAGCGAAGGTGTGAGGCTATGGCGTGACGCAACGTCATCAAACGCACGAGAGCGCGCAAGTCGGCTGCTATCACGGTCTGCCTTCAAGCCCACAATCACCTCACCCGCTCGAACGGAGCGCTGCGCACCAGGAGCACCTCTAAAGTCAGTTGTCACCGTGTAGTTAGAAGCCGTCGGGAAACCTTGGAAGGAATAGGCGTACACATTCAAGAAGTAGCGACCGGCGCTGGGCGCAGTTAACACTTCTTGAAAACCATCCGCATCAACAAAGCCCGGCGGATTTTCAGAAGCAGCTACAATGGTGCCGCTCTCATTGAATAAGTAAAAATCCAAGTCTTGAGCATCATCAGGTATTTCGAGAATAAACCGTTGCCCTGCGAGTGCATCGACAACAAAGAAATCATCGTCATCCCCTTCCGTTTGCAGCGGCCCGCTTGCGCCCGCAAGCGGTCGATTGACATAGCCGTGCAAAATAAACGGCGATACCAGCGGCTGAGCAGTAGCAGGGTCGGGGGAGAAGTTACCGACGATATTGTTTCGCGCAAACGCGTTCTCAGGGTTGTTGGTGTCAGAATCGACAACGATCTCCGGATTGAGGCTGAGTTGACCTGAGATAAACAGACCACTTACCTCTGGATCTAGCGGCGCAGCATCATCCTCATCGTTCACACCATCGCCATCGTCGTCATCGTCGGTGTTGTTGCCAATTCCATCACCATCTGTATCTAGTGTTTCATTAGGGTCATTCGGGAACGCATCGGCGTTGTCACCGACATTGTCGCCGTCTGAGTCAGCCGTCTCGGACGCATCCTGTGGAAAAGCGTCAGCATTATCTCCGACACCGTCACCGTCCGTATCGGCTGTTTCACTCGCGTCATCCGGAAAGGCATCCGCGTTATCTCCTACACCGTCACCGTCGGAGTCCAGAGTCTCGCCCGAATCGTTGGGAAAGGCATCTGCGTTATCACCCACACCATCACTGTCAGAGTCTGCCGTTTCAGTGGGATCGTATGGAAACGCATCGCTGTTGTCCCCGACACCATCATCGTCGGAGTCCGACACCTCGGTTTCGTTGTTGGGGAAGGCGTCGCTGTTATCTCCGACACCGTCGTTGTCTGAGTCCTGTGTCTCGCTCGCATCTGTTGGGAATGCGTCAGCGTTATCGCCTACACCGTCTCCATCGGTATCTGCAGTCTCGGTGCCATTAAGCGGAAACGCGTCGTCGCCGTCTCGAACATTATCGCCGTCATCATCCGCATCGAGCACATCAGCAAGACCGTCTTCATCCGTATCTGCCGCCTCGGCACCTACATCGATGTCCGAGAAAAGGGTATTAGGAGAGACCTCTGAGGCGAAAGCTAATGTATCGCTGTCTGAGGCCAAGGTAACAACGGACGTCTGAAAAGTGGTTTGAACTGCAGACGCAACCTCGCGCGCAAGATTTGACGTGGGTTCAATCGCATCCTCAGCGAGAACGGTGTTCAGATCGGCTAAAGCCGAGACCAACGCCTCGCGAACAGCCCCATCCAATGCACTTACGCCCAAAACGGCGAGTGACTCGTTAATCAGGGTGGTAAGCGTTGCCTCGCTTACGAGTGACAAGGGCTCGGTGCTTACCACCGCGAGTGCGACCACTTCTGATGCCACGGCTTCAGTCACGTCGATCGGTGACGCCGCATTACCCACCAGGTTGTTGACCGTTGAGAACAAAACTGCGAGTTGAAAATTAACGCGTTGCGCCTGTACCGCGGCCTGATCACCACCTTTGGCAAGCCGCCAAATATCGGCTCGAGTAACCTCCGACGGAGTGAGTGCAAGCGATAAAGCGCTGAGCACCTGAGTGTGTTCGCCTGCGGATGCTGCCGCAAGCACCGTTGTAATCGCGTTGACTTGAGCAATTTGCGAATCATCCCCTACGCTGCCGATGAATACAGCGTCGGAAAGCGCGTTATCAGTAAACGTGTCGGTACCGCCACGTACCGTGATCCGCTGGCCACTGAAGGTGAGCACGTCGCCAAAAATGAAGTAGCCGTCTGCATTGGTCGTCACGGTTTGGGCGCTTTGTGCACTCGTTGCGGATAACTCCACTTGCGCGTCACGAATCGGCCCATCGACAACACGACCGTCGAGTGCATCAGTCACGCTCACGGTAAACGATGCGCTGTCGCTTGCATTACTGGGATCGCTCACTCGAACAGTGAGTGCATACACGTTGTCTGCGTTTGCGTCACTCGGTCGCTCAAAGTCCGGAGCTTGCGCGAAGGTCACATTGTTGGATGCATCAAGCGTAAAGAGCGCCGCATCGCTACCCGTTAACGCATAAGTCAGAATGTCACCATCGGCATCGGATGCGGAGACGGCGACCACGGCCACCTCGCCTTCTACGACAGCCACATCACTCAACGCCGACAGCGTTGGCGCTGTATTTTGATTTCCGGGAGGCGGTGTAGGAGTGGGTGAACTGCCGCCTCCACCACAGGCACTGATCAGAGCAGGTAACAAGATCAAGGGCAGTAATTTTAAGGACATTAAGCGCTCTTTCAGCCAGCAACGGCTGACCAACCATATTTATAATTCATAGCAGTCTAACAATAATGTGGCGATTTTGACGCGCCGCATGGCTGGCGTCATTACGTGTAAGCGCACACGTTAATCCGCCTCAGTGCGATCATTGGTGTCGATGGTCAGACTACAGGGTTTAGTTCGGTTGTGATGAATGAGTCGTTCGGGTCTAGAAGAGTAATGGCAGTCTTATCTGGCAAGCTACGCTGCTCCTTCTTTAGAGAGGAGTGAAATCAGTGCCAAAAACAACTTCAGGGCTGGGTTAAGTGTGTACCAGCAGCCCAGTTCCAAGCGGCCTACTATCAGCCACTAAATGGGTCAGTCATCTCAGCCGGACTTAAACCAACGGGCCCCCAAAAAAACAGGTACGATTGCATTTGATCGACGATAGAGATCCGATATTGGAGAAAACATATGCCTATGCTCATTCGCTCACTCACTCTCTCATTGTTAATGAGCTCCATAGCTCTCAGCGCTCATGCGCAGAATATGGTGATCAAAGGAGCAGACATTCTAGATGTTACCTCTGGCGAGTTTCACTCTGGGCGAGTTGTCTTAGTGAGAAACGGTCGAATAGCGCGTATTGCACCTGCAGGCGAAGTGTCTATCCCAGCAGGCAGCAACGTTCTGGATCTTCAGGGGCATACGTTACTGCCAGGCCTTATCGACATGCACGTGCACCTCACCTCAGGGGGCGGCTACCATGGCTATGAACGCTTGAAGCTTACAGACGAACGACGAGCTATCTTAGGTGTCGTGCATGCAGAACAAACCCTCATGGCGGGCTTTACCACTGTGCGAAACGTGGGCGCAGGCTCCTTCGGTGACGTAGCGCTGCGCGACGCTATCAATGACGGCGACATCCCAGGCCCGCGAATGCTGGTCTCGGGCCCACCTATTGGCATTACGGGTGGTCATTGCTCGGATAACAACCTGCTCCCTCCTGAATACAACGACGTCGGCGAAGGTGTTGCCGACGGGCCTTGGGCGGCACGCACCGCCGTAAGAAGAAACATCAAATACGGCGCTGACCTGATTAAAACTTGCTCAACCGGCGGTGTTCTCTCAAAAGGCACGAAGGTTGGCTCTTCGCAATATACGCTTGAAGAGCTCACTGCCTTGGTTGATGAGGCTCATAGCCGTGGTTTGAAAGTTGCGTCCCACGCACATGGCGCAGAAGGTATTATCAATGCGTTAAAAGCAGGCGCTGACACCATCGAGCACGCAAGCTTCATCGACGATGTCGGTATTCAACTCGCCATCGAGAACGATGCAGCTTTATCGATGGATATCTACGTCACTGAGTACATTCTCGGTGAAGGCGCGAGTGCTGGCATTTTGGAAGAGTCGTTGGAGAAAGAACGTAAAACCGGAGCGACCCAGCGCTCGAATTTCCGAAAAGCCGTCGAGGCAGGTGCGACGATTGTTTATGGTACCGACGCCGGCGTGTATCCCCATGGCCAGAACGCAAAGCAGTTTTCGAGAATGACTCGATTCGGCATGACACCGCTTCAAGCCATTCAGTCTGCAACAATTACTGCGGCGGAGGTTATGGGCTGGGGTTATGAGGTAGGCAAAATCGAGGAAGGCTACGCCGCTGACTTTGTGGCGGTCAAAGGCAACCCACTGGAGAAAATTGAATTACTCGAGGAGCCTGCGGCTGTTATCAAGGGCGGGGTTAGGTATCGCTAACTGACAAACCTCAGGTATCTCTAGGCCCTGCTGCTCGCATTGAATGAGCGTCTCGCTTACTGCGCGTTACGCGCAGTAACGCGGCGCTCACTGCAGTAACAATGTTTAAAAGGGTATTCTGGTGCGCAGATAAGGCTGTACCGGCTCTCCGCATCCTATTTTAAGGCAACTAATCTCGGTCTTACGGCACGGCTTAGCGCACGGGACAGGCTCACGAACAAGCTCACTGACAAGCTGATTAACAAGCCATGTGCGGGGATGCCCCTTACAGCTCCTCCAAAAACGGCGCGATAGACGACGGACAAATACAACCCAGATCGACGCCCACTTGGTAGAAACTCGTTACTGAGAATTCGCCAATCTCTCGACTTGTGTGCACAAGCGTCATCTCACCGCACAAAGCCGCGAGCGCGACCTTGGAGACCTCCTGCAATAGCGCAAAAATCCGGTAGTAGTCAGCCATCGGCGGCTTACCGAGCGATGCCCGCTTCTGGTTTTTCTCCAAAAGAAGCGCATCTACAGCGCGCTCAATCTCAGCAACAGAACCCGGACACTCACGGTTGAGACGGGCAGCGACCTCCGAGTAACGAGTCTCTAAAATGACGTTGCTACGGTCCGCATTAGGCGAGTGGTAATCAACCAGGTCTTCGTCGAGCACAATCAAACCTCGTTCTAAATGCATGGCGTTGGCAACACGAGGTGTGATAGCTGAGATCCCCCTAGGCTCGAGTGGATCGCCCTGAATGATCAGCATTGGCGGCTTATCGGGTGCGCACTTTGCCCAGTGCGCTCGAATTGACGCTACAACAGCATCGGCTACTCCCACGGGATCGCGCGTGTCGTAGGAGCCCATACCCTCAACGAATAGCGGGTGATAGTTGTTAAAAGCTTCTACCGGCGACATTGTGCAATGGTAGTGCATCGGCCGAGGAAAATGTGTTTTTGATTCGCTTCAAAGCAATTCAAGAAGTTCATCACTACTAGATTTGTCTCACCCGACTACCCCCTACACTGGGTCGCAAGCATTGCTTGCGATTGCTGCGTGACACCTTGGGCGCACAAACTACCGCACCTTCGGTGCAGGTGTAGTCACATTATCTCGCAGCGTTTGACATAGTGGAGGCATCGGCAACGCATCCCAAAAAAAAGGGCCACCCTAACGGGTGACCCTCTTTAATTTAGAAGCCTGGCGATGACCTACTCTCACATGGGGAAACCCCACACTACCATCGGCGATGCATCGTTTCACTTCTGAGTTCGGGATGGAGTCAGGTGGTTCCAATGCTCTGTTGTCGCCAGGCAAATCGGCTTAGATGACAGATGCTCTGCAAGCAGCTCAAAGGCCATCTAAATAGGGTAGATAAATCAATCTGAGTCTTTCGCAGGCGATAAACCCTGCTACACACAATGACTTGTCACAACATCCAGTGTCTTCTTACGTGTGCTTAGCACACCAAACAACTTGGATTATATGGTCAAGCCGCACGAGCAATTAGTACTGGTTAGCTCAACGCCTTACAACGCTTCCACACCCAGCCTATCAACGTCCTAGTCTTGGACGGCTCTTAAGAACCCTCAAGGGGTTAGGGAGAACTAGTCTTGGGAGGGGCTTCCCGCTTAGATGCTTTCAGCGGTTATCCTGTCCGAACGTAGCTACCCGGCAATGCGTCTGGCGACACAACCGGAACACCAGAGGTTCGTCCACTCCGGTCCTCTCGTACTAGGAGCAGCTTCCCTCAATTCTCCAACGCCCACGGCAGATAGGGACCGAACTGTCTCACGACGTTCTAAACCCAGCTCGCG
>Ga0255765_1000971_pt1 | contig 37213 bp, 30 predicted proteins | sample 041ome_8_FD_179965 | JGI IMG/M metagenome (GOLD analysis project Ga0255765, IMG submission 179965) | Coastal salt marsh microbial communities from the Groves Creek Marsh, Skidaway Island, Georgia - 041407BS metaG (version 2) | ecosystem: Environmental > Aquatic > Marine > Intertidal zone > Salt...
CATTCAGGTGGGAATGGTGGGAGTGAACGTGCCGATTCCCGTGCCGATGGCGTATTACTCGTTTGGTGGCTGGAAGCACTCTCTCTTTGGTGACTCCCGCGCCCACGGTGAAGAAGGCTTCCGTTTTTTCACCCGCCAAAAAGTCGTGACCTCCCGCTGGCTCGACCCGAGCCACGGCGGGTTGAACCTCGGTTTCCCGCAGAACTAGTCGACGAGTCCGCGTGTGCTCCCCTCGGGGCACACGCCCTCGCCTACGCTGAAACACACTGCCGAAAACGAGGAGATGACGGGTGAGTGCTGAAGCCGCAGAGCGTTTAGCGACGTTTCGTTCACGCCGCGAGGAAGCAGCCCGAAGCCCGCAAGGGTTTCTCTCGTTAGTCAACACCCAGTGGGTCACCGAACCCTCCAGCGTGTGGGCGGCGAAGGGCACCTGGGCACCGCGCTCGGATGGTGGATCTGGCTTGGTAGTCACCGCGACCGCCGAAGACGGTGTGATTGTGGATGGCGCGCTGGTCGATGGTGAAGCCGTTGCCCGGGGGAAAGACGATGAGAACCCCTCGTCGATCGTGTTTTCGGAAACGTCAACGGGAACGGTGATTTCTGGGTCTGAAGGCTATGCCCTCCGGGTGTTTTACCAACACTCGGAGGACAACCAGAACTTTTCCCACGTCGACGGCTACCCCTACAACGCCGAGATGGTCTTTGTCGCAGGGTGGGAAGAGATTCCCGGAGGGTCGCTGGTCGGATTTGAACACCTCAAAGACGACGGTGAAGCGAGAGATGAGGTCGTCCCCGGCACCATCGTTCTCGAGCACGCTGGTGAGACATATCGCCTCAGTGCCTTCAAAGCGGGGAAAGCCCTGCAGCTGGTGTTCGCCGATGCCACCAGCGGTATCGACACCTACAGCGTGGGGCGGTTTCTCTTCTGTGCTCCCAACCCCGATGGCACCATCACGCTCGACTTCAACTACGCGGTGTTGCCCCCGTGTGCGTTTAGTTATCAGTACAACTGTCCGCTACCGCCGGCGAATAACCGGCTTCCCTTTGCGATTGAGGCGGGAGAGAAGCAGGTGATGGCAATAAACGGGCTTCTTCACCCCGAATAGCCCGACACTCCAGGCGCCTCGATAAATCACAGACTTGTGATTTATCGCGCCTTTCTGTCACACTTTAAGCACTAACTGCATACAGCCTCCCGCTTTTTCGTGGTCGATGGGGAAGTCGAACCAACGAAAAAGGAGGCGACGATGGCAACACCGATGACATCCGGTGTGCTTTTTGTGCACTCTGCGCCCAAAGCGCTCGCGCCCCACGTCGAGTGGGCGCTGGGCACTGCGCTGGGCAGCCCCATCACCTTGGAGTGGAGCGAACAGAGTGTCCTCCCCGGCACCCTGCGCGCTGAATACACCTGGCACGGACCGCTCGGCACCGGAGCCAAACTCACCAGTGCCCTGCGTGGCTGGGAACACTTGCGATTTGAAGCCACCGAAGACCCCGCTCCTGGAGTCGACGGCATGCGTTTTATGCACACTCCCGATTTGGGCGTGTTTTCGGCAGCGACCGACGCGGCGGGAAACCTGGTGGTGTCAGAAGAGCGGCTTCACTACGCACTGGAAATCGCCGAGGGCAACTTCGACGAGGTGCAGCGCGAGCTTCGCCTCGCCCTGGGTTCTGCCTGGGATGACGAGCTCGAGCCCTTCCGTCACGCGGGCGACCACGAACGCGTGGTCTGGCTGCACCGAGTGGGCTAGTTCGTAAGCCCCATCAGTTCACGCTTCGCCACCACGCGGCGTGTGGCCACAGCCCACACAGAAAGCGCAAGAGCGATACCGGAGAGCACTACTAGTGCAGTGAGTGATCCGATGATGCGCGAGGGGTCACCAGAGGAGACCACCGCGAGGAGCCCATCGGCAAACCACGCCAGAGGGGTCACTCCAGAGAGTGACTGGTAGAGGCTTGGCAGGAGCTCTTCGGGAATCACCACTCCCACCGTCACAATTTGGACGATCGCCAACACGATGGAGACGGCGGCGAACCCGCGGGGAAGCCACCACCACAGCAGCAGGTGAATCAATTGAATCGCGAGAACGCCCGCCGCGATCATCGCCACGGTTGAGCCAAGCAGTGACCAGGAGACACCCGCCAAGGCGTGAATGAGAATGGTGCCCACCACAGTCTGAATCGCCCCCACGGCGAGGACACTGCCCACAGTGGCACGGAAAATGCGGCCGTTAAAGCTTGTGCCACTGAGCGCCCTCGTCGAGGGCTGGGGCATCATCAGGAAGAACGCCAAGACCACAAACCACAGGCCTGCCGGGATAAACACGCTCGAGAGAGTAGGAGCAAGCCCCACGGTGCCGCTTCGATCCTGAGTTTCGAAGGCGACAGGACTGGCAAGAGTGTCGAGCGTGCTCTCACTCGGTTCACTAAAGGCCTGGTCGGAGATTTCTTGGGAGCCGTCATTGAGCCCATCGGCAAATTCGTTCATGCCATCGGCTAGTTCGTCGACGCCGTCTTTCAACTCACCCACACCATCGTCGAGTTCCACCACCCCATCGGCGAGGTCGGCCGTGCCACTGCGAATTTCATCGGAGCCCTCTTCTAAGTCGTAGCTCGCTTCGGCCAGGGCATCGGCGCCCTTGTCGACCGCCACAATGCCCTCGCGTACCCCGTCAATGGCGGTGTCGGTTTGGGTGGCGAGGGTAGTCCCGCTGGTACCGAGCGCCGTGAGCGTGGCAATAAGTGTTTGAAGAATCGTGCCCGGACTCGTGGGGTCGTTGGGATCGGTGGGGATACCCGCAAACGTGCCGGCGTCGTTAAGGCCCTTCAGTCCGGTCGCCACCTGACCTACGCCTCCGGCGTATTGGCTGATGCCATCGCTCAGTTGCGGCAGTGCTTTGGTCTCATCGTTGAACTCTTCCAAGCCATCGGCGAGATCGCGCACACCACCCAGGTATTCTTCGAGGCCATCGTCGAAGGTGACATAGCCTTCGGCGAGGTCTTTGGTGCCATCGCGCAGCTCGGCGGTGCCGTCTTTTAGGTCAGAAACTCCATCGGCTAGCTCAGCGGTGCCATCGGCCACTTCGGTGGCGGCGTTTGCTGCCTCGGAAAACGCATCGCCCAAATCAACGACGGCAGTAAACAGCCCCTTCGTGATTTCTTTGCCAAATTCGTCACTGATGGTCGCGGCAATGGTGGCGCCCACTTGGTCGGCGAGGACACCGGCGAGATACGAGTGGGTGGGATCGGTGCGAATGGTGAAGTTCGCTTGGGTGGGCGAGGGGTCACCCAGGGTTTGAACGGCTTCAGAGAACGTGTCGGGAATCTCTAACACCGCATACACCTCGCCAGAGGCGAGGAGCGCCTCCGCGGTCTCCGAGTCGGTCACTACCCAGTCGACGTTGATGTCAGAACCAGACACCAACTCGGTGACGAGGGGTTTCGAGGCAAAGAAGAATTCTTCTTCACCGTTGTCGTCGACCGTTTCGATGATTTCATCGTTGTTTACCAGCGCCACCGGCACTCGCTCCAGTGCTGTATCGGCACCCACCACGATGCCTAAGACGGCGCCGAGTACGAGCACCGGAAGAATCAGGCCCGCCACGAGCGCGGACCAGCGTTGACGGGCGATCACGAGCTCACCGCCTCGGTGGCCATGAGGTCAACGACCCGGCGTGGTGATGAGGGGAGAGCTCGGGCAGGGGGAGCGCTACAGAGCACCACCGTCTGGTCTGGGCCGCGGAACGCGTCGATGGCGGACCACCACAGCTCCCGCTCGCCATCCCACACCACCGGCTCCACCGGGCTAATCAAGGTGAGCGGGGCGCCGTCTGAGAGGGCGAGGGCGGCAAAGATCAGGATTTGCTGTTCTCTGGGCAGCACCCCAGTCAGCGTCTCACTCCGGGTCGAGGTGGCATCAAGCCCGAGCGTGATGCTCAGTCGATTGATTTTTTCTATTGCGGCAGCTACTGCCTGCTCGCGCTCTGCACGAGTGAGCCCGGCATAGGCGTGGGACCAGCGGATTCTCTCCTCCAGGCTCTGGCCCACGCTCGTGAGCAGGTCCTGGTCGGAGCGAGACCAAACAGAGACCAGTGAGGACACCACTGAGGCTTCGCTGGGGAGGGTGTGGCCCAATACGTGCACCTGGCCCGATTGGGGTGCGGTGATGCCAGAGACCACGGCGGAGAGTGCCACGGCATGCTGGGCTTCTGCGACGAGGTCGATGCTCTCACCACGGTTAATCGCGAAGCTCACCGGCTCACGTTGCGCCACATCGTCACACACCAGGTAGTGGGCTTGGAGTGCCGAATCGGGGTGGCTCGAGGCCCATTCTTTGGCCTCGAGGAAGTCGCGCAGACCCTCACCTTCCACATCGGCGTGCGGCACGCGATGATCTAAGCCTCTAGGAATCCACCAGGCGGAGGGGCCAAAGAGCGCCATCAGGGCGGGTACCAGGGTCATTCGAACCACAAACGCGTCAAAGGCGATACCTACGGCGAGGCCGAGGGCGATGGGTTTGAGAATGTTGGAGCCTTCGGGGACGAAGGCGAAGAAAACGAAGAACATGATCATGGCCGCTGCGGCCACGACTCGTGCGCCTTGGGCGTAGCCCTCTTCGATCGCCTGGCGCCAATTACCCGTGCGCACATACTGCTCGCGCATACCGGCGACTAAGAACACCTCGTAGTCCATGGCGAGGCCAAAGAGCACCGCCATCAAAATAATCGGCATAAAGCTCAGAATCGGCCCCGGAGTGACGTGGAGGAGGTCAGCACCAAAGCCCCACTGGAAGATCGCGACGACCACACCGAAGGCGGCGGTGACCGAGAGGAGGAAGCCCAAAGCGGCCTTGATGGGCACCAGGATCGAGCGGAATACCGCAATGAGAAGCACGATGGAGAGGCCCACGACGACGATGCCGAAGGGAATCAGCGCGGATTGAATCCGCGACGAGACGTCCACACCAATCGCTGTCACACCCGTCACGGATAGCGGAGTTCCGTATTCCTCTTCCCACTGCGGTAACATCTGGCGGATATCGGCGACGAGGGCTTTCGTTTCTGGCGAATCGGGTGCCGTGGTGGGAACCAGTTGGAAGATTCCGGTGTCGAGGGTGGGGGAGGGGAAACCTTCTGAGACGTAGTCGACACCGGGAATGGTCTCAAATTCTGCGCGCAGGTCTTCGAGCACCTCGATGACCTCATTCGTGCCGGTGATATCGGCAGAGACCAGCAGTGGGCCGTTATATCCCGGGCCAAAGCCTTCGCTGACAAGGTCATAGGCCTTGCGCTGGGTGGAGTTCTCCGGTTCTTGGCCCCCTCCGGGGAGGTTCAAATCCAGCGAGAGCGCGGGGAGGGCCAAGCCGCCGAGTGTGGCAATCGTGATCAGGCTCAACAGCAGTGGTTTCTTTGTCACCATGCGCACCCAGCGGCGACCCATCGACGGGGTATCGGCAGAGAGGGCGGCGATGCGCGCGGCCGCAGAAGACGGCTTGGGCCGCAAGCGCTCACCCACCAGGCCCATAAACGCGGGAAGAAGGGTAATGGCCGCCACAATCGCAATGGCCACCGCAATGGCCGCCCCCGCGCCCATCACTGAGAGGAAGGGGATGCCGACGAGGAAGAGGCCTAAGAGGGCAATGATGACGGTGACACCGGCGAACACCACCGCATTTCCCGAGGTGCCGACGGCGGTAGCCGCCGACTCCACCGGGTCCTCACCGGCGGCGAGTTGGCTGCGGTGGCGAGAGAGGATGAAGAGCGAATAGTCGATGCCCACGGCAAGCCCCAGCATGACGGCGAGGAGTGGGGCGGAGGAGGAAATGGTGACGACGTGGGCGAGGCTAAACAAAATGCCCATCACAATGCCCACGCCCACGATCGCGCTCGCAAGAGGCATCCAGGCGGGCCGGAAGGAGCGGAACGTGACGATGAGCACCAACCCGGCAAAGGCCACACCAATCACTTCGGTGACCGTCAAACCGACTTGCTGGTCTTGAAACACGTTGCCGCCGTATTCGACGACGATCCCCGTGTCCTCAGCGAGTGAACGGGTCGAGACGAGGGCATCGAGCATCTCGTCGGTCACTTGGATGTCGGGGACTTCAAAGCGAACACTGATGAAGCCGTAGCGGCCATCATCCGAGAGTGCGCGCCCGGCAAATTCGTCAAATGGGCCGATCGCGTCCTCGATTCCCGGACCACCCTTGACGGCGTTGGTGATGCGGCCGATAAGGGCTTTCGCTGCGGGGGTATCGAGTCGCTCTCCCTCGGGGGCGACGAGGACGACCTGCGCGCTGGCACCACCAAAGGTGGGGAAGACGGCTTGGAGTCGGTCAAAGGCTTCCTGGGATTCACTGCCGGGGATGGTGAATTCCTCATCGGTTTGACCGCCAAACCCAAACCCGGCAATCGCGATGGCAATCAGCGCCACAATCCACGCGGCGAGTACCGACTTCGCGTGGAGATAACTCGCCTTACCCAGGCGATAGAGAAGGGTGGCCACTTAGAGTGCCACCTGCTCTCGCACCGAGGTGAGACCCGTCATGTCTTGGACCACGCTGGTGAGCAGCGGTCGCAACTGATCATCGGGCACCCTCTCAACCCCTAATTGACCGGCGGAGACGAGCGCGTAGGTGGCGCCCGAGACGGCGACACCAAAGCGAAGGCGCTCGTATTCGGCCAAACCGGCTTGGGAAAGGTGCTCTGCCAGCGCCCCCATGAGCGCCGACGCACGTCTAAGGCTATGAATCTGGTCAGAAAGATAGGGGTGTGACACCACGATGTGGGAGGCGAGGCGGTGGGTGATGAGAAAGTCGACGAAGCGGTCGAGAAACTCTGAGCGGGCCTCTGCTGAATCTAGGGGAGTGCTCGTCAGTGAGGATACGAGTGATTCGAGGTCTGTGAGCGCGTGCTCGAGCACACTATCGACGAGGTGTTCTTTGGAGCTGAAGTGGTAGAGCACGCTCGCCTTGGAGACCTCGGCTGAATCGGCGATGTCTTGGATGGTGGTTGCCTCGATTCCTCGCAGCGCAAAGCGCTCGAGGGCGATTCGCTCGATGAGATCGTGGGCAGACATGGAGGGAAGCTTATGGAGGCTCAGCTGGGAAAACTGACCAAATGGTCAGTTTTGGGCACAACTCTCAGCGAACTCTTAGTGAGTGGGTTTTTTAGACCGTGCGGAAGGCCACGACGGCGTTGTGTCCGCCGAAGCCGAAGGAGTTCGAAATCGCCAGCAGGTTGCCCTCGGGCAGCGGTGTGGGCATCGTCACGACGTTCAGGGGGATAGCCGGGTCTTGGTTATCGAGGTTGATCGTCGGGGGAGCGGTGCGCTCGTGCAGGGCGAGGATGGTGAATACCGCCTCCAATGCGCCGGTGCCACCCAGGAGGTGACCGGTCGAGGACTTCGTAGCCGAGACAGGAATCTCGTGTACTCGCTCACCAAACACGCTCTTGAGAGCCGCATACTCAGCGACGTCACCAACAGGGGTAGAGGTGGCGTGGGCGTTGATGTGGGCGACCTCATCAGGGCTCGCCCCCGCCTGTTCGAGCGCCGCGACCACGGCACGGGAGGCGCCGAGACCCTCGGGGTCGGGCGCGGTGATGTGGTAGCTGTCTGAGGTGACTGCGCCGCCGGCGAGTTCTGCATAAATGCGGGCGCCACGCGCCTCGGCGTGCTCTTTGGTTTCCAAAATGATCGTGGCCGAACCCTCACCCAAGACAAAACCATCACGGTCGACGTCGTAGGGGCGTGAGGCACGGGCAGGGTCGTCGTTGCGCTTAGACAGTGCCTGCATCGCCGCGAAGGCCGCGATGGGAAGGGGGTGAATCACCGCTTCAGTGCCCCCTGCGACAACCACATCGGCCAGACCGAGTTGCAGGTGCTCATAGGCGTTAGCAATCGACTCAGTACCCGACGCACAGGCGGAAACCACGGTGCGGGCACCCGCACGCGCCTGCAGGTCCATGCTGACCGCGGCGGCAGCCGCGTTAGGCATCAGCATCGGAATGGTCATCGGCAACACACGGCGGGGGCCCTTTTCTTTCAACACGTCCCAGCCATCGAGGAGCGTCCAGAGACCACCAATACCGGTGGCGTAGTCCACGAGGATGCGCTCAGGGTCGACACCCTCGAGACCACTATCGGCCCACGCTTCGCGGGCAGAAATGAGAGCCAGCTGGGCGGAGGGGTCGAGGCGTTTCACCTCGACACGCTCCAACACGTCAGCTGCTTTGACCTTCACCTCACCGGCGAAGGTGACGGGAAGCTCATGCTGGGCCACCCACTCTTGCTCGAGCGAGCGAATGCCAGATTCACCAGCGAGAAGCGCCGACCAGCTCTCTCGAGCCGTGCCCCCCAGGGGCGACGTGGCGCCAATTCCGGTCACGACCACCGTGGTCATAACAGCCTCCCAAAACTGTTCGTGGGGGCTCATTGCCCCACGAAACATGACTACTGGTTGTTGGTGATGAAGTCGACAGCGTCCTTGACGGTGATCAGGTTCTTCACCTCGTCGTCGGGGATCTTCACGTCGAACTTCTCTTCAGCGTTCACCACGATGGTCATCATCGAAATCGAGTCGATGTCGAGGTCGTCGGTGAAAGACTTGTCCATCTGGACCTGGTCTGCGGCGATGCCGGTTTCGTCGTTAATAAGCTCGGCGAGGCCAGCGAGTACGTCGTCTGCAGTGTGGGCCATGGGTTCCTCTTTCGTGTGTGTGGGGTGGTATAGCCAGTGTTTATTCTAGGGTTGTGGCCAATTTTTCGGCCTGTTTAGGGCATTCGGACGACCTGCGCGCCGAAGACCAAACCTGCTCCGAAGCCAATTTCTAGGGCGTAACCGCCAGAGGCTTCGGGGTGTTCTTCTAAGAGACGGTGCATCGCCAGCGGAATCGACGCCGCGGATGTGTTCCCCGTGGTTTGAATATCGCGGGCAACCAATACTGACTCGGGAAGACCTAATTGTTTGGCGAATTCGTCGATGATGCGCATATTCGCCTGGTGGGGGACAAACGCGGTGAGCTCTTCAGGCTTGATACCGGATTTCTCGACAGCGTCTTTCGCGACCTTCGCCATCTCCCACACGGCCCAACGAAACACCGTCTGGCCATCCTGGCGGAGGGTGGGGAACTCACCTTCGGGGTCCTCAAACGCCTCCTTGAGGGGGCGGTCCATACCGACTGATTCCCACTTTGACCCGTCGGAGCCCCACACGGTGGGGCCGATACCCGGCTCATCAGAGGGGCCGACGACCGCCGCACCAGCACCATCACCGAGGAGGAAGGAAATCGTGCGGTCGGTCGGGTTGGCGAAGTCACTGAGCTTCTCCGCACCGACAACCAGGACGTATTTCGCCAAACCGCCACGAATGAGGGCGTCTGCTTGGGCGATGCCGTAGGTGTAGCCGGCACACGCCGCCGAGACGTCGTAGGCGGGGGCGGGGCTCGCACCAATACGGTCGCACAACAAACTCGCGAGCGAGGGTGTCTGCACGGTATTAGAGATGGTCGCCACAATCACCGCATCAATCTCAGACGGAGCGATTCCCGCCTTTTCAATGGCGTCCTTCGAGGCGATTTCGGCGAGTTCCACGGCGTCGAGGCTGTCCGAGGCGCGGCGACGCTCGATGATGCCGGTGCGCTGGCGAATCCACTCGTCAGAAGAATCAATGGGGCCCACTAAGTCGTCGTTGGGAACGACAAGGTCACCTCGCGCTGCTCCCAGCGAATAGATGCGCGAGTGGGCGGGGCCAGTGGGTTGGTTCAGAGTGGGCATCAGTAACTAACGTCGCTTCCTACAGCTCGTCCAACTGTTCGGGCAAGTCTAGCTTCGCCGCCGAGACCTCTTGCAGAACCCGCTTCGCCAGACCCACCAGGGCGCCGGCGGGGGCGAGCTCGACCAAAGACGTCACACCGTCGCGTGCGAAGGATTCCATGCACAGATCCCAACGCACCGGCGAGGCCACCTGGCCAATCAGAAGCGCCACCATCTGCGCGCCCGATTCCACGAGGGAACCATCACGGTTGGTATACAGCGGGGCTGAAGGGTCGTGCGCCGTGACTGACTGCGCCACATCTTTCAGAGCCTCCACGGCCGAGGACATGAAGTGTGTGTGGAAAGCGCCCGCCACATCCAACGGAATTACGCGCGCGCCTTCGGGTGGGTTGTCTTTCAGCTCAGCCAACGCGGGGAGTTCACCGGCGGCCACGATTTGGCCACCGCCATTGACGTTCGCGGGCACCAAACCGCGTGCTTCGAGCTGCGGGGCTAATACGTCATAGTCAAGCCCCAACACTGCCGACATTCCCGTGGCGACTTGGGAGGCGGCTTCTGCCATGGCGCGACCGCGGGCCGCGACAAGCCGCATCGCGTCATCGTCGGAGAAGACACCCGCGAGGGCACTCGCCGCAAATTCGCCTACTGAGTGACCGGCGTAGCAAAGCGGCTCACCGGCGAGTTTTTCCTGCAGGGCCCGGCCGGTGAGAATCCCAGCGGCCACAATCAGAGGCTGGGCAATCTTGGTGTCACGAATAGTGTCGGCATCGGACGTGGTGCCGTGGGTAATGAGGTCCTCACCGGTGATCTCTGACCAGTGGGAGAGGGTGTCTTTTACTCCTGGGCGATCAAGCCACGGAGAGAGAAAACCGGGTTTTTGAGAGCCCTGACCGGGTGCCACAATAACGCGCATCACACCAGTCTGGTCAGGCCCCGCGCCCTAGTCGTTGTGAGCCACGGCACACAAAAGCGAAAAACCTTAGTGGCTGGGCTACTAAACGCTACTGGTGGGTTTCTTCGCCGCGGGTTTTTCGGCGATTTTGCCCAGGATGATCGCGAGGTGAATGGTCATCGCATCGCGAGGCTCAGATGGGTCGTAATCGAGCGACTCGGCAATCTTTTTCAAGCGGTAGCGCACGGTGTTCGGGTGAATGAAAAGCTCTTTGGCAGTGAGCTCCAGTGAGTGCCCCGTTTCGAAATAGCTCCACACGGTTTGCAAAAGATCTAGCGGGTGGTCGCGCAGAGGCTCATACACCTGAGAAATCAGCGCGGCTTTAGCGAGGGGGTCACCCGCCATCGCCCGCTCAGGGAGAACCTCATCGGCGTGGAAGGGCCTCGAAGACTGTCGAATCGCTCCGGCGACCGAAAAGGCAGCCAGAGCGCCTTTGGCGCTGTGAACGGCGTCGAGCACACTGGGCACCACCGGCCCGATGACGACCGGGCCGGGGCCAAACCACTCATCCAATGCCTTGACAATGTCTCTAAACGGGGTCGGCGGAACCGGGGGTTGGCCTTCTTCAGGCAGGCGGTGTCCGATCACGACCACCGTGCGCTGGCCTTGGACACCGATGAGGACATCAGAGTTCAGGTGTCGAGCGGTCCGTCTGATTTGATCGACCTCGGGCTGTCGGGGAGCGGTCCCCACGACCACGATCACATCACCGTCGCCACCCCAGCCCAGCGCGGCAATCCGGCTGGGCAGCTCCTGGTCCCACTCGCCGGAGAGAATCGAGTCGACCACTAACGCTTCGAGACGCTGATCCCATAAGCCGCGCGCTTCCGCCGCGCGGGCATACACGTCAGCGGCGGCGAAAGCCACTTCGCGCGAGTAGAGCAAAATGCCTTCGCGCAGCTCCTCCGAGTCGTCCTTGACGTGGTCTTCCACCACCTCCACGGTGACTTTGATCAGCTGCAAAGTCTCCTGCAGGCTCACCGAGCGAAGCAGTTCTCTCGGTGCAGCATCGAAGACGTCTTGCGCCATCCACGGGCTTGACTTCGAGTCTTCGTACCAGCGAATAAAAGAGGAAATACCGGCTTGTGCCACAAGTCCCACGGCGGAGCGTCGCGACGGTGGCATCTTGCGATACCACGGCAGGGTTTCTTCCAGTCGCGCGAGGGTTTGCGTCGCGAGCTCACCGGAGATGCTGCGCAGCTTCTCCAGCTGTTCCTGCTTTTTCTTCGCCGGCAAGGACGTACTTCCTAGGCGTCTCCGCCAGCGGTCCCGCTGGTTCCCGCCGTCACGTCGTGCAGCTGATACTTCTCAATCGCCTGAGCGGCAAACTCGGGGGAGAGCTCACCGCGGGCCGCCAGCTGCTGCAACACCCGCACCACGATTGATGGTCCGTCGATGTGGAAGAAGCGTCGTGCGGCGGGCCGAGTGTCGCTAAACCCGAAACCGTCGGCGCCCAAGGTGGCGAAGTCGGTGGGCACAAACGGACGAATCTGGTCGGGCACCTGGTGGTTGTAGTCACTCACACCCAACACCGGACCCTTTGCGCCACTGAGCCGCTGCGTAACATAAGGAACTTGACGCTCTTGCGAGGGGTTAAGGAAGTTGTGCTCTTCTGCCCGCAAGCCATCGCGGCGAAGCTCGGTCCACGAGGTCACCGACCAAATGTCGGCCGAGACGGACCAGTCTTTCTCCAGCAGCTCCTGCGCCTCATAGGCCCACGGCACGGCCACACCTGACGCCAAAATCTGGGCGTGGGTGCTGTGTTCTTCCGTGGCTTTTGCGATCAGGTGCATACCCTTCACGATGCCCTCGACGTCGACACCTTCTGGCTCTGCCGGCTGCACAATCGGCTCGTTGTAGACGGTGAGGTAGTACATCACGTTCGGGTCGGGGTGAGATCCGCCATACATGCGCTCCAAGCCCGACTCGACGATGTGGGCGATTTCGTAACCGAACGCGGGGTCATAGGACACCACTGCGGGGTTCGTCGCCGAAATCATGTGCGAGTGGCCATCGCCGTGCTGCAGACCTTCACCGGTGAGGGTGGTGCGACCGGCGGTTGCTCCGATGATGAAGCCGCGGGCCATTTGGTCACCGGCGGCCCAGAACTGGTCGCCAGTGCGCTGGAAGCCAAACATCGAATAGAACACATACACCGGCACCAGCGGCTGGCCGTGGGTGGCGTAGCTGGTTCCTGCCGCGAGGAACTGTGCCACGGCACCCGCCTCGTTGATGCCTGGCAGAAGAATCTGACCCTGGGGGCTTTCTTTGTATGCAAGCAGCAGTTCGCGGTCGACCGAAATGTAGTTCTGGCCGTGCGGGTTGTAGATCTTCTGGGTGGGGAAGTAGGCGTCCATTCCGAAGGTGCGGGCCTCGTCGGGAATGATGGGCACGAAGCGGGCGCCAAAGTCCTTGTCTTTGAGCAGATCTTTGAACATTCGGGCAAAGGCCATCGTGGTGGCGACTTCCTGCTTACCTGAGCCCGTCTTGGCGACCTGGTACACCTCAGACTTCGGCAGTGAGACATCGACGTATTTACTCCGACGCTCCGGCACATAACCGCCCAGTTCGCGGCGGCGCTCCTGCAGATACTGGATCGCCTCATCCGATTCACCCGGGTGGTAAAACGGCGCTTGGTATGGGTCAGCTTCGAGCTGCGCATCGGTAATGGGAATGCGCATGTCATCGCGGAACGCCTTGAGGTTATCGAGCGTGAGCTTCTTCATCTGGTGGGTCGCGTTACGACCTTCGAAGCTCGGGCCCAAACCATAGCCCTTCACCGTCTTCGCAATAATCAGCGTCGGCTGGCCCTTGTGCTCCACCGCCGCCTTGAACGCGGCGTAGACCTTGCGGTAGTCGTGACCACCGCGACGCAGCCGCCAAATGTCTCCATCGGTCCAGGACTCGACCATCTTTGCGGTGCGCGGGTCGCGGCCAAAGAAGTTCTCGCGAATAAACGCACCCGACTCCGCCTTATACGTCTGGAAGTCACCATCGGGGGTGGTGTTCATCAGATCGCGCAGCGCACCCTCGTGGTCTGCTTGGAGAAGCGGATCCCATTCGCGACCCCAGATGACCTTGATGACGTTCCAGCCGGCGCCACGGAAGTAGCTCTCAAGCTCTTGGATGATTTTGCCGTTACCGCGCACTGGACCGTCGAGACGCTGAAGGTTCGCGTTGATGACAAAGGTGAGGTTGTCGAGGTTGTCGTTTGCCGCGATGTGCAGGGCACCGCGCGACTCGATCTCGTCCATTTCGCCATCGCCCAAAAACGCCCACACGTTCTGGTCCGAGGTGTCTTTGATGCCGCGGTTGTGCAGGTAGCGGTTGAGTTGTGCTTGATAAATCGCGTGAATCGGACCCAGACCCATCGACACGGTGGGGAATTGCCAGAAGCCCGGCATCAGCCGCGGGTGGGGATAGGAGCTCAAGCCCCCGGTGGGGTGAGACTTTTCCTGACGGAAACCCTCCAGCTGAGCCTCGGAGAGGCGACCCTCCAAAAACGCGCGGGCATACATACCCGGTGCGGCGTGGCCTTGGAAGAACACCTGGTCGCCACCACCGGGGTGGTCGGGTCCGCGGAAGAAATAGTTCTCTCCCACCTCATACAAAGAGGCGGACGAGGCATAGGTCGAAATGTGTCCACCGACAGAGACTCCGGGGCGCTGGGCACGGTGGACCATGATGGCGGCGTTCCAACGAATCCAGCTGCGATAGCGGCGCTCCAACTCCTCATCACCGGGAAACTCCGGTTCGTTCTCCGGAGCAATCGTGTTGATGTAGTCGGTAGTCGGCACCATCGGCACACCCAGGTGCAGCTCTTTGGAGCGCTTGAGCAGCGAGAGCATGATTTCCCGGCCACGCTGATGACCAGCCCGGGCCACCACACCGTCTAACGATTCACGCCACTCGGCGGTTTCGGTCGGATCCGAATCCATCGGAGTAAACGAATAGGGGTCTTGGTCGTTGACAGCCATCGGTGACCTTTCCGGTTGGGAGAGTCCTCCAAAAGAGATACCGCCAGCTGGGGGTCGCCCGTGGCGGAAGTGATTTCAGTCTAGACCCGCGGGGAGGTTTGTCACGCTGGCTCTCGGTGCCTGAACTGCCCATCGCCGGTATACGATTGTGGGCGGGCTGGGGCCTGTAGCTCAGTTGGTTAGAGCGCCACGTTTACACCGTGGATGTCGGGGGTTCGAGTCCCTCCGGGCCCACTCTTTTCCTACTCGACGATGAGGTGCCATGTCCCACACCCCAGCCGAACTCTCCGCGCTCGCCACCGAGTTATTCGACGCCCTCGAATCCCACCGTTACGCCCCGCGCCCCTCCCACTCGGGGGACCAGCTGAGTGTGGACGACGCCTACGCCATCCAAGCGATGCAGCTGGAGAAATTCACTGCACAGGGCCACCGTATTGCCGCAATCAAACTGGGCCTGACCGACGAGGCCCAGCAGCAGCGGGCGGGATGGTTCGCCCCAAGCTTCGGCACACTCACCGACCAGATGATGATTCCCGCCGCGGGAGTGCTCTCCCTCAGTGGCGGGTTGCGCCCGAGGGTGGAACCAGAAATCGTGGTCACCCTGGCACGAGAGATCACCAGGGCAATCGAGAGCCGGGAGGAGCTTCTCTCCGCCATTGCTGATGTGCGGGTGGGAATCGAAATCGTCGACCCTCGCTACGACGACTCGGAGTTCATCCTCACCGATGCCATTGCGGACAATGCCTCCGCTCATGCCGGAGTGCTAGGAACCCAGACGTTCGCCCCCGATGCGTCAGAATGGTCGGCAGAAGAGCTCGTGTTGAGTATCGACGGTGTCGACCAGGTGAGGGGGAGAGGTGCGGCACTGATGGGCGATCCGCTCCGAGTGGTCGCCGACGTCATTGCTGAGCGGGTGCGCCTGGGTTGGGTCACACCCGCTGGGATCGCCATTTTCACCGGAAACGTGTCAGGCAAAGCCGTCAACGTCGCCGTCGGACAGACCGTAGTGGTGCGGGGGAGCACCCTCGGTGAAGTGAGTGTTCGCGTCGAGGCTTAGGCGACGAGCTCGAGAGCCAGAGCGACAAAAATCACCACAAAAATGGTGGGGGTCACAAACTTTGGCACCCACAACCATCCGGCCGAACCCTTCACGGTTTGGTCGTATTCGCCACCGGAGAGATCCTGCGCGAGGTGTTCTGCTTCACTCGCCGATTGGAACTGCACGAGGGCACCAAGGATGCCGCTGGCGAGCAAGATTCCCAATGCCGCGATACGAGTCATCAGTGAGGCCTCGGCGAGGCCAAACTGCAGCAGCGCCACCGTCGTCACCAACAGCGTGGTGGGGGCAATCTGCGAGACAATGAGGTGAAGCCGGGCGCGCTGCCAGGCCGCAAACTTTTCACTTGAGTTCATCACTAACCCTCCCTGCTCACCATTGGGGCAACACGCTCCAGGCTAGTGGGCTCCGAATAGAGAGACCAGACCATGGCACACCCCCGCGCTGTTGCTGCCGTGATCATCGCGGGTTTCTTCTGGGGCACCACCGGGACGGTGGCCTACTTCATTGGAGGGGTAGTCCCCGCCCTCGCCACCGGAGCGGTCACTATGGGTGTGGGCGGGGCGCTACTAGCGAGCGTGGCGGGTAAGAAAGCGTGGAGGGCCCTCACCGACCCGAGCCTTCGGGCGTGGATTGTTCTGGGTGGGCTCGGCGTGGTGGTCTACCCGCTGGGTTTCTACACCGGCATGGATCTCGCCGGTGTCGCCATTGGCAACATCCTCGCCTTGGGCACGGGCCCACTCGTGGGCGCCGCGTTGGAGTGGTGGGTCGATAAGCGGCCACCCGGAGTGGGGTGGTTTATTTCTATTGGCGTCGGAATCGCCGGGGTCGTGACGATTTCTCTCGCCGACCACGGTGCCACCACCGCGAACCCCGACCGATTCGGGTTAGGAGTTGTGGTGGCCCTTCTGGCCGGAGTGGGCTACGGCTGTTATTCCTATGCGATGGGTCGAGTGATTGAGGCGGGGCATAGCCCTCTAGCCTCCGCGGGGAGCGTATTTGGCGCGGGAAGCCTGCCACTGCTGATGGTCGCCGCAGTGTTCTGGGTGCCCCTATCTGAAGCGGGGAGTGCATGGTGGGGGCTTGGTTACCTCGTCGCAGGTCCGATGGTGCTGAGTTACCTGCTCTATTCCCGGGCGCTACGAGTGTTGAGCTCGTCCTCAGTGATGACCATTGCCCTCACCGAACCTGCGGTGGCCACCGTCATGGCGGTTGCGGTCGTAGGCGAGAGGTTTGACCTGTTGGGTGCTGTGGGACTTCTGCTGATTGCCGTATCTGTTGTCTCGAGTGCCTTTACTGGCACGGTGCGCCCCACCCCTGATTCGACCTAAGGTTAAGGCTATGACTGAAGGGAACGAGTCCAACGGCGGCATGACCAACGACGATCGACCGCGCCGGTCCACCTATTCGCCTCCCGAGGTGGAACAGGACGTTCCCTTAAACCTGGGTGAAGAAGCCGTGGATGCTCCTCGCGTGGTTCCCCAGCCGATGCCTGCGCCGATCATTCAGGGACCCGAGATCCCTCCGCCTCCCGTGCGCACCTCACTCACCGACGCCGACATCATGGCGCAGATGGGACACGGTGGAAACACCGAGAGCCTCATTTCGGCTTTGCAAGAGCAAATGGAGATTCGCAAACGCGAAGACGAAGAGTTTGAGACGTGGGAAACCCTGGTGCGCCAAAGCGTGGACGAGGAAACCGCTGAGGCAGCCATCGCCCAGGCGCGCGTTGAATTTGGCGGATTGCCCACCGCTGCGGTGCCCGTTGTCGAGGAGCCCGAAGCGGTAGCTGTGGTTGAGCCCCCCGTTGTGGTGGAACAGGCCCCGGTGGTCGAGCCAGAGCCCGAGATGGCTGAGCCTCCCCAGCTGGTCGAACCGGCCGAAGTCGAAAAACTGGATTCTGAGGAAATTGTCCTCCCGCGCTTTGGCGAAGCACCCGCCGTGGCACCCCGCGAGGTCGCCCAAGAAGAACCCGCCCCTCTTTCGGATGAGACGGACGAACAGGGTGAATTCGAGAAGCTCTTGGTGGACCCGGATGCGGTCACACCTCCCACCGACGCCTGGCCGTTAGTGAACCCGGTGCAGACCTCCGCGGTCGCCGAGGCGCCGGTGGCCCCTGCCCCAGTCGTCTCCGAGCCAGAACCTGTCGCCGCGGCAGAGCCGGAGAGCACGTCCCCGCAATCGCTTCCCATCATCACCCCCGAGATGGAGACAGGACTGGCTCCCACAAAGCGCTTTGGCTTCGATCATGTGGGCGAGCAGGTTTCACCGGATAACACTCGAGTGGATAAGGCCCTGCAGCTCTTCTGGTCGTGGTGGGCGGTGGGTTCTCCCGTCCTCGCATTGCTGCTCGGCGCGTGGTTGGTCGACACCGGTCTGAGCCTGGGCCAAGCCGTCGCCGCTTCGGTGCTCGGTGTGGCCCTCGCGTCGCTGCCCGTGGTCTTTGGCACGATCGCCGGTATCCGCTCCGGTCTTCCCACCTTGATGTTCTCCCGATCCGCGTTTGGTCTCGCCGGAAATGTGATTCCGGCGATTGCCATGACCCTGGTGCGGCTTCTTGTCGCAGCGGGATTCATTTGGGCTGCCACCTGGATGATGTCGGGCATTTTGATTGAGTCGAACTATTGGAACGGTGAAACGGCCATTATCAACGTGATCATGGGCGCCGTCTCCGTCGTCATTGCCGTGGTTCTCGCCGTGGTAGGTCGAGGCATCGTCCAACTGACCCTGTGGGTCTCCGCCCTTTTCGCCACCCTCGGCCTGATGGGTGTGGTCTTGGTCACCGCGGGCCCTATCAGCAGCACTGCGTTTGGTCGTGTGGGCGGTGGGATCGAGACCGTCGTCGCCGGTATTGCCATGGTGATGAGTGTCTTCATGGTCCTGTGGGCGCACGCGGGTTCAGACATGGCGCGCTTCCACGTGCGATACGGCACCGCGACAGCGAGCTCCGTTTCGGCCGTGGGCGCGGTGGTGCCCCCGCTGATCCTGCTGGGGTGGGGTGCACTGTTGGGAGCGTCAAACGATGAATTCCGCGGCGCACTGTTTGAGAACTTCTTTGACACCGTCTTGGAGCTCGCACCCGATTGGTACGTGATCCCCGCGATTCTGTTCTTGGGTCTACCGCTGGTGGCCTTGGCTTCGATGAGCCTGCACTCTTCGGGTTATGCGCTGATGAGTCTGGGGGCGAAAATGCCCCGCTACGTCGCCGTCACCATCGCCAGTGGCGTGGTGGCTCTCACCGCGGTCGCCGTCATCGTGTTCGTGCCCACGATTACCGATTACCTGAGTGAAATTCTCCTCGCGACGGGAGTAATCGTGGCGAGCTTTGTCGGGGCGGTGACAGGCGAGATTGTGACCAGACGGGTTCACCTCGACGCCTCCCTTCTGACCGCTCAAGCGGGGAACTTCTACCGCTGGCGTATCGCCCCGGTCATTGGTTTCGTACTCGCGGTGGACACCGGGTTTGGCCTGGTGGAGTCGAGTCACAACTGGTGGTGGCTGGGATTCCACGTCCACTACCTCTCACTCGCCGGCATTGACGTGTCGGGGTGGAACATGGGCCCGCTAGTGGCACTGCTCATCGGATTTGCGTTCAACGCCTTTGCGGGAATCAACCAGGGCATCAGCTTGGGTAAGCAGAAAGCTCCGGCCGCGTGAGTAGTGCGCGTGCCCTCGGCGAAGTCATCGACCAGCTCGATGCCCTCTGGCCCCCCGCAGGGGCGGAAGAGTGGGACGCGGTCGGTCTGGTCGTCGGTGCCCGCAGCCACGAAGTCACACACATTCGCCTCGTCGTCGACGTGGTGCGAGCCACAGTTCACGAAGCCATTGCTGACGGAGTCGACCTGATTGTGGCGCACCACCCGCTACTGCTGCGCGGGGTCACTTCTGTGTCGGAAGAGAGCTATAAGGGCGCCCTCGTCGCTGACCTCATTCGCGCCGGCGTCGGGCTCTACTCGGCTCACACCAACGCCGACGCCGTCGACGTCGGCACCTCTGAGGTGCTGGGGCGGGCGCTGGGTATCGGCGAGATGACGCCGATTACTCCTGGGCTCGACGAGCACAGTGGTATCGGCCGAGTCGGCCACCTCGCACAGCCCATGAAGCTCTACGACCTCGCGACGCTCCTCGGCCGACTCGTTCCACAGTGCGCGAGCGGTATTCGAGTCTCGGGTGACCCTGAGCAGATGGTGCAGCGGGTGGCGCTGTGCACCGGAGCGGGCGATTCGCTACTGGGCCACCCCGCCGTGACGTCTTCCGATGTTTACATCACCGGGGACCTGCGCCACCACCCCGCCAGTGATGTTCAGCAGCAGCGACTGCTCTCTGCTGGCCCGGCACTGATTGATGTGGCCCACTTTGCCTCCGAATGGTTCTTCCTCGACCAGGCCAAGAGTGAGTTAGAACAGCGTCTGCCGGGGGTGACGGTGAGCGTGAGTGAGGTTGTCACCGACCCGTGGGATTTCGTCATCCACCCCAGCTAGCCCCGAATAGACTCTTCGTCACAACCGACCAGGAGTGGTGATGAAAGCCGAACCAGCAGACCAAGCGAAACTACTGGAGCTGCAGGAGCTTGATAACCACCTCGCCCAGGTGACCAAGAAGGCCAACACGCTGCCGGAGGCGACTGCCCTCGACGAATTGACGAGGCAGCTTTCGGCCGCGAAAGAAGCCCAGCGTGAAGCGCTCGCCGTCGTCGATGAGATCACGGCCGAAATGAAGCGCGCCGAGTCCGACGTGGAGCTCGTCGAAGCGCGCATCGCAAAGGACGCCGAACGGCTCGACCAGTCCACCTCCGCAAAAGACGCTCAAGGTCTGGAGCACGAACTCAACAGCCTCCGGGAGCGACTGGGCGCCTTGGAAGAAGTTGAACTCGCGGTGATGGAGCGGCTCGATCAGGCCGAAAAAGAACTCTCCGGTGCCGAGCAGGCCGCGACGGAGCTTTCGAGCCAGGTCGACGAGGCCACTGCCGCCCTGAAGAGCGCAAAGGCCGCTCTCGAGCAGGACTACCAAGAGGCCACAGCGAAACGCATCGACGTTGTGGGCACCATTCCTCACGAGCTCGTGGCGTTGTATGAGCGCCAGCGCGAGCGCTACGGCTTTGGGGCCTCCCACCTGCGCCGGGGAATCTCCTCAGCAAGCGGTGTGGCCCTCACAGAATCCGACCTTGCCACGGTGCGGGCGGCCGCGCCCGACGACGTCGTGTTGTGTCCCGACTCCAACGCCATCCTGGTGCGCACCGGAGAATCGGGCCTCTAGTGCGGATTATTGTTCACGCCGACGGCGCGTCACGAGGCAACCCCGGAGAAGCGGCCGGTGGCGCTGTCATTTTGCACGCCGACACCGGCGAGGTCTTGGTCGAAATCGGCGTGCTCTGTGGTCACGCGTCGAACAACGTCGCGGAATACCGCGGAATGATCGAGGGCATCACCGTCGCGAAGAGCCTTAACCCGGTGGGGGAAGTGCTGGTGCGGCTCGATTCCAAACTGGTGGTGGAGCAAATGTCGGGGAATTGGAAAGTGAAACACCCCGACATGCAACAGCTGGTGAAGCACGCCCACTCCGTCATCGAATCGTTGCCGGTGCGCTTTGAGTGGGTTCCTCGAAACGACAACGCTCTCGCCGATGCGGCGGCAAACCGGGCGCTTGATGAGGGTCGGGATTTCGTTATCCACTACTAGAAGACACAACCCCCTTCGCGCTACCCTGAGAGCTCCAGTAAAGAGGTCGGCCAGGCGGTCGCGTCACTTCGGTGCCGAGGAACGTCCGGGCTCCTTAGAGCAGGGTGGTGGGTAACGCCCACCCGGAGTAATCCGCGAGATAGTGCCACAGAAAATAAACCGCCCCCTCGGGGGTAAGGGTGAAAAGGTGGTGTAAGAGACCACCAGAGGTGCGGGTGACCGCATCTGCTTGGTAAACCTCACCCGGAGCAAGACCAAACAGGTGTCGATTAGGTTGCTCGCCTAGACACCGGGTAGGTCGCTAGAGGGTTGTGGCAACACAACCCCGAGAGAGATGGTCGCCACCAGGGCAACCTGGGACAGAACCCGGCGTATCGGCCGGCCTCTTTACCGGATCGTCTCTCGCGTACTCTGCGCGAGATAGGCCGCGCCCTGAATGCCGGCGTTGTTGAGCAGTCCCGCGGTGCGAATCGGCACCGGAATATTGATGTGGGGCAAAAACAGCTCAGGCGCCTTGGACACGCCGCCGCCGACCAAGAACAAGTCGGGGCTGAAGAGGCGAATGAGGTGGAGGTAGTAGCGCTCCAAAATCTTTGCCCACTCGTCCCACTCCAACCCGCGGTTGATTCGGGCAATCGCTGACGCGCGTTTTTCAATCACCTCACCATCGAGCTCCAAATGTCCCAGCTCGGTGTTGGGTATCAACTCGCCATCTTGAATCATGGCGCTGCCGATGCCCGTGCCCAGTGTGGTCAAAATGGTGAGGCCCTTTTGGCCTACGGCCGCGCCATAGTGGGCTTCGGCAACACCGGCGGCGTCGGCGTCGTTCAAAAAGACGATGTTGCGACCCAGGTGGTCCTCGAGCATTTTCTCGGCCTCAAGACCCAACCATTCGTCGGAAATGTTCGCGGCCGTCGTGGTGACGCCGTTTTTCACCACCGCCGGCACGCAAACCCCCAGTGGTAGGCCTTTTCCGGCCTCGCCGATGTCGTTAACGATCAGTTGGATGGTGTCGAAGATGTCTGCGGGGGAGCCACCCTCAGGCGTGGGGTATTTGATGCGATCGCTCAGTAGCTCACCCTTGTTGGTGTCTACCAGTGCACCTTTGGTGCCAGTGCCGCCGACGTCAATACCGATTGCTAAGTGTTCACTCATGGCAGGGTCAAAATCTCCGCTCCGGTGGCTGTCACGACCAGGGTGTGTTCAAACTGTGCTGAGAGGGCCTTGTCTTTGGTGACGACCGTCCAGCCATCACTCCACAGGCCCCACGCGATAGTACCGAGAGTGAGCATGGGTTCGATGGTGAACACCATGCCCTCTTCCATGATTTCGTTGTGTGCGGGAGCCGCGTCGTAGTGGGGAATGATCAGGCCCGAGTGGAATTCTTTGCCCACCCCGTGGCCGGTGAAATCACGCACCACCCCGTAGCCGAAGCGGTTGGCATAGGCCTCAATGGCGCGTCCGATGACGTTGACCTCGCGCCCAGGCTTTACCGCCCGGATACCGCGCATCAACGCCTCTTCGGTGCGCTTCATCAACAACGAGGCTTCTTCGCTCACTTCACCCACCCCGAAGATGCGGTTGGTGTCGCCGTGGAAACCATCCAGATACGCGGTGACATCGAGGTTCACGATGTCGCCCTCTTCTAACACCGTGTCATCGGGGATTCCGTGGCAGATGACTTCGTTGAGGGAGGTGCAGCAGGATTTGGGAAAACCCCGATAACCCAAAGTGGAGGGGTAGGCACCATGGTCAAGCAAATATTCGTGCACCATGCGGTCAATGTCGTCGGTGGTCATCCCCGGGGCCACCACTTTTTCCACCTCGGCAATCGCGCCAGCGGCGATGCGGCCGGCACGTCTAATGCCCTCGATCTCCTCGGGGGAGTAGAGATCACCGGAGAACCCTTCACGGGGGGTTTTCTTGCCCACATATTCCGGGCGGGCAACCGAGGAGGGCACCTCACGCCAGGGTGAAATCACCCCAGGAATTAACACACCCTCAGCGTTCTTTGGCACCCTTAGAGTTTAGGCATCGCATCCGAGTAGGAGGGACGACCTGATGACGGCAGATAACGACAAAAAGTGGTGGTTCAACCACCAGACTGGCGAGGTCGAATACGGCCGAAAGTCACTCTCGATGCACCGTGATGGGCCCTACGACTCCGAAGAGGAAGCTCGACGCGCCCCGGAGATTGCCAAGGAACGCGCCCGGGCGTGGACAGAGGACGAGAAGGAAGACTAATCCTCGAAGACGTGCTTTTCTTCCGGAAACGATCCGTTTCGTACGTCGTCTCTCCAGCGCTCTACCGATGAGACCATGGTCTCGCCCAGGCTCGCGTACTGCTCGACAAACCGGGGGATGCGACCGGTGTTGACCCCGAGCAGGTCGGTCCAAACCAGAATTTGCCCGTCGGTGTGACGGCCCGCTCCGATGCCGATTGTCGGGATATGAAGAGTTTTCGACGCTTCGGCGGCGACCGACTCGGGCACCATTTCGATCACGACGGAAAACGCGCCCGCCGCCTCGACCGCTTTGGCATCTTCTAAGAACGCGTCTTTCCCCTCACCACGGGCTTGGACGACGTGACCGCCGAGACCGTGCTCGCTTTGGGGGGTGTAGCCCACGTGCCCCATCACGGGAATGCCCGCTTGGACAATGCGCTCAATCTGCGCAGTCGAGCGCACGCCACCCTCCAACTTGACCGCATGGGCGCCGGTTTCTTTCATAAAGCGCACCGCGGTGTGTAGGGCCTCGTCTGGGCCTGATTCGTAGGAGCCAAAGGGAAGATCCGCCACCACGAGCGCGCGTTTCGCGGCGCGCACCACGGCGCGGGTGAGAGGAATCAGCTCGTCGACGGTGGTCGGCACGGTGGTGTCGTGGCCGAAGACGACGTTTCCGGCCGAATCGCCCACAAGGAGAAAGTCGACGCCCGCCTGGTCAAACAGCCCAGCGCTGAGGAAGTCGTAGCTGGTGAGACCAACAATCTTGGTGCCCTCAGCTTTCGCCTGCGCGAAATGACGTACACGCACGCGCTTAGTCGGCTCAGCCATGCCCTACAGACTAGCCCGGCCGCACACTCTGCGTGCGGGCGGTGACGGGCAGGCGGCGGTCGCGACCAAACGCGACACTGGAAATTCGCGGCCCAATGGCTCCTTGGCGGCGCTTCCATTCGGCCCGGTCCACCAGAGTCACAATCTTGGCCACCATCTCCGAGTCGTAGCCTTTCGCCACAATTTGCGGATGGTCGAGCCCCTGCACAATCAGCAAATCCAAGACCGCATCCAGCACGTCGTATTCGGGCAAGCTGTCTTGGTCGGTTTGGTCGGGGCGCAACTCAGCGCTGGGGGGTTTCTCAATCGAGCTCAGCGGAATGGGGGGAACCTCACCACGCAGAGTCGCTTGGTGGTTCCGCCACCGCGCCAGCTCCCACACCATCGTCTTCGGAACATCTTTGATGGGGGCAAACCCACCCACGCTGTCGCCATAGATCGTGGAATACCCCACGGCGAGCTCGGACTTATTGCCGGTGGTGAGCACCAGCTGCCCCTCCATGTTGGAGATCGACATCAACACCACACCGCGTGCACGGGCTTGGACGTTTTCCGCTGCGAGACCCGTGAGGCCCAGCTGCTCATCAAACGGCGCGACCAAATCGGCGATGGCTTCTACCCGAAAGTGCATGCCGAGGTTGTCAGCAAGCTCCTGTGCATCATCTCTCGAATGCCCACTCGAGTACCTACTGGGGAGTGACACTCCATAGACCCGCTCGGGTCCAATTGCGTCGGAGGCAATCACCGCACACACCGCCGAGTCGATTCCGCCGGAGAGCCCCAAGATGACCCCGGGAAAACCGTTCTTGTTGACGTAGTCACGGGTGCCGGTGACGAGTGCCTGCCACACGAGCTCAAGATCGTCGCGTTCCTCGCACACCACCGGGGCGGGTGCATCAGCGGTGTCGGCGGAGCGTTTGGTGAGCTCAATGCGTTGGGTGCGCTCTGGCACCTCCCACTCACTCGCCTCGGGGGCGTCAATCGTCACCACTTGCACGTCTTCGTCAAACACGGGCAGGCGGGTGAGGAGCGTGCCGGCACGATCGACAGCGACCGAGTCGCCATCAAAGACCAAGTCGTCTTGGCCGCCGACAAGGTTGGTGTACACCACGGCGCACCCCATTTCCTTGGCGCGACGCTTCACCAGGGGAAGCCGGACTTCGTCTTTGTCTCGCTCAAACGGTGAGGCGTTGGGCACGAGCAGCACACCGAGGGGGAGTGCCGACATCGTCGCGACGGGGCCCTTCTCGCGCCACAGGTCCTCACAAATCACGATGCCGCAGTCAACGTCGCCCACGCGCACGACCAAGTAGTCGGTGCCCGGCAAGAACGTGCGGAATTCGTCAAAAACCGAATAGTTCGGCAGGTGGTGTTTGTTGTAGCGACCCTGAACGACTCCGTGTTGGATCACACTCGCGCTGTTGTGAGCTTGTTGGGGGTGTGCGGGGTTGTACTGGTCGGTCGGCGGGGGAAAGGGCCCATCGGGGTGGCCTAAGACCACCACGAGTTCACCGAGCCCGCGAGCCTCCAGTTCTTTCGCAAACCACTCCACTGATTCGCTGCAGCGGTTCAAAAAATCGTCACGAAGCGCCAAATCTTCAATCGGGTAGCCGCTGAGCGCCAGCTCGCCCGTCACCATCACGTCGGCGCCGAGGTCAAAGGCACGTTGTGCATCGTCGAGCAGGCGAGTGAGATTTCCCGAAATGAACCCCACGACGGGGTTAGTTTGGGCGATGGCCACCCTCAGTTGCGGCATAACCAGTAGCCTAATAGTGGCCCAGTTTTCCCAGCGATTGAGTGGGGTTATCCGCGATGGAAAAGCAACAAGAATTCGTCCTGCGCACCATTGAAGAGCGCGGGGTGAAATTCATCAGACTGTGGTTTACCGACGTCGTCGGAACCCTCAAAATGGTGGCCATTGCGCCCGCCGAAGTGGAGGGCGCCTTCGCCGAAGGCCTCGGTATTGACGGCTCGTCCATCCAAGGGTTCACCCGGGCGTTCGAAGCCGATGTGCTCGCCCAGCCGGACCCCTCCACCTTCCAGATTCTGCCGTGGCGCGGGGAAATTGACCCGACCGCGCGCATGTTCTGCGACATTTTCACCCCTGATGGGGAACCCGCCGTCGCCGATCCTCGCTACGTGCTCAAGCGCACGTTGCAGAAAGCCGCCGACCGTGGATTCACCTTCTACACCCACCCCGAAATTGAGTTCTACCTGCTCAAATCCAGCGAACCCGGGCCAAACGGCTTAGAGCCGGTCGACAAGGCGGGCTATTTCGACAACGTTCCCGGTGGGACCGCGCACGACTTCCGTCGACGCGCGGTGCGGATGCTGGAAGACCTTGGCATCTCGGTCGAATTTAGCCACCACGAGGGTGGTCCCGGCCAAAACGAAATCGACCTGCGCTATGCCGACGCGCTCACTATGGCGGACAACATCATGACCTTCCGCACGGTGGTGAAGGAAGTCGCTATCGAACAGGGTGTCTACGCCACGTTCATGCCCAAGCCCTTCGCCAACCACCCCGGCTCTGGCATGCACACCCACCTGTCGCTGTTTGAAGGCGACTCCAACGCCTTCTTCGACCAGGGTCAGACCTATCAGCTCTCGAAGGTGGGTCGACAGTTCGTCGCGGGTCTGCTCACCCACGCCCCCGAGATCACGGCGGTCACCAACCAGTTTGTGAACTCCTATAAGCGCCTGTGGGGAGGGCACGAAGCGCCCAACTACATCACCTGGGGTCACAACAACCGCTCCGCACTGGTGCGGGTGCCGCTGTACAAGCCAGGGAAAGGCCAAAGTGCGCGCATCGAATACCGCGCGATGGATTCCGCGGCAAACCCGTACCTGGCCTTTGCGCTGTTGCTCGCCGCGGGCCTCAAGGGCATCGAAGAAGGCTACGAACTGCCACCGGAAGCAGAAGACACCGTGTGGGAGCTCAGTAACCAGGAGCGTCGTGCCCTGGGCTACAAGGCCCTGCCTACCAGCCTCGACCACGCGCTGAACGTGATGGAAGAGAGCGAGCTGGTGGCGGACACCCTCGGTGAGCAAGTGTTCAACTACGTGCTGCGTAACAAGCGTCTGGAGTGGGAGCAGTACCGCGCCCAAGTCACCCCGTTCGAACTCGAGTCGAACTTGGAGTTGCTCTAAGCCGTTAGGGAGGCTGGATCGTGCCTCGTGGCCTAGGCCTGAGCGAGCTCGCTCGATTGGGTTTTGCGCAGCTTAGTGAGGCGCGGAATCGGCTCGACGCGCTCGGCTTGGATGCCCAACCCTTTTCGGCTGCTGCTGACCCTGACCGCGCGCTCGAATGGTGGGAGCGCCTTCGAGACACTCAGCCCACCCAGTTCGATTCCCTAGCAACCTCGCCCGAGTGGTCCCAGGCCCTCATTCGTCTGGCCGGAGCCTCCGACGGTCTCGCCGAGTTCCTCAAACGTCGCCCCGAGGTGTGGCCACAGCTGGCACAGCCGCTTACCGGACCCCTCGAGCGCGATGAACTGATTGGACTGTGGCGCACCGAAGTCGAGAGCCTCGACTACGACAGTGCCGTCGTTGCCCTTCGTGTGGCCTACCGCCGGGAACTTGCTCGATTGGCTCTGTGGGACACCATCCAACACGCCCCCATTGACGCCGTCGATCAGGTGGCGAGGGGACTTGCCGACATGGCAGATGCCGCGATCGAAGTGGCTATTGATATCGCCCGCGGGGAGCTCCAGCTCGACGCCGAAGAGGCTCCCCTCGCGGTCATCGCCATGGGCAAGGCTGGAGCACGAGAGCTCAACTATTTGAGTGACGTCGACGTCATCTACGTCACTGAGGCACCTGATCCCGAACATCAAGACCGAGTGCTGCGAGGAGCAACGTCGCTTGCTCAGTCCCTTCAGCGCATCATTGGAGAGTTCGGTAGTGAGCCGGGGCTGTGGGAAGTGGATGCGAATCTGAGGCCCGAGGGTAAAGATGGTGCCCTCGTGCGCACGTTGGAGTCACACGTGGCCTACTACCAACGGTGGGCGAAAGATTGGGAGTTTCAGGCGCTGATTAAAGCCCGCCCCATGGCGGGTTCGATGGATCTGGGTCAGAGGTACCGAGACGCCCTGGAGCCGATGATTTGGGCGGCCTCGACCCGAGAGGGCTTTGTGGAACAGGTGCAGCGGATGCGTGAGCGCGTCACCGAACACATTCCCGCAGACGAAGTCGACATCCAGTTGAAGCTGGGACCTGGTGGTCTGCGCGACGTGGAATTCACCATTCAGCTTCTGCAGCTCGTTCACGGTGGCGCCGACGCGGATGTGCGCGTGCCCGACACGTTGGGAGCGCTTCGGGCATTGGCCCACAAAGGTTACGTCGGCCGGCCAGAGGCGAGCGAGTTTGACCACGCCTACCGACTGCTCCGAACCCTCGAGCATCGTCTGCAACTGCGCTACCTCAAACGCACCCACCTCATGCCCCGAGAGGTCGAAGATCTGCGCATTCTGGCGCGAGCATCCAAGATTGCGGAGAGCGCCGAGGGGTTGTTGGAGCGGTGGAAGGACACCCAGCGCCAGGTACGCACCCTGCACGAACGCCTGTTTTATCGCCCGCTTCTGCAAGCCATCGCCGGTTTGGGTTCCGAGGAAGGTTTGGAGCTTTCGAGCGAGCAAGCTGCCGACCGTCTCCGCGCGACCGGATTTGTCGATCCGGAAGGTGCCATCAGCCACATCACCGCTCTCACCCAGGGGGTGTCGCGGCGCGCTCAAATTCAGCGCAACCTGCTTCCGGTGATTCTGCGCTGGCTCGCCGATGGCACCGACCCCGACCGGGGACTGTTGGCGTTTAGGCGTCTGAGCGAGAACTTGGGTGAATCGAACTGGTTTTTGCGTATGTTGCGCGACTCGTCCGGCGCGGCACAGCGCCTCACCCGGGTCTTGGCCACCAGCGGTTATGTGGGGGCGTTGCTCGAGCGAGTTCCCGAAGGCGCGGGCTGGCTCGATAACCCAGAAGACTTGGTTCCACGCGAGCGAGAGACACTGATTGGTGAGGTGGCATCGATTGCTGAGCGCTACGCATCGGATGTGGACAGCGGAGCGAAGGCGTTGCGCCAGCTGCGCCGCCGAGAGCTCCTTCGCCTGGCGATGGCCAGCATTGTCGGCGATATCGACACTATTCCGCTTAGTCGAGCCCTCACCGAACTCACCGAGGTCTACCTCGAGGGGGCGTGGAGGCTCGTGTCCACACGCTATGACGGTGTGGATTTTGCCATCATCGCGATGGGTCGTTTTGGCGGTGCCGAGCTCGGGTTCGCCTCCGATGCAGACGTGGTTTATGTCGTTCGCGATGGGGGAGCAGGGGAGAACACCCACAACCTCGGAATCGAGATCGTGCGCGAAATTACCCGCATCACCGAAGACGTCCTCTTCCCCTTCGAATTGGATGCGGGTTTGCGACCGGAGGGTAAGAACGGCCCTCTGGTGCGGAGCCTCGACGCCTACCAGGCCTACTACGACCGGTGGGCACTGAGCTGGGAGGCGCAAGCACTCCTGCGCGCCCGCGACGTCGTGGGAGATGCGGCCCTGCGCGCAGACTTCATGGCGATGGCGAACGCGATTCGCTATCCCACCACATTCCCCGCTGACGCGCTGCGAGAAATTCGCCGCATCAAAGCCCGCGTCGAATCCGAGCGGCTCCCTCAGGGCGCTGATCCCACCCGTCATTTAAAGCTCGGAAGGGGTTCGCTCAGTGACGTCGAATGGCTCGTGCAGCTACTGCAGCTGCGCCACGCAGGAGCTCACGAGACGCTGAGGAGAGCCGAAACGCTCGATAGCCTTCACGCACTCGGCGAAGAAGGACTCATTCCCCCCACAGACGTGACGGTGTTGGCAAACGCGTGGTTGCTGGCCTCAGAGCTGCGTAACGCGCTGACCCTCTTCCGAGTAGCCCCCGACGTCCTCCCGGTCGACCGGCATGTCCTCGAGGGGGCGGCTCGCCTGCTTAGCTATCCCCCCAGAAGCGCGAGCCGTGTGGAGGAGCACTATCTGCGCACGACGCGGCTATCGCGCCAGGCGTTTGAGCGCCACTTCTTCGACTAACAACAAACGGGGCGGTCCGAAGACCGCCCCGCTGCCAGGTGTTGTTTAGACGCTGTAGTAGAGCTCGTACTCGAACGGGTGCGGGCGCTGTGCGTAGGGCAGCAACTCCGACTCGCGCTTGTAGTCGATCCAGGCGCCGATGAGGTCCTCGGTGAACACGCCACCCTGGGTGAGGAACTCGTGGTCGTTCTCCAGTGCCACCAGGGCCTCTTCGAGGTTGCCCGGGACCTGAGGAATGTTCTTGGCCTCCTCCGGCGGGAGCTCGTAGAGGTCCTTGTCGACGGGCTCGTGAGGCTCAATCTTGTTCACGATTCCATCCAGACCGGCCATCATCTGCGCGGCGAAGGCGAGGTAGGGGTTACCCGAGGAGTCGGGAGCGCGGAACTCAATACGCTTCGCCTTCGGGTTGGTGCCGGTAATCGGGATACGAATCGCAGCCGAGCGGTTACCGGCCGAGTAGACCAGGTTGACCGGAGCTTCGAAGCCCTTGACCAGACGGCGGTAGGAGTTGATGGTCGGGTTGGTGAATGCCAAGACCGCGGGGGCGTGCTTGAGCAGACCGCCGATGTACCACCGTGCGATGTCGGAGAGACCACCGTAGCCAGCCTCGTCGTAGAACAGCGGCTTGCCGTCGTTCCACAGCGACTGGTGGGTGTGCATTCCCGAACCGTTGTCGCTAAAGAGCGGCTTCGGCATGAAGGTAGCGGTCTTACCCCACAGCTCAGCGGTGTTCTTGACGATGTACTTGAACTTCAAGATGTCATCAGCCGAGTGCACCATGGTGTTGAAGCGGTAGTTGATTTCGTTCTGACCGGCGGTACCCACCTCGTGGTGGCTGCGCTCAACCAGAAGGCCCACCTCGGCGAGCTTCAGGCAGATGTCGTCGCGGATGTCGGCCATCTTGTCGACGGGGGTGACGGGGAAGTAACCACCCTTGTAGGGGGTCTTGTTCGCGAGGTTTCCACCCTGCTCCACGCGGCCGGTGTTCCACGCACCCTCTTCGGAGTCGACCGAGTAGAAGCTGGTGTGCTGGTTCACTTCGTAGCGCACGTCATCGAAAATGAAGAACTCGGCCTCGGGGGCAAAGAACGCGGTGTCCGCGATTCCGGTCGATGCGAGGAACTTCTCGGCCTTCTTCGCCACCTGGCGGGGGTCACGACCGTAGATTTCGCCATTACGCGGGTTGTAGATGTCAAAGACCATCACCAGGGTGCGCTCGGCGCGGAACGGGTCCACGAAGGCGGTGGTGACGTCGGGAATCAACTGCAGGTCGGACTCGTGAATCGACTGGAAGCCTCGGATCGAGGAACCATCGAAGAGCTGACCTACCGTGAAGAACTCCTCATCCACGGTGCTCGCCGGAATGTTGAAGTGCTGCTGCACTCCGGGAAGGTCGGTGAATCGAATGTCAAGGAACTTGACGTCGGTGTCCTTGATGAAGGAGAGCACCTCAGACGAATTGGAAAACATTTACACTCCCTGTGTTCATAACTGAATTCCGCTACATGCCCGTAGCTTCCTCCTAGAGTAGGCGGATGGCATAACGCGGGGATATCTGAAATGTTTCGGCGATGTTACGCCTCACCCCACCTACACTGAGAACCGATGGCTCACCACGACAACTATTGGCCCGGAAAAGACTTTGGGCTTCCCGCTGAGGGCCCGCGCAGCGCTCCGAGCTGGTCGCGCCGTATTGGTGCCCTAGCGATTGACTGGGGTATGTCGATGCTCGTGGCGTGGCTGTTTTATGGCTATGACGGCCTCGCCATTTTGATGGTGTTTATCGTTATCAACGCCCTCGGCGGGCTCATGTTCGCCGGATCACCCGGCCACCTCGCCTTGCGCATCCGCATCGCGCCCGTCTCAGGCGGCCGTTTGGGGGTGTGGGCGCCTCTGATCAGGCCCCTCTTGATTGCCCTGGTGATTCCGCCGCTGATCAACGACAAAGACATGCGTGGAGCGCACGATCGTCTGGTCGGAACAGTGCTCGTGACTCGCTAATTTAGCGCGGCTTCGGAGCGCGCATTTTGTAGGGGTCGATGCCCTTCGGAATGGGCATGTCACCGGGCTTCTTCAGCGACTCCAAACGGTTTGCCACCGCCAGGACCTCGGCTTTATTCAGCTCTTTCTTGAGCTTGTTCATCGCCTTCCGCAGGCCCTTGAGGGAGACAGCGTCCTCTTCTGGACCGACGTGGAGAACGTGAATCGTCACCTGAGGGACGGCGCGCTGAACGTGACGGCGCTCGTCGTTGATGAGTTTCTGTGCGCGAGTCTTCGACCCTTCAGAAATCAACACGACACCGCATTTACCTACCGCGCGGTACACCGCGTCGCGGGTGCGCGGGTTCACGGCGACGGGGTATTCCTGGGCTTGCCACGCGCGACGCAGGCCGTTTTGCAACACGGCACCGACCGCGCCCGATTGGCCTTCAATTTGCTTGTAGGCGATGGTCTCGGCACGGTTACCCAAAATCACGAGGGCGAGGAGCACACCACCCAGAACTCCGGTAATGATCCACAGCACGAGACCAAAAATCCCGGCGGGAATCACCGTGAGAGGCAAGACAATGCCCAAGACCACGGGCACCACAAAGGCAAGAATCAGAATCGGGACGAGCGTTTTGTCTGCTTTGCGCGTCATTTGGAAGACGCGCCACAGCTGCGTCATCCGACCCGGTTCTTTTTCGACCTCAGCCATGTCTAGATTCCGAGAACGTCGTCGAACGCTGCGGCTTCCAGACGCTCCTTCACCTGCGTGAGGAAACGTGCTGCGTCCGCGCCATCAATGATCCGATGGTCGTAGCTCAGCGCGAGATACACCGTCTGGCGCACAGCAATCGCGTCGACGCCGTCTTTGCTCACCACGACCGGCTTCTTCTGCACCGTTCCGGTGCCCAAAATCGCCACCTGGGGCAGGAACACCACGGGGGTGTCGAATAGCGCGCCACGCGAGCCGGTGTTGGTCACCGTGAAGGTGCCGCCGGAGAGCTCGTCGGGGCCGACCTTGTTTTCTCGGGTGCGAGCAGCGAGATCGGCAATGTCCTGCGAAATCTGCGCGAGGGTCTTCGATCCGGCATCGCGCAACACCGGGGTCAGTAGACCACGTTCGGTGTCCACCGCAATCGAAATGTTTTCTGTGGCGGCGTAGACAATGTTTTCGCCATCCACGGTGGCGTTGATGATCGGGTGGCTTTGCAGGCCTTCAGCCGCCGCGCGGACGAAGAAAGGCAGGAAGCTCAGCTTGCCACCGGTCTGGCGCACAAAGTTCTCCTGCACGCGTGCACGCATCTTCGCGACCTCGGTGACATCCACCTCGACCACGGTGGTGAGCTGTGCGGTTTGCTGCATGGAGGCCACGGCGCGCTCAGCGATGACCTTGCGAAGCCGCGACATCGGCACGGTCGTCCCGCGCAGCTCAGACACTGCTGCCACGGGCGCCGCGGGAGCAACAGGAGCAGCCGGTGCGGCCGCGGGTGCCGCAGCTGCTGCCGGAGCGGCGTTGAGTACGTCTTCCTTGCGGATGCGCCCGCCGACTCCGGTGCCGCTAACAGTCGCGAGGTCGACGCGACGCTCCTGCGCGAGCTTGCGCACAATCGGAGTGACATAGGCGGGGCCATCGGCCATTGAGGGGGCTGCGGGTGCAGCGGGTGTAGCGGGCGCGGCGGGCGCCGGGGGAGTCGGAGGTGCCGGGGGAGCCGCGACGGGCGCGGGAGGAGCCGGCGGGGTAACGGGCTGGGCGAGAGGCGCGGGAGGCGCCGGAGCCGCGACGGGCTCTGCCACGGGGGGCGTGGGAGCCGGGGCCGGCGCGGCGGGAGCTTCAGCGACGGGTTCCGCGGCTGGTGCGGCGGGAGCCGCAGGCGCTGCGCCTGCTTCACCGACGCGGGCGAGGACAGCGCCCACCTCAACGGTTTCGTCCTCTCCCACGAGGATCTCTTGGATGACGCCAGCGATGGGCGAGGGAATTTCGGTGTCGACTTTGTCAGTGGAGATTTCGACGATGGGTTCGTCGACGGCCACCGTGTCTCCGACAGCTTTTAGCCAGCGGGTGACAGTGCCTTCGGTGACGGATTCGCCGAGGGCGGGGAGAGTGATGTCACTCATGTTTTCTTCCTGACTCCTTATGGCGGACTTGTGGTCCTAGAGGGCGTGTAGGGGTTTGCCGGCGATCGCCATGTAGGCTTCGCCGAGTGCTTCGTTCTGTGTGGGGTGGGCGTGAATCAGAGGAGCAATGTCCTCGGGGTAGGCATCCCAGTTCACCGCGAGTTGGGCTTCCGCAATCAGCTCTCCCACGCGGGCGCCGATCATGTGCACGCCCAACACGGGGCCGTCCACTTCGCGGATGACCTTGATGGAACCGGCGGTTTCGAGAATGTGTGATTTTCCGTTTCCGGCCAGGTTGTAGTCGTAGATCGCGACCTTGTCCTCACCGAACTTCTCTTTCGCCGCGGCTTCCGACAGCCCCACCGACGCCACTTCGGGCTCGGAGTAGGTGACCTTCGGAATCATCGCGTCAGAAATCACGACGGGGTTCAGCCCTGCGATTTCTTCGGCCACGAACACACCGTGCTGGAATCCGCGGTGGGCGAGTTGCAGGCCGGGCACAATGTCACCCACGGCGTAGACGCCGGGGATGTTGGTACGCAGGCGCTCGTCGGCCAGCACCCAACCGCGGTCCATGGTGATACCGACTTCTTCAAATCCCATGCCTTCGGTCTGGGGGCCACGACCAACGGCGACCAGCATGAGCTCTGCTTCAAAGGTCTGACCGTCTTCGAGAGTCACGACGACGCCCTGGTCGTTTTGGGTGACGCTTTGGAAGCGCACACCAAGTGAGAAGTTGATACCGCGCTTGCGATACGCGCGCTCAAACTGCTTCGACACCGACTCGTCTTCATTGGGCACCAGGTGCGGGAGCGCTTCGATGATGGTGACTTCGGAGCCAAAGGAGCGCCACACGCTCGAGAACTCGACACCAATCACGCCACCGCCCAAGACAATGACCGAATTGGGCACGTAATCCAACTGAAGCGCCTGCTCGGAGGTGATGACCCGGCCGCCAATTTCTAGGCCGGGAAGAGTGCGGGGGTAGGAACCGGTCGCCAACACGACGTTCTTACCGGTCACGGTGTCCTCGCCCACCTGCACGGTGGTGGGGGAAATGAGCTTTCCGGCACCCTCAATGGTGGTGATGCCGCGGGCTTTGATCAGACCCTGCAAGCCCTTGTGTTTGCTCGAGACGATGCCATCGCGGTAGCTGTTGACCGCCGGCAAGTCAATGCCCTCCAGGGTGGCCTTCACACCGAACATTTCCGAGTGGCGCGCAGAGTCGGCTACTTCGGCGGCGTGCAGTAGCGCTTTGGTCGGAATACAGCCCACGTGCAGGCAGGTGCCTCCGACCTTCTCCTTCTCAATCAAGCCAACGGTCATTCCCAGTTGGCTGGCTCGCAGTGCCGCGGCGTATCCGCCGGATCCTGCACCCAAAACGACAAGGTCAAAGTTGTGGTCGGTCACCAGGTTGACTCCTCGCAATAGCGGATGGGGGCGTGTACTGCCACCCGGCCCCCCAGCCTACTACTGGCTGGGAAGGGGTAAACCCTCCTGTGCCCCATCCAGCGCTAGTTCAATCAGCGTGCGCACCACGGCACCGGTGGGGCCTTTGGGGGTGTGGCCGTAGGGGCCCGTCGAGTTGGAGGCAGGCCCGGCAATATCGAGATGCGCCCAGGGGATACGCACCTTTTTCCCGTCAATCTCGCGCTCGCCAATGAACTCCCGCAAGAACAGGCCAGCCACCAACATGCCGCCCAACGTGCTTCCTGTCGCGACGTTCGCAATGTCGGCGACGTCACTCTCTAGGCCTTTACGAAGCTCTTCAGGCAGCGGCATCGGCCACACCAGCTCACCCTGGTTATCTGCTGACGTTTGCAAAAGCTCCCGCGCTGCCTCATCACCCATCAATCCGGCATAGCGCTCACCCAGTGCGACCCTGGCAGCGCCGGTCAAAGTGGCGACATCGACAATCAGGTCCGGTTGTTCCTCACTCGCCGCCTGAAGCCCATCGGCGAGCACGAGGCGACCCTCAGCGTCAGTGTTCAACACCTCCACCGTCTTGCCCCCGCGAATCGTGATCACGTCGTTGGGGCGCAGGGCCGTGCCCGAGGGCATGTTTTCGGCCAAACACATCCACGCCGTCACGGACACGGGAGCAGAGAGCTCAGCCGCCGCCATGATTGCTCCGGCCACCGTTGCCGAACCGGTCATGTCGTATTTCATTCCCACCATCGACCCGGCTGGCTTGAGTGAGAGACCACCGGAATCAAAGGTGATGCCCTTACCGACTAGCGCAATGTGCGCGTGGGCCCCTTCGGGTCGGTAGCGCAATGCGACGAGGCGCGGGGGTCTGCTCGAACCACTACCCACACCAACAATTCCGCCGAATCCTTCTTCAGCCAGGCGTTTTTCGTCAAACACCTCCACCTCAATCGGCAGGTGGGCGCAAGCCTCGCTCACCAACTGGGCGAAATGCGCGGGGTAGAGCTCGTTCGGGGGAGTATTCACCCGGTCGCGCACCCAATACACACTCTTCGCGGTGACCACCGCGCGGGTGAGATCACTCTCTTCCAATGCTCCGCGGACCACGAGTGTGGCCCAGTCGACCGCGTCG